>Ga0247742_10003095_pt1 | contig 10675 bp, 13 predicted proteins | sample UWRJL208509C2_FD_180944 | JGI IMG/M metagenome (GOLD analysis project Ga0247742, IMG submission 180944) | Plant litter microbial communities from Arlington Agricultural Research Station in Wisconsin, United States - UWRJ-L208-509C-2 | ecosystem: Environmental > Terrestrial > Plant litter >... | reverse complement strand
TCCTTGAGGAGGAGCAGGAGGAGGAGGAGGAGGAGGAGGAGGAGGAGGAGGAGAGAAAATGGCAACCTTGAAGAAAAGTTCGCAATTAAAACCTATTTTCCGGACTGCACCATCACAGAGCACTATCTAGAGGATAGATCACCACGGAGCTACAGCGGCTAGACGTGAACATTGAGGATGAGCGATCAAAATATGGGGGGGAAGAGTGGAATACCCACCGCGATCTCGGAATCAAAGAAGGTCTGCAGCGAAAGGTCGTGTCTGACACTCTTTCCTATCGATCCTCCTTCTAAACTAAATTCCAGAGTCAATAGCCAACCTTACACGGTGAAAAAGCTGCATTGCCGATCCCTACATGGAGCGGAGACGCGTGGCTCAAGATTGGGCAAAGCTCCAGAGCGAAGTCAAACCATATCGGAAGGAGCAAAGAGCAGCAACGCAGATAAGTTGGTAGAGCATTGATGTCAGAGATATTAAGATGGTTTGTGAATCAGAAAACTGCAGACCTGCTTCACATGCCCGCAAGGGCTTAGGCCGCCCATGACCTGCTATCGGTATCCGATTCCTCGACGTTCCTCACGTTTCACGTTCCGGTTCACGCGTTCACGTCCAACCCTTAATTGTTGCCCAGACAAAAGGCGCGATTCGGCAGTCGACTGCGAGGACAGTACGTGGCTGTTCCCGAGGACTAAGGATGTTGTCCAGAGAGTCCACATCCAGTCCTGACATGAAAGAGTAGAACGTTTGGTATAGAGAACCGCGGGTATGTGCCCATGTGACTCGGACGTACGCGACGCACGCGTCGTGATGTGGCATCATGCATGCCACTAAATGCAGTGACGGTTTCTCTTCCAACCACCATCTTCGACTTCCCTCGACCCAGCTCCTCAATAACATGCTTGAATCATTCAACTATGGACTACAATGCTTCCTCAAGCTTTTGCCATTTCGCAGAGGAGTCAGCGGCCCCAGCACCGTGTCAAGCCATATGGAGTACCGATGGTCCCCCATATCGTAATGACTTTTCGCAAACCGCGAAAGTTGTGCTTGCATGACTCTCGCAAATCCTATTCTATCTATCGCTATTCACACCAGAGAAAGTCTTTATATAAAAAGTACTTTCTCGGATACATTTTTAACTCATTTTCACGCCCATGAAACTCATTTGACAATTGTGACTATTTCAATCCCATTTACAAGTACTTGTGGCCTGCATCAAGTTTAACGAAAATTCCGTATTTCTATGATATTTTACCTTAGCCGAAAGCCATTTCTGGGCCCAGTGTAATAGTATGATGGTAGGGTGAAATGACGGGAGTCGCTTCATGCGGCATTTGCTTCCTACTGCGCCTTCGGGTCTTTCAAATTGATCAAACGCATTTGAATATTTTTGGAACCAGGATATATTGAAGGTGATCCGATAAAAAGTTTGTAGATTACATAGTAGGGAAATAAAATAGAGGAGATGGAGCATGGCGAGAAAAGGAATGCAAGGGTGATATGTACAAGCGATGTATCAATACCACAAACAATCAACGACATATGAAGATTATTTGTCCCAGTGATTTAACACTGTAGCCATTTGCAAGCAATAACTGATTATTTATTTAAACCGTTAGTTATGCGTCTCCGATTGAACAACAGGAACAACGTACGTGTGGACAGCGATACTCAGTAACCTCGGTAGTAACTTCCTCCGCCTCCTCCTCCACCTCCTCCACCGCCCCCTCCTCCACGACCTCCCCGATTTCCAGGATTTCCGCGAGCAGGGGGGTACCCGCAAGGAGCACCATTGGCACCATTAGCGCCATTATTACCATTCCACCCATTCCACCCGCCTCCGCCGCCTCCTCCACCGCCACCGCCCCTCCCTCCACAACCTGGGTTCCCTGGTCTACCCGGGTAGCCTGGTTGTCCCAAAATGACTGGTGCCAAAATGACTTGTCCAAATATGTCTAGCAGTTCACCGCACATGATGAAAGGATTAAAGTGTGTTGCGGTGGGTAAGAGCGATGGAAAAAACGCAGGTGTGTCCCCCTCTTTATATACTCTGCCCATTCGCAATCATTAGCCGTCCCAATCTTTCCTTAAATGGCATTGAGCTGTAGATGTGCAATGCACGCAGTCAGCAGTGAATGAACGCTGTGAGCACAGCACAAATGTCCGCTGCCTGCATGTGAATGCGTGGATAACGAGCGCTTGACAGTGCCGTTATGAACGAAGCCAATACCTGGTTCATTTTTGCCTTGTTGTAGGTAATATTCTCGAAACATCACGTCGCTTCATTGAAGGTCATGGGGCACAGGCGCCTGGTAAGCGCTGAAACTGGAAGCAGGCCTTGAGCTAGCGGCCTGGAGTAACTTGAAGGTGTTTTACCCCCTTTGGAACGGCCAGATCGACACCTGCTTGTGGCCTCCTGGCACTCAACATGAGTTAAACATGGTTTCAACGCTGTTCAAATGCCCTGAGTACTGCCTTAAGGGTCTGCCTCCGGTGTGATTATGAAAAGTCGTGATCTGGATTTGACCATGCACTTGGGCTACAACCATCACCGCAAGTTGCTTCGCCAACTAGCGCACTTAATGTTCTTAAAGCAAGCATTAAGATAGGAGCTGCTTGCGTGCCTCAGGCTTGAAACCGATTTTTTAATTGGCTCGAAGTTTCAAATTCAGTTCCACCTTGTCAGCCTGACGAATGCCTGGTTCGGACCCAACTGCTAGTGCATGCTCTATTAACTCAAATGCCGATTTGGAGAGTATCGAATTGGCTCCATTGGCTAACAAATCTTTAACCTCGGTCAGAATCGTGTCGTTTGGGCTTTGTATATCAAACTGAGCGGACATATAGTAGAGAAATAGAAATTGGAGATGTATTATGACGAGGAGAGGAATACAAGAAAGAGAGGTGATATGTACTGGTACATAGGTGCAAGCGGCGTATCAGTGTCAGTACCGAAAGCAGTTAGTTTATTTCGTCCAATTTCTGCTACAATCCGATCACCCAAGAATTAACAAGATATGCAGATGATTTGTTCAAGTGGTTTGAGGCTGTAGCTTTTGCAAGCGACAACTATTATCTATTTGAATTGTCAGTGTGCGTTTCTGATGCAAAGGTAACAACGTACTGTGGACTCATACTTAACGATAACCACCATAGTAGCTGCCCCCTCCGCCACCACCTCCACCACCTCCACCACCACCTCCATAGCCTGGCGGATTTCCGGGATTTCCATTCGCAGGAGGATACCCGCAGGGGGCACCGTTGGCACCATTAGCGCCATTATTGCCATTCCACCCATTCAATCCACCTCCACCTCCACCCCCTCCGCCTCCGCCCCTCCCTCCGCAACCTGGGCTGCCTGGACTACCAGGATTGCCTTGTTGTCCCGAAGCTATTGGTTGTCCCCAAATGATTGGCTGCCCCCAAACGATTGGTTGTCCTGAAAATACTGGCTGTCCAGAAATGACTGGTTGTCCCCAAAAGACTGGTTGTCCACTACACATGGTGTAAAGATTGAAGCGTTGCGGTGGATAATTGTACAGCTGAGTGATAGAAAGAACGCAAGTATGGTCCCCTCTTTATACTCTATCGCTTCACAAAACTAAAGATAAAACAGCATTTTTCAATCACCTACCGTTCCAATATTTCCTTACATAGTTCAAAGCGGTTGGCGTGTACTGGTATACGGAGTCACTGATTCCCCGGTGACAGAGACAGTGAATTTGAATGGGCAAATGCCGTACCACCATTTATGGTGGCAACCGTAATGCGTAACGGTCGATTTATTTTGCCTATTCGACCATTTGTAACACGAATGGACCACTTTTCTGTACCAAATACTCAAAAATTGGCTTTGGGCGCCTAAACACCCTCCTTATATTTGGTAAAAGTTGAACGGTCCGGAGCTCCGGTTGTTGATATAAAAAAAACATAACGTCACTGTAATGCTGGTCTGGGGGTTGCCACCACACAGTAACACGTTGCGAGTACAGCACAGATCGAACGCATGCATGTCAGTGCCTGGATAACGAGCGCTTGAGAATGCACCCCGCTGTTTCGAATGAAGTTCTGTAATAACGTTTGCCTCGTTGTAGGTAACCTTCTCGAAATATCACACCGCTTCATTGAAGCGCTAAGGAGTGACAGGCCTTGGGGAGTAGATAAGGCGCCCGGAGCCCGTCGGAACTTTGCTGGAACCGCATTTTGAAAACAGCCAGACTAGCCAGTAAATCCGGGGATTGGAAATTCCGGCGCACTTGAATTCTGGCGTATGGCTATGCATATGTATCACGGAAGAGTTGTGACCCCGCAAACTTGAGACTTGACAGTCGGTCCTACTTCTTGTCCCTCACTTATCCCAATATTACACAAGCACTCCCCTACATCGAGGGTGTCGATGCTTTGGAATTGCGAGTCGATCTTTTGTGTTTGCCAAGGGATTATGAAATAGGACGAAGTCCCCCTGAGGTGGTGCATTCCCAGACGCTGCCATCAGGAATCGATAGATTTTCTTCGACTCTCGTTGCAGTTGGACATAGAGTACCTCGACGTCGAAACTACACTCCCAGAGGAGGATATCAAGTCCCTTGGTGCTCGCAAGGGGTACAGATCATTGACTCGTGGCACGACTGGAGCGGCGATCTCAAGTGGGATGGTGCGATGGTGAAGGAGAAGTACGAGTTGTCTAACAGGCCTGGTGATATCGTGAAGGTTGTGGGGGAAAGCCTCGCGCATCAAGGAAAACTTTGCGTTGTATGAATTCGTTTCTTCAGTTAGTAGCAATTCTGGAGCCAAGCCTATCATTGTTGTTAATATGGGTGTTGAAGGCCAAATGTTGTGCATCCTCAACTCAACATTTAGTCCTGTATCTCATACTCTCCTTCCAGACAAGGCCGCGCCTGGTCAACTTTCCTTCCGCCAGATCCAACAGGCGTTGCATCTTCTGGGCTATTTGTTTGATGACCCAATTTCTCAGTCTATGTCGCCGACTCTTCGGAACACAGGATTTGACATACTCAGCCTACCACGCAAGCATGAGCTTCTCGAGACCGAGGACGTCGGGGAAGAGATCAAGATTACCATTACTTACTGATACTAACTTTGCTGCGATATCTGTAACAATTCCATTTGAGCTTGATATCATACTACTCTTCGATAAGCTGACCCCAGCTGCCGAGGCCATTAGTGCCAACAGAGGAGCGATGGAGCCGGACGCATCTTGCTGGGGGACAACACTGATTGGATCGGGATTAAGGCTTCCATTCAGGCCAAGTTGGGTTCGAGACCAATCCGTGCGGCGTTGGTGATTGGTACTTACTGGTGGTACAGCTCGATCGTGCTATTTACGCCTTGCATGCTTTAGATACGCGGGTCATCTACCTCTACAATCGCACCGAGCAAGGCGTAAGAACTCGCAGGTGCTTTCTCTAGGGTGCGTATCAAAGCATCAATCAAATGGAATAATGGTCTCTCACCGCCGGATGTGGTTGTATCGTCTGCGCCTGCCTCTGCGACCTTTGCTGACTCAGAGGAGATCATGAACAAGAAAATGCACGTTACTACTAGCGCATTGTTCGAGTATCATGATGGACCTGCAGTCGTGGTTGATATGGCGTACAGGCCACCACAAACGTCACTGTTGATGCATCTGCATGGCCCGCCACAAACTTGAAGGTGCTCTAGATGGAAACGACTACCAGGGGATGTTGTAAATTTACTAGAGTTCGTGATGGGGTTTTAAACCTTTTCTTACTGAGCTGTGGACTTCACAAAAAGTATCAAACCAATAATGGAAGAATACAATTGTACATTACATTCAAAATCAAAAATTGATCAACGTCGGCCCGGGCTAACTTTGAACCTCAACCACAACCATCACCGCAAACTGCTACCCACGCAGCCGTGCTCTTGAAACAAGCTTTAGTCTAGGAGCTGCTTGCTTTTCTTTGCACCTTAGGCTTGAAGCCGATCCTTAATTGTCTAGCTTGCCTGACAAATGCCTCGGCCATGACTTCGGTTCCGACGGACGCGCCAGTGCGTGTACTCTTGAACCAAATATCAAAGGAAGAAAGTATCAACTTTCATTGACTGCGGTATCTTCGGCCTCGGTCATGCTTTGTCACCCCGTAATGGGATGGGGCGGCAGAATCATGCCGTCCTTTCTAGGCGCAACATCTCGAATTGGGCTCACGATTAAATCTTGGTTAGATTTGCCAGAACTATGGCCTACATATATATCGTCTACAACGCTACCAGGTTTATTTGTCTGCAACATCATGTCTGGACTTGCTCCGCCTACTGATGGCACCATTACTCTCCCAGAAACTATTGACTTTCATCGAAAATATAACCCATCCCTGCCCATCTATGTTTACAACGAAGATGGCACGTCAATTATTACAGAAATTACCCACCTGGAATATGGACGCGCCTGCGATCGCGTCGCACGACATCTGCAACCAGGGCGCAAGGTTTCACAGCGGGAAGTGGTCGCCATCGTCGCACTTGCGGATACTCTGCTCTATCATGCACTCATAGTCGGGGTCATGCGCGCCGGTTTGATTGTGAGTATCCTATTCTCTATTCCAAAAGACTCATACTGACGCCTGAAACTAAGCCTTACCCGATGTCTCCCCGCAATACAGCTGCGGCAACGATTAAATTGCTGAGGGACACATCGTGCCACAGGTTGATCGCCACGAAGGAAACACTGAAACCTCTCATCAATGAGATAGAGGCACTTGCCTCAAGTGATGCCTCATATCCGTTGTCTATAGAAGAGGTTCCGTCTCTCTCTCAAATATATCCCAAGCTCGGCCACGAAACACTCGAGGATACATTCGAACCTTATCCAGAAGGGCCTCGGGCGTCAATGGATGATATCCTTCTGTATCTCCACTCCTCGGGAAGTACAGGCCTCCCAAAGAGCATTCCTCAAACGTCGCTTTCCATAGTGCACTGGGCTTCCTTTCGTGAGTTTTGCATTCTTGAGTAATTTATCGGTTAATACTAACAGATCTACAGCTCCAAGCAAGGAGGCACACCTCCGTGGACTGACATCCAGAGCTGGTCTGATGGCTCTACCTGCATTTCATACTCTTGGGGTCATAGCGCAACTGCTGATTCCTCTATACAGCGCGACGACTGCGGCCTTATACCCCCCAGTCGCTGCCACGTCTAAAGCTTTGCCTATCATGCCAACACCGCAGAATATCATTGATCATCTCAAGTGGACCAAGAGTACATGGGTTTTTGTTGTCCCAGCGATACTTTTAGCCTGGTCCCAGGACAATCAAATATTGAGTTTCCTGTCCACCTTGGAGTTCGTGGTAAGCACGTCAAATACTGTACCGGCCAGAAAGACGACTAATCTGATTCTTGACGAAGGCTTATTCTGGAGGCGGTTTGCCATCCAAAATAGGCCAACTTTTGACCGATGCGGGCATCAAGATTATACCAATCTACGGTACAACAGAATGCGGGGGGACATCCAGCCTTCTTAGAGGCGCAGCCGACGAGAATGATTGGGAGTACATTAGGTTTATGGATTCTCCGAATATCCGATGGGTTCCTGAAGGAGATGGGACATTTGAACTACAGTTCCTGGTAAGGTCCTTCAAAACCGTCTTACCTGATTACTCATAAGGGGTATCCTCAGACCTGCGAAACGCATCGACTTTCAGCGGAGAATATGCCGGACGTCAAAGGCTATGCTACTTCTGATTTGTTTGTTCCACACCCCTCGAAGGATCACTTTTGGAAGATGTACGTCCGAACACATTAGAGGTCCTCCGACACTTACTGATAAGGTTAACATGAAGTGTTGGGCGAAGGGATGATGTGATCGTCCACACCTCTGGCGAGAAAACCGTGCCAACGCCTATAGAGGATATTATTATTGCCAATCCTATGTAGGTTTCCTTCCTCAGAACTTACAATTGCGCTCCGATGCTTTTGATTCAATGTCCTTCGTAGCGTGATGGGAGTCGTGATGTTTGGCCGAGATCATGACCAAGCAGGCATCCTCGTCGAGCTCAGACCCCAGAACGCAATTGATGTCACCAATGAACAAGAAGTCATCAAAGCTAGGAATCTTGTCTGGTTAGCTTCTCGTTTAATTCTACCCGATTGAAGTATTGATATCTCCTTTTTCTTAGGCCAACTGTCGAGGAAGCAAACAAAGTAGCTCCGGCTTTCAGTCGTATATACAAGGAGTTGATTCTCATCGCGTCTCGGGAAAAACCACTTCCCCGTGCTGGGAAGGGCACAATTATGCGGAAAGCTGCCTTGAGCACTTACGATAGGGAGATTGAAGAGATGTGAGTACGAATCGAACTGGCCTTTCCCTCTCACTTACATGAGTACCAGCTATGCGAATGTGGAGGCATCTGTAAATGTCGACGCTGTTATTCCTCCCACCTCATGGACAGCGCAAGCTGTCGAAGTATGGTTGCTAGACCAAATCTCCGATATACGGCCGGGAAGCACCCTGACGATCGACGACGATCTGTTTGAGCAAGGTATGGACAGTCTGAGCACAACCATCCTCCGGCGACGTATCGTTGGTGCTATGCAATTACCTGAGCTGCAGAAGGCTGCTCAACTCGTCACTCAAACCACCATTTATAATAACCCCAGGGTGACGTTGCTCGCTCGGTTCCTTGTGGGCATCGTCGCAGACCCGGACGACTTTGTGGCTGCCACCAGTAAGGCAGAGGCGATCGAACTTACGATTTCGAAGTACGCTCGTGGATTATCCGACCTGCCTTCGATACCTACAGAGAAAAAAGGCATCTCTGGTTTAGATGACACTGTCGTCTTGATTACAGGAACGACTGGAAACTTGGGCTCGCAGCTGTTGGAAGCTCTCTTACGTGACCGGCGAGTCAAGACTGTCTATGCTCTCAATAGGCGCGGTCAAAAGTCTATGCTGGAGAGGCACATGGCACGGTTTGTAGACAAGGGTCTTGGTTTCGGGCTCCTTTCATCGGATAGAGTGATCTTCCTGGAAGGCGAGAGCTCACAACGAAATCTAGGTCTGGACGACAAGATTTATGACGAGGTAAGAGGGCTGTGTCGATTGCTGACTTCAAGTGACTGAAAAATCTACACAGCTGCGTAGTCGCGTCAACCTGATAGTCCATAATGCTTGGAAACTCGACTTCAATATGACCTTATCATCATTCGAGCCACACATTCAAGGGACGAGAAACCTCATCGACTTCGCACGATCCGCTTCGATGGTCTCGTCTCTCAAGTTCCTCTTCACATCGAGTGTGGCGTCTGCTTCCTCTTGGGATAAGTCTAGGGGATTGTATCCCGAGGAAATTGTTCTCGACGCCAGGTACGCTGTGGGAAACGGGTATGGGGAAAGTAAATACGTTGCCGAGAGGGTCAGGTTCCTTCATTTTACATGTCTCCATCGGCTGACATTTTTTCTACAGATTCTTGCTCTCAGTGGCTTGCACACGACATCGTTCAGAATAGGCCAAATTACCGGAGGGCCGAATGGCTCTTGGGCTACGACCGATTGGGTACCGATCCTCGTCAAATCGAGCATTGCATTAGGCGCACTTCCTTCGACCCATGGGCAGGTCTCCTGGCTTCCCATGCGTGAAGTCTCACAAATTATTCTTGACGTCGCCTTTTCATTTCCCTCGAGTCAAGCCCTCAATGTCGTCCATCCTTGTCCAGTGCCATGGAGCACGATGATTACATTCATAAACACGGCATTGGTTCAGGAAGGTGTGACCAAGGATGCGCTACCTGTTGTTGACTTCCCGGCCTGGTTCAATCGTTTGGAGGATGCAGCACTCCGAGTGGACCCGTCCACGAATTTCACAGAGATTGTATGTTCTACGGCTTCTGTTGATGTTTTCCCCACTAAACAATGCTACAGCCCGCTATCAAGCTGATGGACTTCTTCCGCTCCATAGCTGAATCTGCTCAACAGTCGGCTCACGAGGAGGCAGGTGGATTGGCTGTGTTCTCAACTGAGAAGTCGCAGAAGCTCAGTGAAACCATGGCACAACTCCCCGAACTTGCACTCACAGACGCTTCGACGTGGATTAAGTATTGGAAGAACGCTGGAGTGCTTTTTTAAAATGGCTGTAGTTGGAGGCTTCAAGTTGTGTACTTGAATGTGGTTTGTGAACACAAATTTTCATGCAAGCACAGTAGTAGTTCTGATGTATGAAGAATTCTATCCATATTATCGTTCATCATTGCCAGCCGATTTCCTTGGACGCACCACTCCATTTTCCGCTATACATACCCCCACGTTTTATTACTACGTTAAGTTCCACGGGTTTGCCTAAGAGCAGCAGTTTCTTGTATTCGAAACAACCCACAAGAGAGTTGTAGTGGCGCAGGTCGTTTCTAATAAGGTTTTGTATTCAAAGGATGCCCAAACACTATCAAGATGTCTTGAGCATCTTCGCTCATCGGCCTGAAGAACGCAATCTCCGCTTTATCGACCCACGCCTTTTATCATGGACCCTCAGAATTCGTGTTCGGACTCAGGATATCGTCTAGTCATATTTTCATAATGATTTGCATACAACGACACTTGCTTGATGGAGAGTGAAAAAGGAGTTAAAGAGTGACTAATGGGTCAACAACAGCAAGGCGCAATGCCATTGCTCGACGGGGTATCCACAAGAAAGGCGAAAATGAC
>Ga0247742_10003094_pt1 | contig 10679 bp, 4 predicted proteins | sample UWRJL208509C2_FD_180944 | JGI IMG/M metagenome (GOLD analysis project Ga0247742, IMG submission 180944) | Plant litter microbial communities from Arlington Agricultural Research Station in Wisconsin, United States - UWRJ-L208-509C-2 | ecosystem: Environmental > Terrestrial > Plant litter >... | reverse complement strand
GTACCTGGAATATAGTAGATAAAAATGAAAAAATTCACACATAGGTATATTCCAGTGGAATACAGTGGAATCCACTGGAATCCACTGGAATCCAGCTGGAATAGGTGGGGGACACTAAAGTACTGGGGTGGGATGCAAGATTGATCGGAGGTGGGGGCCTCTGAAAGGCGACAACCGGTTTAATTGGTTGGGGCCTGGGAGCCGTACGAACGGGCGCTTTGCCCTTCCTGTCGACAGGGCGTTGCTGAGGTGGTGGTGGAGCCATTTCGGCATCAAGTGCTGGCATGGATGGCCCAGCAGGGGGAGGGAGGCTGATGTTGAACAATTCAGCCTCAATCTGAGATAGACTTCCGTCCGCATGTAAGATCAGGTGTCGGTCTGCCGCTTTCACGAGCTGAACAATCCTTCTCCTCATCGTGGACATAAGGGTGGTGTCTGCGAAGACATCTGGTCGACCCTGCGTGGTTTGGAACCACACAGTTGCAGTGAGAAGGGCGGCTGCAATCGCCTCCGAGTCTTGCTCAGCAGACTAGACCAGTTATTATAGCCAGACTCCAAGTTACAACTGCACTGGGGGAAAATACTTCCAAAAATGGACTTGTAGAGAATCTTGAGCTGATTCTGAATATGTTTAAATCATATGATTTGGTGGCTTAGTCAGTGAGAAAAACCCAAAAAACACTTTTAAACATGACACTTTTTCCATAATAAATGGTTGTCAAATTAGATATACATTAGATAGAGTCACATTGGATACAGATTAGACATAGATTTGACATAGATTAGATAAAATAGATAAAGTAGATATACATTACATTATATATAGATATTTATATTAATCAAAAATTTTAGGGTTCAATTCTTCTAATGAGTTTTTTAAAAGCATTCAAAATCAGTACTATTAAGGCCTAGAGTCTGGATAGAGTCCAGATAGACAATACTGAGACTCTTACCAGACTCTCATAAGACTCTATCTGGACCTAAAATATACAAAATCTAATGATATAATTACAAACACTATACATAAATATAATGCCACAGACTCTACTGGACTCCAGATTGAGTCTGCTAGAGTCTGCTAGACTCTAGGTAAAATCTGTAGAGGAGAGTAAAGACCTCTCATTGTCTATCATTATGCGGATGATGGATCCAGGTCTCTCACACCTAGATTCAACTGTGTTAACAGCCGCTTCACCAAAGAGAGGTGTGTCAGAGTGAGTCCTTTGATAAAATTAAACAACTTTATGAAAAAATGTGTGATCTTCCTCAAACTGTGAAATCAAGGCATTAGTTAGTACTTCTAGAAGTAGTGGTAAATGGGACCTACATAGAAGGCCAGTGTAAGAATTTGATTATGTGCCTCAGTGGCACCAAAGAATCTCATTTCTTCAGCTTTGGACTGTGAAGAGATCAATATTCTAGCAAAATTCAAAGCTAAAGGGAGTACATCTTTAGTGCAGATGAATCTTCCAAGAGAAAGGCTTCTAAAGACTCCTCGTCCTACAAAGAGGGCATTACTTAGGCATTCTGTCAATAAATGACAACTCAAACTTTCTAGCTCTTCTGTTAAATCGATGACCTCCAACAATATTGATAGAGTTGGTTCCCTTGACTCTAGACATAGTGAGAGTGTGCTTCTTTCTTGGACAATTCTTGGATGCTGGTCTGGCAATCCCATGAACGAGCTGTTCAGCCTTTCTATTGCTGTGCTGGCATTTTGAGCATCTTCTAGGCAAAGGGCTTTGGTCAACTTCATCACCATCACTCTTAGGCCTGTCTTCCAAATCAGTGACATCTGAATCACTGTTCTTGTGCTTTAAGCACTGTAATAATAAGAAGAGTTCCTCCATGTCTTCATCACTATTGGCTTGGTCTGTGGCAACCTCTTCCCAGCGACTATCATACTCCTCATCCTTGTCCTTGTTCTCTTCATTTCTGTTGTTGTTGTTTTTGGCTTCATTGTAGTTATCTGCCTTGTCTTCTTGCCGTTCTCTCCCATCTTCCTCATCTTTGTCCATATCTGCATTGTTATTTGCACCACTCAAGCTGGTGTAGCCGCTGCCCTCTGCAGCTTGTATTGCTTCTGCCCTGCCTATGCCTATGATGTCATTCAAGGTGCGTGTCATGCCTCTAACTGCTGGTCCTTGTGTGTATCCTGGATTTGTAGCAGTTTCAATTAGGTTCTGTTCTTGGTTTACCTGAATAGAGACGTTCGTGATTAGATTATATGGGTCCAACTGAGTAAACCAATATTCTTGATATCAATACACACTCACCTTTGTTGCTGAATAAATCTGCTTCAATTAGGTGTACTTCTCCTGCCATGGCATTTTCAAGATTGTCTGTCAAAGTTTTGAAGCTGGAGATAAAATTGCATGCCTCCAATACAACATCAAACATAAAGATCCACAGCTGCTGTTCTATAAACTTCAACACATGAGGTTTTCCGTCTCCATGTAAATAAGCTCAAGCCTGTATTGGTGTTAACTTTGGGGTCTCCTCCTAGACAGGTATAAACCAGCTTACCTTGATCAGAGAGCTGCAATCAAGATCCTTACAAGAAAGACAGATATCCAGAAGCAGGAACACTGGCAAAATGGCAACTGCAATGTAAAGGGGTAAGCAGAGTTGACACATATTTTGCATTCTAGCCCAAATGTGGCGATAATTGAGGTTTGGGTTGCTCCTAGGGCAGTTGTTTAGAAGTTAGCTTTACAGTACAGAATTTCCACATACATGCAATCATTAGCGCAGAGTTCATCAAAATTCAAAGACAGGTCCAGGTTTCCTTAAACCAAAGGTTATAGAATGGACATATCTACAAACCAAAAGGCGACATATCTTTAGCAAATAGGCAAGGTGGAATGCCACAATTTCAAAGTTCTTAAGAACATTAGAAAAGCTTATGCAATCAGCCCTGCCAACAGCTGATGCATAGAAAAAAGCATCAGAATCAAGGCCGTCAGAATAGTAATAATAATTAACAGAATCACTCTTTGATATACTCCAAAAGCGATCCAAGGACATTAGTCCATTCTTCACTATGAGCCTCCAGTCTTCCAAGAGAGGCGCAGCTACCTGATGAAATATTAGGTTCAAAAGGAGATAAACAGAAGAAAAAGAACCATACATACAAGACGACTGCAGTACTTTAGTGTCCCCCACCTGTTTCAGCTGGATTCCAGTAGATTCTACTGTATTCTACTGGAATATACCTATGTGTGGATTTTTTTATTTTTATCTACTATATTCTGGGTACATTCCAGGTCATTCCAGATCATTCAAGTTGATTCTAGTACAGTTTAGCTTAAAATAGCAACTATATTTATATTAGATATTATTTGTCAGCATATTAGATTCTGAGATACACTGCTTTGAGAGGTTTTAGATATAATTTTTATGTAATCTAAATAATACTTTACTAAATAAATTATTACCCTCTTGAACTTAGTAAAGTATTATTTAGATTACATAAAAATTATATCAATTAATTAATTAATTAATTGACTAGCTTAGTCAGCAATAAACACTCTAATTAATAATAAAAATAAAGAATTAATAATATTCATCTGAAAAATAAAAAACTCTATTCATTATATATTCATAGTTGAATATATTATATTACTATATCTGGAAATTATTATCATATATAGAAAAAACAAAAACATAGATATACTCTCAAGATATTTAAATGTATTTAAATTATATTATAGAGTTAGCTAGTTAATGAGAAAATCACAAAATACTCTCCAAAAGCTGCCAATAATATTTTTTAATATTGTTTATTTTATTGAAAACTCATCAATTTATATTTACTTAGCCTGAAATACATAATGACTCTATAAATGACTTAGCAAAACTAGACTCTATACCAGACTATATATAAAATAGAAAAATTTGATTGTATTACACTAGATTCTAGTGGAATATTGACATTTTCTCTGCCAAATTTACTCAAATATTCCACTTGAATTAAGTGGAATTCACTGGAATCCAGCTGGAACTGGTGAGGGACATAAAAGATTTTTATTTTGGGATAGAGTTCATCTACCTTGGCCCTTACTTCGACGATAAAAGGATCAGCTATATTTTTACTAGCTGTTTACTTAAGAATAGGCTTACAGATTGAGTTGAGTTGGAGATTTGAGGGTTTGACCTGAAGACTTAGATAGAGGCAGTCAAGTGGGGCCCATATATTATAGAGTTTAGACTTGCAGATATTGTTAAGTTGGAGGGGTTTGTGGGTGCTGATTCAGTTGGGCATTGGACAGGGTAGGAGTTTGCTATAGCTACTGGGCGTCAGGTTCAGCCCCGGTTTGCATTTTGGCAGAGAGTGTTCCTGTTCTTCTGCATATATGGCCAGCTCTCCAAAAGTGATAGTACAGGTACTTAAGTAATAAGGAGTGGTGGGTGTTATAGCTATTTTGTACCCATCAAATAGTATATTGGTCTGTTCTGCTACATACAAGTTGGCAATGTCAATGTGCCTAGCCAAAAGTTAGGTGTGTGGTAAGATGATATGATATAATCACTGACTTGTTGGAATGGGCTCTGGGTTTGTGCCAGAGGATGGGAGGGGCACTGGTCAGTACCAGCATGAAACTCTTTACCATGTGCAAGCGCCTAGCAGAGAGGTTCGTTATTGCTGGCCTTAGTTTCTGCTCGCTTTGTTAAGTGTGGAAAGAAAAGTCGAACATGGTGGTTCGAGTCTAAGGGCCCTCCATGTGACTAGCTTCTTGTCTCTATGAGAAAAACACAAAAAAACCCTGAAAAACCTAACACTTTTGTTAAGTTTTGATTTAAAATATTCTTAATCAAATAAGAAAATACATTACTGATGTAGTTTAATCTATATAGAATAACATAATAAATTAATATATCCAGAAATAAATTTACTATTTTAGGCATTTTTTTTATATAAAACTTCACTGAACATCTCTGAAGTTCACTGAAGTCAGACTGAAGTCCATAGGCCAGAAGAAAGTATAGGGAGAGGGAGAGAAGAAGAAAGACTCAAACACAAATACAGAATGACTACAGCAGACGTGTTAACAATAGTCAAGAAGGAGCCAGTACATAAGGGAACTGTTTCTAAACCTCACAAGATCACATAAGTTACAGATTACATAAGATAATTCTAATATACTGTCCTCCTTAGACTCCAGTTAGAGTATGGATGAGATATAGATATATTCCTATGTTTTAACTCATAGAAAAAATCTGAAAAAATATTCAAAAAATGAAGTGATTTGTCAGCTTCCCAAATCAGATTAAATCATGTGACTAATTTATTTTCTCATTGAGAAAAAGCAATAAAAACTCAATAAAAACCAGTGCTTTTTGTAAATCTTATTGGAAATAAGAGTCTTTCTAAGAATAGACTTATAGAAAAGTGAATTTAAGAGTCTAATAACCAGAATGAGTTGCTTACATAATCATCAATCTTTGTATTAAGTTATTTAAGAGAGTTTAGTCTAGTCAGAGTATGGCTAGAGTATGGCATACTATAGCTAGAGTAAGGCTAGAGTATGATAAAGTATGGCTAGTATAGAGGTTGAGTAGGCCAAGAGTTTCAATGTTGATGATGAACCCTAGTAGAGAAATATATATAATAAAAGAGAAATACAGCTAGACTCTTTTTACTTAGTGACATACATTGTCATAATCTGGTCATACTCTGTCTATACTCTAGCCATACTCTGACTAGACTAAACTCTCTTAAATAACTTAATACAAATATCAATGATTATATAAGCAACTCATTCTGGTTATTAGACTCTTAAATTCACTTTTCTATAAGTCTATTCTTAGAAAGACCCTTATTTCCCATAAGATTCACAAAAAGTACTGGTTTTTTTTGAGTTTTTTGGCTTTTTCTCAATGAGAAAATAAATTAGTCACATGATTTAATCTGATTTGGGAAGCTGACAAATCACTCCATTTTTTGAATTTTTTTTTTTCAGATTTTCCCCATAAGTTGAAAAATAGAAATGTATCTATATCTTATCTATACTGTAGCCTTACAGGGTCCATACTATTTGACCCATACTCAAGTTATACTCTGGCATACCCTTAATAAGCAGTTTTAAAAGACTAAATAAAAGACTTTATAATTATAGTCAAAGTATAGGTATACTCAAACTAGAGTATAACAGAGTATGCTATAAGTATGCCATACTCTATATGGAATATGTGGGGGAGAGAAAAGACCTCAAAAGAAAGTCCACTACTAGAATAATTTAATTATCATATAAAAAGATAAAAAAAGAATGTCATCAGCAAGAATTGAACATTGACATTTAATTATTGAAGTGTAGTAGTATAATCACATAAGCCATAATACTTTGGTTTATAGGTAATGTTAAAGCTCAGATATTATACTTTTTTTGACACAGCCACAAGTCATGTGCTGTTGTTTCAAGCTCTACTTGAATTATGATCAAGCATATCATAGTCTCTATGATCCCTCCTCTTTCCAACCACTACATCACCTGAGCAGACCCAGGTAAGCCTCTTCCACTATTTTGAGCCAGTGATCACCTCACTGTGCATTTGCATTCACCTGCTCTCAACAATTAACAACACCTCATCCGTGTCTACCACATTGATAATAGCTCATGCCTTCTGCATCTGCAACGTCCACAACCATGTCAACGTCCTCCATCTGTGGTGGCCACATCAACAACACTCACCCACATCTGCTATGCCCACAAATAACCCACGTTGATGACACCCCATCTATAGCTGTCACGTTAATGATACTCACCTATGTCTACTATATCAACAACCACCAACCACCTCACATACGTCTCTCTGCATCTCCTGTGTACACAACCACTTTCACCTCAAGAACACCCATCTCTATCTGCCATGCCCACAACCACCCATTATCTCAAAAATATCTGTCTCTGTCTATTATGTCCATATGTACTTTACTGGCCCCTATAGAGTCTACCTAGACACTGGCAGACTCTATCAAGACTCAGACAGACTCTCTCTATAATAGTATATCTAGACTCTAGATATATATTAGGGGAGGTCTTTCATGTCCCCTACCAGTTCTAGTTAGATTCCAGTGAAATCCAGTGGAATATTTGAGTAAATTTGGCAGAGAAAAATGTCAATATTCTAGTGGAATCCAGTGGAATGGAATTTGTTATAGAGTGCCAGCTGGATTCCACCTCTTTACAGGAGGAATCTATGCCAGTGGATTCCAGTGGATTCTACTTGAATCCAGAGGAATCCAGTGTAAAACAATCAAATTTTTCTATTTTATATATAGTTCTGCTAAGTCAAACATAGAGTCATTATATATTTTAGACCAAGTAAATATAAATTGATGAGTTTTCAATGAAATAAACAATATTTTAAAAAATTATCACAGGCTTTTGGGGAGTATTTTGTGATTTTCTCATCAACTAGCTAACCCTATAACATAATTTAAATACATTTAGATATCTTGAGAGTATATTTTTTTTTTCCATATATGGTAATGTCAATTAGTTAATTAATTAATTAGTTATTTATTATGGCTCTTTTGAACTTAGTCAAGTATCATTTAGATTATATAAAAATCATATCTAAAACCTCTCAAAGCAGTGTATCTGGGAATCTAATATACTGAAAAATAATATCTAATATAAATATAGTTGCAATTTTAAGCTAAACTGTACTAGAATCAACTGGAATGACCTGGAACAACCTAGAATGCCCTGGAATGTACCCAGAATATAATAGAAAAAAACTGAAAAAATCCACATATAGACATATTCCAGTAGATTCCACTCTGTATTCCACTGGAATCCAGTTGGAATAGGTGGGGAACACTAAGGTACTGTATTGGAGAGTCAGGAATAGAGTATTACATAATCATATTAAAGCTTACATAAGCAACTCATTCTAGTCATTATTTCTTATAATATTTATAAAAGTGCTGGCTTTTTTTGCATTTTTCTTAAAAAGAAAATTTATTAGTTACATAATGTAACCTGATTTGAAAAGCTTACAAATCACTTTATTTTTTCAATATTTTTTCATAATTTTCTCATCACTTTTAGAAATTCTCATAGATCACATGATCTTTGTATAGGGGGCTTATCATATATACAAGTCTAGCTTATATAATATTCCACTCCTGACTCATCAGTATATATCTAGAGTCTAGATATACTATTATAGAGAGTCTGGCTAGACTCTTGCTAGAGTCTGGAAGATCTCTCATTAGACTTTTTGAAGGCAAACACATTAAATGACTATAAATTCCTAGCTTAAGTCTCACTAGAGTTCAGCTAGAGTCTGCTAGACTCTAGATAGAATCTGTGAGGGAGAGTAAAGACCTCCTTGTCAACAACCACCCATCTCGCAAATGCCTACCTGTGTCTTCTGTGTTGATGACTCCTACTTGCATCTGCCACATTAATGATCATCCACCTTAAAAATCTCTATCTGTGTATATGTTACTTCCTTCAACAGGTAAGCTTTATTTTTGACAAGTAGAATAAACATATATCTTAGATTAATCAAATTTTTTTATAAAAAAAACCAATACCTTACAGACCAGACATGAATCAATATTAAAATATAAAATATCAAAACATTATTGATCTAATACTTTAGAAGATTTTACTATATTTTCTCAAATAATATAATAATAAAATAAAATTCTCCATATTATATTAGCAAATATTTAGTTAGTATACAAAATATTATAGAGTGAGAATATTTAAAATACTATATAATATATTAATAATATACTAATAATATACTAATAATATGGGTTATAATACAATATTATTCTTATATTATTTGAAGAGAATATAATAATACTTATTTTATATATAATTAAACTATTCTGTATTCAATAATAATTCTGCATTTTTAAATGTAATATTGAAAATTATATTTTAAATATTTTTAACATATTATTTGAGAAAATACAGTAAGATCTTCTAAAGTATTGTTTCAATAATATTTTGATATTTTATATTTTAATATTGATTCATGTCTGGTCTATCAATTGAAAGTCAAACATCTTAAGCCAATCAATCTGTTTCTTGTAGCTACACAATCATGCCAACTTTTCGTAATCCTAGTCTAAGTCACAAACACAGAGCATCTGGAGAGATCTTTTATGACATTATTTATCAGCAAAAAATCATGGTCATAGTCACACTCTCAGTTGATGAGTCATACATGTGATTCTTGATTGCATGCACAGCTTTAAGGCTGAGCACTAAGCACTGAAGCCCGAGTTCCTCAATACATAATTGGTCTGCTGTTGGGCTACTAAGTTTCATCTGACTGTCCAAATTCCTAGATTGCAATATTCGGACATACTGACATTACAGGTTTCTATTTTGATTCTTAGAGACTCGTTGTAATACAGCATTGTCAAAGTTATGTCTGTCTACTATAAAGAATGTCCAACAATTGTGAGTGCTAGAATTCCTGTTATCTACTATGGCTAACATCACCTTGTAGTCTGCTCAGGTTGCTGTAGCAATGTCATTGATGCATCTGAGGTGAAAGTGACTGATCACTGCAGATATTGGAGCACTGTCTCTGTTTGCTAAAGCTACAAGCTTGCCAATGGTATTGAACTCTGTCTCTTTTCTCAGGTCATCTGGTCCCCAAAGAATCCATTGAATGAGCCTTGCTTCAACTGATTCTACTGTCTGGCAAGTGCAAGAAGGTATAAAACCTAGGTGATTTTCTCAGCTCTCATTTATCGTCTTCATTTCCTGATATTTGTTTAGGCTCTTTTATCTCTCTTGTTGCTCATTCCTGCCCATCTCTCTTGCTATTTGTTTCTTCTCCTCTTTTGCTTCTTGTTTTCTCCTCTTATTGCTTGTGTTTCCTCCTCTTCCTATCATTTGTTTCTCTTCCTCTCTCATCACTCCTCTCTTATCACTTGTATCTTATCGCTTGTATCTTGTCCTCTCTTGTCCTCATTACCTATATCTCTTGTCACCTATATATCTCTCTTTTTTGCTCTAGAAGTAAGCAGTATCTATTATCTATGCTACTTATAATACTTTTGTTAGATTTTGACTTAAAATGCTCATAACTCAATGAGGAAATATCTTACTGATGTAATTTAATCTGATATGGGATGACATAATCAATTAGTATTACTATGAATAAATTTAAATTTTTAGGAATTTATTTTTGGACTGAAGTTCAGTGAAGTTCTATTTGGCTGAGAGGCTAATCTCAATCTATAAACATATATCTAAAAATAGAACAAATACTCAAAAAATCCCCCTTATCTGAGATTTCCAAATCTGGTCTAATTATGTGACTAGCTTCTTGTCTCTATAAGAAAAACACAAAAAACCCTGAAAAACCTAATACTTTCGTTAAGTTTTGACTCAAAATGCTCTTAATCAAATAAGGAAACACATTACTGATGTAATTTAATCTGATATAAGATAACATAATAAATTAATATTCTCAAAAATAAATTTACTATTTTAGCAATTTTTTTGGTATAGAAGTTTACTGAACATCACTGAAGTCAGATCTGAGATGAGGTGGCCCGTAAGGGCTGCCTCATCATAGGATAAGATTATAGAGCAATATAGTTATCTCCCCATAAACAAATACATACAAACCTGTGTCCTTTTCACCAACACAGATTACGCATCTCTCTTGTTGACGTTCACATTCCTGGTGTCAAG
>Ga0247742_10003093_pt1 | contig 10679 bp, 13 predicted proteins | sample UWRJL208509C2_FD_180944 | JGI IMG/M metagenome (GOLD analysis project Ga0247742, IMG submission 180944) | Plant litter microbial communities from Arlington Agricultural Research Station in Wisconsin, United States - UWRJ-L208-509C-2 | ecosystem: Environmental > Terrestrial > Plant litter >... | reverse complement strand
GCGAGCTCTGCGAATTGCGCGACAACCTGGCTCTGTTCAAGGACAAGAGCATCGAACTCATCGGAATCTCCGTCGACTCGAAGGCCACCCTGCGTGCCTTCGCCGAGGCCGAGGGATACGACTTCAATGTGCTCGCCGACTTTTGGCCGCACGGCGCCGTCGCCAAGGAGTACGGCGTGTTCGTGCCGGAGAAGGGCTACGCCAATCGTGCGTCGTTCATCATTGACACCACCGGCATCATCCGGGCCAGCTTCATCACCGCCCCCGGCGAGGCACGCTCCATGGCTGCCTACCGCGCGGCTCTCGCTGAGCTGACCCCGGTCGCCGCGTAACTTCGTTATAGTCGTTTTCATCGTGATGTACCCCGTGAGGGTGTGATCGCGGGCCTTTAGCTCAGTTGGTAGAGCGCCACGTTTACACCGTGGATGTCATCGGTTCGAGCCCGGTAGGGCCCACCAGCGCAGTCGATCTACCAGCCCAGGAGTGCGCATGGCGTTCAGTCAGGCTCAGTTGCAGGCCTTCCGGGGTGGAACGCTCCCGGATCAGATTCCGCGCCACCTTCGGCTCCTGTTCGTCGGCATCAATCCGGGCCTCCTCACTATCGCCGTCCAGGCGCACTTCGCCCGTCGAGGCAACCGGTTCTACCCGGCGCTGTTCCGGGCAGGAATCACCGACCACCTCATCGACGCGTCAACGGGCCTCGCTCCCGCCGACGCACAGCAGCTCGATGAGCGCGGGATCGGTATCACCTCCATCGTCCCTCTGGCCACGGCTCGGGCTGACGAGCTGACGCCGCAGCAACTGCGGGACGGCGGCGTGGCGCTGCGCAGTCACGTCGAGCTGTGGCGCCCGGCAGTTGTCGCATTCCTCGGCATCACCGCGTACCGCATCGCATTCGATGCCCCCGCGGCACGGGTCGGGAGGCAGCGGGATGACTGGGGACCCTCGCAGATCTGGGTAGTCCCCAATCCCAGCGGACTGAACGCGCACGCATCCCTGACCGACCTCGCTTCGGCATATCGGGAGGCCGCGGTCGCTGCCGGAATCGAACCGTTCACCGCGCCGGAGTCGACGCGGTAGCGATCGCCAGGGTCGGGAATACAACGCGCCACAGTCCGGTTCACTGACATGTCAATTACTTTATTGACGAGTCACTGATTGGAAGTCCCCGTGGTTCATCCCGACATCCGAGCCACCCTCCCGAGCAAGTCGTCTCCTCCCGCCGAGCGACTGACCCAGGATGAGCTCACCATCTGGCGCTCCCTGCTCGATACCACGACTGACCTGCGCCGCTTGCTCTCCAGCGAGATGCAGGAATCCGATGTGTCGCCGGGGGATTACGCAGTGCTGCTTGCGCTCACCGAGGCCGGCGGTCACGTACTGCGGTCCTCGCAGCTCGCCGATGCGATCGACTGGGAGCGCAGCCGCCTTTCGCACCACATCGGCCGTATGCAACGACGAGGGCTGGTGAGCCGCGAGGACGCGCCCGGCGATTCTCGCGGTGCGCTCGTACGGATCACCGCCGACGGTACGGGCGCGCTCCAGCGCGCGGCCGGTCCACACCTGCGGGCGGTCAAGAGATACTTCGCCGATGCTCTGACAGCAGACCAGCTCGCCGGCTTGGCCGACGTGCTGGCCACGGTGCAGCGGAGGATCCACGAGTTGCACCCGAACGACACCGGGGCTGAATGATGCGCACATCCCTGGCTCCTCGCCCTCGCATCGCCATCCTCGGCGCTGGCCACGTCGGATCCGTCCTCGCTCGCATGATGGTGGCGGCGGGGTACGAGGTATCCGTCGCAGCGTCGGGCGATCCGGCCCGGATCGAGCTGATCGCATCCGTGCTCATGCCCGGAGTGAAGACGGCCTGGGCGAAAGATGCGGTGGCGAGCGCCGACATCGTGGTCCTCGCCATCCCGCTCCATCGCTTCGCAGCGCTCGATCACGGGATGCTCGCCGGCAAGCTCGTCATCGACACGATGAACTACTGGGCCCCGACCGACGGGGTGCAACCCATGTTCGAGGGCGGTGAGCTGACGAGCAGCGAGACAGTGCAACGCCAGCTCGCCGACTCGACGGTCGTGAAGGCCTTCAATCACATCGGCTATCACGAGATGGAGGCCGACCGCAGCGCCAGAGGCTCCGCCGGACGTCGCGCGCTCGGGGTCGCCGCAGACCAGGCCGAGGCTGCCGAACTCGTCGCCACCGTCGTCGACGCCGTGGGGTACGACGTCATCCCCGTTCCCCGCCTGCGGGACGGTGCCGCATTCGAGCCGGGAGGCCCGGTATTCGGTGCCCGGCTCACCGCTTCCCAATTCAGAGCCGCCGTCGCCACCCGCGCCGCGGCCTGACCCCCAGTTTCACGAGAAAGAGCACACAATGACCACTACGACCATGCCCGCTACACCTGAGCCGAGCGCCTCGAGCTTTCCGCTCGAATTCGGACTCAACACCTTCGGTGACGTGACCGCCGACGCCCACGGGACCCCACTCTCGCACGCACAGACCATTCGCAACCTCGTCGAGCACGGGGTGGCCGCCGAGCGAGTGGGAATCGATTTCTTCGGGATCGGCGAGCACCACACCGACGACATGCCACTCTCGGCAGCAGATACCGTGCTCGCCGCGATTGCAGCTCGGACCGAGAACATCCGTCTCGGTTCCGCCGTGACCGTGCTCAGTTCGGATGATCCCGTGCGAGTGTTCCAGCGCTACTCGACTCTCAACGCGATCTCGAATGGTCGCGCCGAGGTGATCTTGGGGCGGGGGTCGAGCATCGACTCGTTCCCCCTGTTCGGCTTCGATCTCGCCGACTACCAAGACCTGTTCGAGGAGAAGACGAACCTGTTCTCGCAGCTGGTGGACGGTGGCGCAGTCACCTGGTCGGGGCGCACTCGGAGCGCACTCGTCGATCAGGATGTGGTGCCGCACCTGGAGTCCCCCCTTCCCACCTGGATCGGAGTGGGAGGCAGCCCCGAGTCGGTGGTTCGCGCGGCGCGGTACGGCTTCTCGCTCATGCTCGCTGTGATCGGTGGTCCGGCCGAACGCTTCGCCCCGTACTCACGCCTCTTCGCGCAGGCACTCGCCCAATTCGGACACGCCCCCAAGCCCATCGGGCTGCACTCGCCCGGACACGTCGCCGCAACCGACCAGCGGGCTCGCGACGAGTTCTGACCCCGCTATCAAGAGGTCATCACACGGATGAGCAAGACCCGGGGTTTCGCGGTGCCGACCGAAAGCTCCTTCCTCCACGAGATCGGCCCGGACGGTTCTCTCTACGTCGGCTCGCCCAGTACCGTCGCCGCGAAGATCGCGAAGAACCTGGCGATCGTCGGGGCGAACCGATTCGACCTGAAGTACGCGATGGGCGGGCTGGCGGACGAGGCGTTGCTGACCAACATCCGGCTCTATGGGGACGAGGTCATTCCTCAGGTGCGTGAGCTCCTCGAGGGGCGGCACGACCTGCTGACCGCGTGATCAGAAAGTCGGCGATCCGATTCGTCGCCTCCGTCGCCTCAGGCGTGCCCGCCATCAGCGGGTAGACGTGGGGGAGTCCTTCGCCGACGTGCAGTAGCACGCTGACCCCGGCCTTCCGTGCTGCGGCGGCCAGGCGTTCGGAATCGCTGAGCAGCAGGTCGGCCGTGCCTACCTCGATCAGCAGAGGGGGCAGGCCGACGAGCGACGCGAACAGCGGCGATGCCAGCGGCGTGGTGGGGTCGGCGCCGTCGAGGTAGTCGGCGGCTAGGCGTTTGAGCAGGGCGGGCGTGGAGATCGGATCCTGCCTGACGCGCTCGATCATCGAGCGCCCGGAGCTTGTGAGGTCCACCGTCGGCGATAGCAGCACTGCGGCAACGGGCAGATCTTCCCCGGAATCGCGGAGCGCGACCAGCAGGGCGACAGCCAGCCCGCCGCCCGCCGAGTCGCCGACGACCGCAACCGATGCCAGCCCCCGCTGACGTCGCAGCCACGACCACACTGTCCGCACATCGTCGATCGCGGCGGGGAACGGATGCTCTGGTGCCAACCGGTACTCAGGAAAGAGCACTCGCATCCCGCACGCTCGTCCCAGTCGAGCCGCGAGTTCCCCGTCGCTGGCGAGCGATCCGAACTGATACCCGCCGCCGTGCAGAAACAGCAATGCCCGATCGGGAGCGCTTCCCGGGGCGTCGAGCCAGTGTGTCGCCACGCCGTCGCTCGAGACATCGGTCACTCGCACGTCGTCGGGAATTCGGTGGATCTCTCCCGCCGGGGAGAAATCGGCTCGCGCAGCCGACAGAGAGACTGGCTGCGTGTCGGACCGCCGCCTCTGCCAGAGGCGATCGAGCACCGCCTGCATCTGCTCGCTGGGCACCGGCGACCCGCCTAGTGCGCGGCCGTTGTGGGCTGCTGCACGAAGACTTCACTCAGCAGTCCGGACCCGAGGTCGTAGACGAATCCTCTGACCGGCACGTCGGCCGAGATCCACGGATGCGAACGGGCCTTCTGCATCTGATCCCGAGTGTTCTGCTCGGTATCGGTGAAGCTATAGAACTTCGCCGGTGCGATCGGCGACGAGCCGGTCTCGTCACGCAGTCGCTGTTCGAGGTCACTATCGCTGAATCGCAGCATTCCGCAGTCGTTGTGGTTGATGATCATGATCTCCCGAGTGCCGAGAACCCGGGTCGAGATGACGAGTGAACGAACGGAATCGTCGTCGATCACGGTGCCGACGTTTCGAATCATGTCGACATCGGCGTCATTCAGCCCCAGCATGCTGACGATCCCCGAAAGCCGCGGGTCTGCGCAGGTGACGACGGCGATGCGTGGAGCAGGGGGACCGACCGGGATGCTGCCGCGTTCCGCCGCGATGGTCGCATTGGAGGCCAGTGCGTCGTCGATGATGCTCATGGGTGATTCTCCTCGTCGTCGTTCGGTCGCGCCGTCGCCGTCGTGGCAATGGCTGCGGCCTAAGCCCGACGGTACGGCCCACGAGGTCGGCCGCAGAAGCGGGTTTCCCGCCAACCTGCGGCGGCCGTGTGCGGGGTTGACGAAGAGGCGGAAACCATTGTGCGGGGGCGAGTCCCGGGACTAGCCTCCAACCGGGGAAGAGCGATCGAGGATCGACATGGATGATGACGACCACGGCGCAGCCCCGGTCACATTCGCCGGCGGAACGCTGGACCGCTATCGCCATGTGTGCGCGTTCCTCAATGACCGCGACGAGTCGTACGCGATACTCGACCCGTTCGTGCGGCAGGGTCTCGCTGCCGGAGACCGTTTGCTCTATCTGGTGGACCCGGGTGAATCTGCAGAGCCGGTAAATCGTCTCCGCCAACTCGGCTACGACGCCGGTCGCCTACTCGAGAGCCATCGCTGCGAGGTTCGCACCTGGACAGACACGTATCTCCGCGGCGGAGGCTTCGACCAGGTGAAGATGTTGGCGCTCCTCGACCGGATGCTGCTCGATCGGACGACCCCGCGCATCCGCATGATCGCAGACATGGGCTGGGCGGTCGGCCGTGATGATGCCGCAGACGAGCTCATCGAATTCGAGGCGAAAGCAAACTTCATCCACGCCGGTCATGCTCACGTCGTGATCTGCAATTACGACGCCGCGCGGTTCGACGGCGCCTTCATCATCGACATCTTGCGGACCCATCCGATGGTCCTCATCGGGGGCGCACTCCTCGAAAATCCGTTCTTCGCACCTCCCGGAGAGTTTCTGCGCGAGCGGGAACAGCAGTCTCGCGACTGACGGTCTGAGCGATGGACGGGGAGAGCGTGGGCGCCGAATCTCATGATGCGGAGACACGCAGGTCGCTGCGTGACATGGGAGCGCTTCTCGCGCTCCCCGCGCTGTGGGTCGATCACGAGCCTGTCGAGATCGCGACCGGTCTGTTGAGCGTCCTGTTCGGTGTCCTGCAGCTCGACGGTGCCGGCGCGCGTTTCGCCGGTGCAGATGACGGGGTGCCATTCGAGGTATGGCGCCCGACGGGACCAAGGATTCCGATCGAGCTCGCCACCGAATTCGCCCGTGCTTCAGAACCGGGTTCGGGGATCGTCACCAGCGAGTCCAGCGGAGCGGATTCCGTGCGGCTGCGGGTCGTGCGGGTGCCGGTCGAGCTGCCTTGGGAGTCCGGCCTGGTGGTGGTATCCGCCCGACGGTCGACCTTTCCGAGCGAGGCAGAGAAGCATCTGTTACGCGTCGCGATCGGTCAGGGCACCATCGCCATCCATGCCGCTCGTCGCCATCGCCGCGAGCGGGTGGCGCGACTTGCCGCCGAGGAACTCGTGCGTCGGCAGAACGAACTCCTGCGCTCGTTGATCGACAGCGCGGAGCCGGCGATGGCGTCGATCTCCGGCAGCATCCGGGAGGTATCGAGACTGATCGCAGAGGTCGACGCCTTGCTGGTCGATCGTCGCACCTCGCACCGCGCGAATCGCGTGAGCTCCCCGAGCGTGGCTGCGGGCGGAGGGCAGCCTCCGTTGCCACTCACCCGACGCGAGCTCGAAGTCTTGGGCCTGCTGGCGCAGGGGCTCAGCAACCGGGAGATCGCCGGAGTGATGTGGCTCAGCGATCGGACTGTGGAACGTCACATCACCAGCGTGTACCGCAAGATCGGGGTCGTCAGACGAAGCGAGGCGACGGCTTTTGCCCTCCGGCACGGCGTGGTGGAGATGGGATCGGATCATCCGAACGTGACGCAATAGGCCTCCACGCCGCCGTCGAGGAACTCGATCTCCATGGTGTGATCGACGATCCGGCCGGGTTGGCGAACCAACTGATAGGTGTTCGGGGAGGTCACAACCCCCATCCCCAGTTCGGTGACATCCGTCCCGTGCGCCGGTCCGACGGGTACACCGTCGAGGTACACCCGGAAACGGATGTCCGCACCATCCCGCCCCGGTGACAGCACCAGGTTCACATCGCGGGCATGGAATGCGAAGGAGATCCGACCGCCTGGGCGAGCGAGCATGGCAGCGTGTCGGGCGATCACCCACTCACCGGAGACATCCCACTCGTTCCGCCGCAGAATGTCGCCGCCGGTGTAGTGGTGGGACCGATCGTAGTGAGCTGGATCATCCGACACGAAACCGGTGCTCTGGCCGTATCCCAGATAGGTCTCCGGGGAGCGGAGCGACGACCAGTCGGCGGCGACCTCGAGACCCTGCGGCTCGGCGACGACCAGACTTGTATCGACAGCGGGCGAGCCAGACTCCACCAGCAGTTGTTGAATCGCCATCTCGGTCATGGCGTACTCGCCCTCACCGAAGTGGTGGAAGCGGATTCGGCCCTTGGCATCGGCGAGGTAGAGGGCCGGCCAGTAGCGGTTCGCGAAGTCGTCCCAGATCCCATAGCCGTCATCTACCGCGATCGGGTAGTCGATCCTGAGGCTGTGTGCATGGGCGGTGACGTTGTCGAGGTCGGATTCGAAGCCGAATTCGGGGGTGTGTACTCCCACCGTGACGAGACCCGCCGTTGCATACTTCGCGGACCACGCGCGGAGGTATGGAGCGGTGCGCAACCAGTTGACACAGGTATAGGTCCAGAAGTCGACCAGCACCACACGTCCGCGAAGCTCCTCGCTGGAGAGCGGAGCCGAGTTGAGCCACGCTGTGGCCCGAGCGAACGATGCGAGTCTGCCCTCATCGGCGAGCGAATCGCCCGCGCCGAGTCGGTGCCTGATTGTTCGGATGAGTTCGTCACCGGACATGGGAAACCCGCGACCCGTCAGACAATCCGCGAGCCATCCGATCGACCGAGAGCACGGCATCGACGAAAGCGTCCGGGGCTTCCTGTGGCAGGTTGTGGCCGACACCTCCCGCGATCAGTCGATGTTCGTACGGTCCCACGAACTGAGCGCGATAGGCGGATGGTTCCGGGTGCGGAGCTCCATTGGCATCGCCCTCGAGGGTGACGGTCGGGACGGCGACGGTGGGTCTTGCGGCCAATCGAGACTCCAGTTCGTCGAGTTCGGGCTGACCCTGCGCCAGCCCGAGACGCCAGCGGTAGTTCGATATCACGATGTCGACGTGGTCGGGGTTGTCGAACGACGCTGCCGAACGATCGAAGGTCTTCTCGTCGAAGGCCCAACGCGGCGACGCCGTCGTCCAGATCAGTCGCGCGAAATCGCGTCGGTGCGACTCGTAACCGAGCCGCCCGCGATCGGTCGCAAAGTAGAACTGGTACCACCAGGCCAGTTCTGCTGCAGGTGGAAGGGGAGCCGCGTTGGCCTGCTGACTACCGATCAAATAGCCGCTCACCGCGACGAGTCCGTGACACCGGTCCGGCCACAGCGCTGCCAGTGCGCCGGCGGTGCGGGCGCCCCAATCGACACCGGCCACGATCGAGCGATCGATACCCATCGCGTCCAACAGAGCGATCGCATCGACGGCGAAGACAGCCTGTTGAGCATTGCGCGGCGAGGAGGGCGATCGAAATCGTGTTGCCCCGTACCCGCGGAGATAGGGCACGAACACGCGATAACCGGCCTCGGCGAGCAGCGGGGCGACCTGATGGAAGGTCTGGATGTCGTACGGCCAGCCGTGAAGCAGCAGCACCGCCTGGCCGTCGGTCGGCCCGAGGTCGGCGAGGCCGACATCCAGTTCCCCGGCAGCCACAGTAACCGTCGCCTCGAGCCCGGCGTTCACCGCAGAGACCGGAATGATGCGCGGAGTTCCTCGGCGAACAACTCCGGCTGCTCCCACGCAGCGAAGTGCCCGCCGCGGTCCACCCGGTTGAAGTGGATCAGGTTCGGGTACGCAGCGGAGGCCCAGCTGCGCGGTGCCGCATAGATCTCGTCGGGGAAGACGCTGACCGCGACAGGGAGGGTCACGCCTTTCGGCGCGAAGAACGCGAGCTTGCTCTCCCAATAGAGGCGCGCAGACGAGACCGCGGTGTTGGTGAGCCAGTAGAGGGTGATGTTGTCGAGGATGTCATCCCGGGTCAGTCCCTCCGTCGCGCCCCCGAAGACTCGCGCGATCAATTCGTAGCTTCGAGCGTCGTGATCCAGCATCCACGCGGCGAGTCCGACCGGGGAGTCGGCCAGCGCGTAGAGGGTCTGAGGCCGATTGCCCATCTCCTGGGCGTAGGCGAGACCGTGGGCGTAGAAGGTCGCGAGCTGGTCCCACGCGCCGCGCTCATCGGCCGTCAGGTCGTCGGGGGGCGGGTCACCGTTGGTCAGCGCGGTCTGGATGCTGTCGGGGACCGTGGCCGGCATATTCGTGTGGATGCCGACCAGACCGGGCGGCATCAGCAGCGCAAGCTGTTCTGTCACGGCATTTCCCCAGTCCCCGCCCTGTGCGACGTACCGGTCGTAGCCGAGCCGGGCCATCAGCTCGGCCCAGGCCCGGGCAATACGTATCGGGTCCCAACCCGTGGCGTCCGGCTTGGCCGAGAAACCGTGCCCGGGAAGCGACGGGATGACGACGTCGAAAGCATCGGACGCGTTCGCTCCGTAGGCGGTGGGATCGGTCAACGGGCCGATGATCTTCAACTGTTCGATGATCGATCCCGGCCACCCGTGGGTGATGATCACCGGGAGCGCGTCCTCATGCCGGGACCGCACATGGATGAAGTGGATGTCGAGCCCGTCGATCTCGGTGACGAACTGCGGTAGCTCGTTCAGTCGAGTCTCTGCCGTTCGCCAGTCGTGGCCGTTCGCCCAATAGTCGGCGAGGTCACGCACGACCTCCCGCTGCACTCCCTGCGACGCGTCGCCGACCAGCTCCTTCTCGGGGAGCCGCGTTCTCTTCACCCTCTGGGACAGGTCGTCGAGCACATCCTGGTCGTAGCGGACGGTGAACGGTCGTATCGCTGCGGGACCCTCGGCAGTGGGCGTCGCGGGGGAGTTGATGGTGGTCATTTTCGGTTCCTCGGGTGTCGATGGGCGCGGCGCGCGGATGCCGCTGACTGTGACTTTGTCGGCTCTCGAGCGCCGCGTCATCCGGGTTGTCCCTCAACAACTGCTTCCCGCGGGATTCGAGTGGGGATTAACCCTCATACTGCGTGGGGCGGGTGTGGCGAGAACACTTCTGCTGCGGCCCTTGTCGCGGCAGAGTGGGAGAAACAGGACTGAATCGAAGGGATGATCTGACATGCAGTTTTTGGTTTCCGTAATCGATGACGGTCAGGCGCAGCGCACAGGCAGAACCGACTCGGCGAGCGCGGCCGAGATGGCGGCGATCGACGTGTTCAACGCACGGCTCCAGGCGGACGGCCACTGGGTGTTCGCCGCAGGCCTCGCCGCGCCGGCGTCAGCAACCGTCGTGGACAACCGCGGCGACGAGACCGTGATCACCAACGGACCATTCGCAGACACCCGCGAGTACGTCGCGGGGCTGTGGATCATCGAGGCGTCGGATCTCGACGCGGTGCTCGCGCTGGCGGCCGACGGATCGAAGGCCTGCAACCGCAAGCTTGAGGTTCGAGCACTCCTTCAGGAGGGCTGACTCCCAGCCGGTGACTCTTCTCCCGGCAATGCCGGGGTGCGCAAATAAGCGGTGCACAACTAAATTGTGCACAATTCATGTACGATCGCAGTATGGCCGATCCGATGCAGCGCTCACTGGAACTCACCGAGCAGATCTGCTTCGCGCTCTATAGCGCCTCTCGGGCGCTCACCGCCCGCTACCGTGAGTTGCTCGCGCCCCTCGGCCTGACCTACCCGCAGTATCTCGTGATGATGGCCCTCTGGCAG
>Ga0247742_10003092_pt1 | contig 10681 bp, 4 predicted proteins | sample UWRJL208509C2_FD_180944 | JGI IMG/M metagenome (GOLD analysis project Ga0247742, IMG submission 180944) | Plant litter microbial communities from Arlington Agricultural Research Station in Wisconsin, United States - UWRJ-L208-509C-2 | ecosystem: Environmental > Terrestrial > Plant litter >... | reverse complement strand
AAAAAAAAAAAAAAAAAAAAAAAAAAAAAAAAAAAAAAAAAAAAAAAAAAAAAACCTAAAATCATAGAGACATATTTTCTATTTCTAGAAATGTCAAAATTAAATTGCAAGGCTTACTAATTATTGAGAAATGGCAAAATACTTGCTGAGAGCTGGTGATAAATATTTTATATGTCATTTTCTCTAATTTATAATAAATATATTAGAAATAGTCTTCAAAATAGAGATATTAATATACACTACACAAATAAATTCAACACTAAGTCAATTTATGTCTATACTTTCCTCTGGCCTACAGACTTCAGTGAACTTCAGTGAACTTCGATACTAAAAAAATCTCTAAAATAGTTAATTTATTTCTGGGAATATTAATTTATTATGATATTCTATATCAGATTAGATTATATCAGCAATGTGTTTCCTTATTTGATTAAGAGCATTTTAAGTCAAAACTTAACAAAAGTGTGAGGTTTTTCAGTGTTTTTGTGTTTTTCTCATGGAGACAAGAAGCTAGTCACATGATTCAACCAGATTTGGAAACCTCAGATAAGGGGTTTTTTCACTTCATTGACTCCCTATCATAGGCTGGTAGCCTGGTTTTTTTGCAATATTTAACCAGACTCAGGCCTTAGGATATAGAAAATGTTTTTTGCTAAACATGTTTTACATTTCATAAATGTGTTCTATATTTTTAAAATCATTTTTGCATTTATAATAAAATGTTTCAGTAATAAAATGTTTTGTGCTGATGATAGACTCCTGGTATCCCATATATTGTTTGGCTAGCAGCAGGCTTCATACTGCAGCTATAGAGCTGATTTTTTGTACACTATTAGGCACTCTATAGATCTTTAATACTAGGTTAGTTTTGGGTATTTTAGAGAATATTAAATTTGGATAATATATTCTATATTTAGCCAAATTACTATAGCTATTATAGACATATTGTAGGCCCATAGAATGGTCTTATAGAATATCATATAATATAGAATAGTTCTGAGAATATAAATAAAGCCAGTGTATAAATTTCTTTTATAGATGACTATGGACCACTACTATTAGAACTACAGAACAATTGAAAATTCAACAGATAGCTCTAAATTATTGAGACTTGCTATCTCTATATAGACTTTTAATAGATATCTGTAGAATAGTTGCTCTTCTTTTAATACTAAGATAACTACTTTACTTGAAATACTATTATATAGAACAGAAATAGCTCTAGAATTTAAAATAAACACTAAATAGACTTGTAATGATCTATGCTACTTAGAAGAAATAATACTTGGTAGTTATGCTGTTCTGCTACTCATTATCAGATGTTTTATTTTTGAGAAACCAGAAGAATAATCAGAGTGTACAGAAGAAAAAAAGAGAAACATCTAGAGATAAAAATAAGTTGTGTTGAGTATTCAGTACTAACAATAGTAACTACTAGATAATATAAGTAGAGGATAGAAGAGTAGAGATAATAAAATAGAAATGAGAGGAAGATGGTGTATAATCTGGTAAGTAAATAAGTATGCTAAAAGAGATTAGATCAGAGTAGCTTATAAGATTAGAATATAGCTGAATTAGGGTGAATTCTAGACTAAAATGACATATAACAGTACTAAGCATTAGAACTAAATGTATTAAAGAGTACTTAATAATAACAATAATAAATATTTTTATGCTTCAAAGAAAATCATTTTTAATATACAAAAAAAAAAATTAGATTAAGAAAATGTTTTTAGAATAAAAAACATTTTCAGATCATTAGAAAACATTTTAAAATTAATAAAAAATATGTTTCAATCAATAGAAAACATTTTAGATCAGCAAAAAAAACATTTTTAAAGCTTGGCATATAGAAGATAGTTTACATAAGATATAGATAAGATAGGAGATAAGATAAGAGATAAGATAAGAGATAGAATAAGAAATAAGATGAAGATAAGATTAGAGAAAAGATTAAGACAAAATTAGAGAAAAGATTAAGACAAAATTAGAGATATACATAAAGTCTATTTAGATTAATCACAGTCAATATAGCCTATCTTTCTATGTCTTACTAAGATATTCTCTTCTTTCTCTTATCAATATAACTATATAAATTCAGTCTTTACTTCTCAAATTAAATAAACAAATTCTTATAGATCTCAGAGATTTAGAACTATATTACAGTAGCTAAACATATTGGACTTTATTAGTAGCAAGCTTAGTAGCTCTAGATATCTCAAATTAACTTATCTGACATTTTGTATATATACACTACTTTGATATAGATATTACATTTAATATATTAGCACTTCTTTTCTATAGAGTCACTTTAAATTCTCGCTTTTCTTATTGGTCTTAACTCCTAGATTTGAACAAAACTATATGAAAAACTATATACTAATAGAACTTATTCTTAGCATACTTGCGCTGGAATGTCATTCATCAATGGATATTTCAATGTAGGTCTAGCTTGGATAGAGCAGAGAGAAAATATACAATGGATCAGAAGAGATCAGATAATGTTATTGAAATTCAGGTGTATAATTGATAAGTATGCAAAGAAGTTAAGGGACTTCATAGTAAACAAATGCTAGTATAGTAGATATATCAATGATTACTATCTATATCTAAACAGCATATATATCCAAAACATTGGGCAAGTCAATTAATGATACACATAGGTATCAAGTTTGCTACTAATAAATTATAACAAGTGTAGCTAGCAACTAAAGAAGATATTAGATAATCTCTAGAAGATGAACACACTGCATATTGTGGAACAGACACAAGTCTGCTAGTTAATGTGCAGCATCAGGCTGCTTTGGCATACCTGATATACAGGCAAGAAGATGTGGTCCACCAGGCCAGATACATTGCTGGTAGAGTCACTGCTCCAGACACGGAACTCTATATCATCTGTGCTGCCATTGTAAAGGCTTGCAGCCTTCCTAATGTTAACAACATTATATTGTTCACAGACTCGATCACTTCTGCAAGGCGAGCCATAAACCCATCTATACACTCAGGCCAAGGACACTCTTTGGCTGTGTGTCGCACTCTTAAGCAGTGGTTCACCAACAGCGGCCACAACATCAAATTCATCATGGTCCACTCTCGTTTCAAGTGGAGACCACATCACGAGACTTATGAATTTGTTTGTGGCCTTCCACCTGTTGGCAGCAGACACATGGCAACATCTCTCGACAGCCTTCGCAAGAAGGCTACAGCTACTTGCCTGGACTCATGGTCTACCATGTTCCAGAACAAGAAATATCGGGGCCACAACTTCTTGTTGCTCTAGAACCTCGATAGAGGTATCGTACAGCCGACTTACACTAAGGGCAGGTCCTGGCTAGGTGAAGTGAGTGGCTGACTGTTGGTCTTCACACGTATGTGCCAATCTATACTCAGGCATGCACCTATTGGGTCTTATTTCCAAAGATTCAATATTGACAAATCACATTGGTGCAAGTGTAGAGTACCCCTCCAGACACATGACCACATCTTTGTAGTGTGCAGAAAGCACAAGCTGCTACATGGTGATCATAGGGTTCCAAAATACATCATGTCAGTCACCATAACATGACTGGTGCGTAATATAAATGACATACCTTGTAACATGAATATTAGATGAGAAAAAGAGGGGAGGGGGAATCGATGGGGAGGTGGGATACCAGTGATAGGAATTATGACTTGTCAACTTTAGGGCAGGTGGGGAAGGACTTAGAAAGAGATTTACAGGGAGGGTAGACTCATGTGAGGTATTAGCCTCAGGTAAAGGATTTGACAAGTGTGTGAAAGTAGGGACACCTTGTCCTCAAAATTGGTCGTTTTACCTTGCATTTTACCTCACGTGATGCATCCAGGTGACACAAAGCCATAAGGGATTTTCCAGAACACGCTATGTACTGTATTGAGAATGCTATAGAGTGCTATATAGCATGACGAATGAAGTCTATAGTGTAATATAGTACTCAGACACTATAATGTACTACAACTTACAAATATAATGCTATACAGGTAATAGACCTATGCTATGGTTCGCTAAGAGCCAAAATCAGGAATTGCTGATGAGGTTTGTCAGTAGAACCCTTATAGCCTTTGTAGAGGGCACAAATACAGAAATTGGTGGTGAAGTCATATTCAGGTGTACATTCATGAAGGCGTTCTCAAACACTAGATCATCAGGCATGGGATGATGTGAGTATTGACCCAGATTTGTTGGTAACAAATAGAATGTACTTTGAATCACTCCAGTCATACAAAATAGGGCATAGCAACATGCCAGTCGTATCATGATTGATGCTGCAGTCTGAACATCGATCTTCACTCTCAGGTTTAAAGAGAGGATGACCAGGGAAGGAGGTTTTCAGCCAATTTGCAACAGCTTTTGAAACATTGTGTAGGTCATTGCTGCAAGTGTCCATAGCGCCATCCCGCAGCTTTTAGCCAGCAGATTAGTAATAAGTAAAAAGATAAAAGATACAGCCTTACCTGACTGTAAATGCTCTTGGCCTCACCAGGCAATGCATTGTTAATGGTCTTCTGAAAGTTAGTGATTACCTTTTCAAGCTCACAAACAGCGGTGTGACTTTGCATGTGACTGGATTATTATTGATCAACAAAGGATAAAACACATTGTTTGGACATGTTGCTCACCTTCTTTTCAGCGCCTTAATCTCTGCTGGTGTCTTGCCTTCAAGATCTGGGTTATCTTTGTCTTTAAGCTCTCTAGCCTTTCACATGATGTGCTGGTCTGACTCAATAATGAGATTAGCCACATCAACAAACAAGGAGGCAACCTTCGGGACTGCACATCCAAGAGTTTTCAGCGACGCGTCCTCAGAGCTGTGAATGAGCAGGTGAGTAAAATGCTCTAGGTCGTATTCAGAAACCTCACTCAGCCTTTCTTTTTTTTCTAGAGATCTGCTGATTTATCTCAGCTTCATGAAGGGCACGGTGTTTCCAGTACACGACAGCTGTTGCAGACAAGTCATCATTGCCTAGTGGCGGTGAGCTATCCCTTGGAGGAGAAGAAGAAAATTGGCTGCGACTACTGGCAGACAATCGCCCAGAAGAAGTGGCCATGGTTGTAGTTCAAGAAAGAAAAAGACCACATCAGGAAAAAGTACTTGAGCTTTACAGGTCTCTAGGATGCCTAGAGCAGTCAGAATTGTCAGAGTTGTCAGAGTCTCTAGGCAGTAGAAATTGTTACTCTAATGTTTAAATTCCTAGGACAAACTTCAGCTGCTCTGAGGTTGCTCTGAGAGTGCTTTAGAGCACTCTCAGATAGCTAAGGCTTTATTTAAAACAAGAACAGTACACATGTTGTACTATACATACAACTACTTTTATTATTTTGATTTATTGATGTTATTGCTTATTTGTTTATTTAATATTACTTATTGAGTAGTTATATTACTTACATTAGTGAATTGCTTATTATTAATCATTAATAGATGTTATCAACAGCCTATAGATATAGATATTCTAATACTAAACATATATAGACATAAATCCACCCTATCATCAAGGTTTTGCATTTTGTTCAGTTCACTGGGTTAGATTTTTATACCAAGATTTGGACTTAGAGAAATTTTTCAAAAATAAAATAAAAAGATTTTATCTCTCAAATTTCACTTTTAAAAATAAATTCTTGTTTAGGCTATCAGATTACAAGTTAAATTCTGACAGTGCTCTAAGGTGCTCTGAGAATACTCTCAGAACACTCTAAAAAAAAATTGCCAATAAGAGCAACCTAGAGACTCTAAAGCTCTCTAGGCTCTTTAGGCAGCATAATGTGCCTTATGTAAATCCAAAAATCCTAGGCTGCCTATAACTGCTACAAGGGATTAATGTTTTTACTGATGCAGGGGTCATCAAACGAACGCACCTCCATTCTTATATATTTCAAAAAGATGCAAGAGTCATGTGCTTTGCTCTCAATTGTGTCTCAGGTTTTGCTCATTACTGTGACAACTTGGCATCAGCAGATAAGGCCCAAAATTGAGGGGAATTTTTGATTAGAGACTCAATCTGATTCTCTATTCCATCCCACCTTTTTTTTTGGCCATGGCAAGACTACCACAATCAAAATTTCTTCTATTTCTTGTCTGTCAACTTTTACTCCTGTGTATCTACACTTTTTATTTGACTTTCATGCTAATCAAATGCTGCTCTATATGCATTTATAAGGCTTCAACTGCCACCTGTAGCAGCCTGATTCATGTATCAATTTTGGACAGCTGTCTACCAGACCTGATATATCAGACTGGACAACTGTCCATATAATCAGCTGTTGAAAATAGAGAGCTCTCTATAAAGCACAGCCACTATATATAAGTCATGTGACTTTCAATAAAATAAATAAATCAGATAAATCAGATATAATTATTTGCTCGTTACTAAATTAGAAAATAGCACAGCCATATTATGTAGATCATGTGACTTTTAAAAAATCAAGAAAAATCAGATAAATTGTTTAAAAAAATTATTTGCTAATTTTCAAATTTGGTAAGTGCATAGCCACAACACAGCCACAACAATTTCCACAACACATAAGCCTACAATTAATCTATAGATTAGATATAGATAATAAGCTAAAGAACTTAAAATGTTTTTTTTTCTCTAGGTTCAAAACAAGTAATTTTATGTTATATAAACTATAAATCATTTATTACTCAAGCCCAACATGTGTGCAGGCCTGCTGAGTCATATATTTACTATTTGTTTATATTTGAGGCCATAATTTCAAATTTATAGAGTCTGAGCTTACCAAATAAGGCAGTTAGAAAGTCACATGATTAACTTATGTCATTGTTGTATTGTGTTTGATATCCACTATATCTTATGACCTTTATGATGTATCATTTTGGACAACTGTCCAAAATAGAGAACTGTTCAGTCTGATATATTAGGTCTCTTGGACAGCTGTCCAAAATAATAGATGGATATAGCTGCACTGGCTGCCACTCAAGTCTTGCTGCGGATCTGTCTTATCATCTGCAACACCATGAGCACAGTAGCCAACACCTTTGGCCTCTGGCAGCAGTACCTCTACAGGCCATCGTACAACCCGGATAACACTGTTGATAGTACAGATCTTCACTCAGATATACTGCTGCTGCTACTATTGCCACCAACAGAGTCGATCGCAGTGTGCATGCCTGATACTTGAAGATACAAAGTGCTACTACCCATGTCTAGGTGTTACTAAAGCGAAGTAACTACGCGAAAGAGATCTGACTACTACAAATACCCAGTTCTAGTAAGATGTCTAATGTTGCTCAGCCTGATAGCATAAGCTTCACAGCGACTAGATGAAGCATGAGTTTGTTTGGGGCTACTGAGCCCCATAGGCGCCAACCTACTAGGTTAACTACCAAAAGAAGACTCTGACAACTCAATCTAGAGTCTGTTGGTACAAGCGCTGAAGCTCCCAGTGAACCAATCCATTGTGGCCTTGCAGCCATTACCATACAATGACACAGGCATTGTTACTTGTTAGCATTGAGAGTAGTGAGCTCTCACACAACAGTATTAGTCGAGTGCATGAGGGGCCCGCAGACGCCCCATTACTGGCTTCAAGTCTCTGTTTGGAGGCACAAGAAACTGATCACTCCTCATTGCTCATCTGATGCTCTCGAGCACAGGCCTGGGGGTTTGCTGAGCAAATGCTTTAGGATTTGTGTCCAGGAAGTACCATAGTTCTCTGGCATTCAGCGCACAGTTGCAGGACATTGGACAACACTCAGGAGATGTGTGGGCGAGTGGGGTATGGAGACTTGTTCGAGAGCATGTTGACATGGTAACTAGGTGAGTCATTGTCAATACGGCTCCGGGTGGTGGTGCAGGCAGTGGCTGGGTGCGTTGTGTGCACAGACACTACCTATGTCGTCTAATAGTTCTATTCATTTTTCCATCTATACCGTAGTATAATAATATCAAATATTTTTCGACTAAAACTTCACCATGAAACTGAGATGTAGTTATTTTAAGTAATCTATTGGGACCTAGAGCAATATAAGGATGCACCAGCTGACATGTGGTAAGTGTTACGTAGCAATTTCATCGTGCTATGGAGAGCTCTATAGCACTCTATAGAACTGCCAGCAATCTATATAGCTTTGGCAGGGGACCGGATAGATAGGGACCCATGCTATGGCGCTATGGCGCTATATAGCACTTCCAAGCACTTCCAAGCCTGACCAAGAATTACTGATGCTGAAGCTGGGTTTCTACAGAGTTCCCTGCTTGTCAAGATGCACATGTGCCTTGATGATTATACATTTGCTAATTTATGTAATTATAGACTTTCAGATTCATCTTTACTTCTCCAAGCTCCACAAATAGTGTTGTCCTTGATGTTGAGACAGCCAAGAACAACAAGAATAGTGAACCGCACCCACCCAAATCCCAATGCACATCAAAGAGCAGGAAGAGTGCTTGCAAGGCTGTGGCCTCTTCTATCAGGATAAAGGAAGCGACTCCACATACCATTGCCTATGCTGCGACAATGGTGCATGTTTTTTTTTGGGATATAGTCTTCCATTAACTAATCTTGCCCATATGCCACAGCTTGTGTTCTCCCTTTCATCTGCACCTATATGGTGTTCTGAACATGCTGGCTTTGATTTCAAGACCTTTTATGAGACTGTCATTGACTTTTCCAAAGCTGTACCAGAAAGGGCCATAGAAAAGAGTGCTGAATGCAAGAAGCTTCTTGCATGGTGGACAAAGTAAGCAAAACTTGTACAATTGGCTTACATCTCACTCATATTGAAACAGACAAGTGTTCCTCCACTCGACATCTACCAACAAGCCTTCCAATGCAAAGTCCAATACCCTTAAGGCTCTCAACAGCAATGATTCAGATTAAGCTAGAGGTACCACAAGCAAAATGTTTTATGCCCTGTATCCAGACCTGTTATTCTTACTATTAAATTTATCTGATATTTTTGTACTACTATCCAATTCATTGTGAGGATTAGAATGTCTGATGTGATGTTCTAAGAGAGTGACATATCCCCTGATAGTCATAACATGGCTCTGGGGTTATGACAGTGCACAAAATGAATCAGACATTATGTTTTCCTTATGATTAGTCTATCATCTTTGAAGAGTATCATGCTGGACCTCATAGATTTTGTTGACATTGTAAGGTGCTGAGATATTGCACCACATTATGATCAGACCAAAAGATAATAAACATTGTGAAAAGCGCAGTGCATAATGAAAAAAACTTGGTCTAGCAGGCCATTGCAGTGCATGGCAATACGAGTCTTAATTTTTAAAAAAAAATTCCATGGCCATCATATTTATTTAAGTACAGTTATCTCTGAGGTTGTGGTGGTTGGGGAGCACACAAAAGGACAATGGTGAGGGAGGTTAGTGCAAAGTATAACTACATGCAAGGCTAGCAATTCATCTTGTTTGACACAGACATACCCATCACATGCCACTATGAAAGGAGCAATGTCCAGATGAGCATGAAACACCCAGTGACATCCAACCCACCCATCATTCGATCGACACAGCTGCATTGAAGTATCCACGCACACCAACAATGCCACAAGCATTGCACACAAGCAACCATACCAAACACAGTGTGCATTATATGACCCACCAGAGACTTATGCGGCTGAACAGTGAATCATTTGCGACAGTCCCGGGACACTACCACATGACCAGGATCGCCAACCTAAACACCTCAAACACCAAACACCCGATTTTGCCAGGTTGGGCTGTTCCGGAGCGAATAATGGCACTATAAGCTTGAGAGCGGGCTCAAATGAGAGCTGGAGTCGAGGAAATCCAAAAGAGAGGCTGAACACTAAAATCCATGCACATATGCCGATGGAGTGTGGGAGAGTAGCCTAGAAGTCCAATTTCGGTGAATTGCTTGATTGTTCCGGAACACGTTGGTTGTTTAGCTTGTGAGCAGGTAAGTTGGAAAGACGTCGTTGAGGGCTTTCGATTGCTGTAGAGAACGCGCCAAACGGAGCAGAGGCCTCCTCAGGATGAATGGAAAGATCGAAAGGGGGAGGAAGAGAAGTGGGGGAGCAGAACTTGGTGCGTTCCAAAGCAACGAGCGCACTTGGAAACTTGAGAGCGGCACCAATCGAAGCGGATTGGTTAGGAGAGTCCGGATATGTATTCCGTGTCCGAAGAGGTTGAGAATAGCGCGAGGAGGAGGCGAAACAAGCTGGAGAGGGCACAAAATGGGAGTTCAACGCGTACCGGAACATCCAGCGCACCTCCCGGCTTGCGTCTGGGCTCATTCGAAAGCTCTCATTGAAGGCTTTTGAATGACGTCTTGAACTCCCAAAACGAACCGCTGGGGATAATGCAACGAAACAAAAGATCGAGGTGGGGAAGGAGGAGGACACGGTGGATCCTGAAGCAATGAGCGCACTTGGGGGCGCGAGAGGGGCGCTAAACGAAGCGGATTGTTGAAGAGATCCTAGTAATCCAGTTCGTAGCCCGAGAGGTCGAGTGTATCCCGAGGGAGAGGCCGAACGAACTGGAGGGGGTGGAAACTCGGTGTCCGAGGCGTTGCGGGACAACGCGTTTACCTCCCGGGTCGCGCTTGGGCTCGTTCAAAGCGCCTCGTATATGCGAAAAGGATACAGAAAACCGCTAGGCGGTAGCTGCGTTTGTTCCGGAGATATAGAGCCAAAACGTCGTCCTCCTGCACCAT
>Ga0247742_10003090_pt1 | contig 10682 bp, 13 predicted proteins | sample UWRJL208509C2_FD_180944 | JGI IMG/M metagenome (GOLD analysis project Ga0247742, IMG submission 180944) | Plant litter microbial communities from Arlington Agricultural Research Station in Wisconsin, United States - UWRJ-L208-509C-2 | ecosystem: Environmental > Terrestrial > Plant litter >... | reverse complement strand
GGGAGATCTAGAAGGAAATGAATTCTCTGTTCATGATCTGGCTTGTGATACGTACCATAATTGACGACGAGCGGAACGTGAGGAGCCTCATTATTCTTCAGTTGAACATCATAGATAACAAGAATCTTGGCTGTTGGCTGCCTCAGGACAGCTGATGAGGTGGACCTAAACTTGTTCAAGGCGGCGAGCCGAGTTACGCTGTTCATATCGCCATGCTGCAGCAATGAATCAGTGAGGGCCCTTGGTATTCTGTGGGTAAATTGTACTCACAAGAGGAATAGCTTCAAATCCGCGGCTCGCGAGCTTGTACACCACTGAGTCCAGTGCGGTCATCCCGCCAACGTGAACTACTGCCTGTGGAACCTCCACATCATCAAAGAGATCGACAAGAGCATCAAGTTTCCATTCCCGCGCTTGGGTAGTTTCGGCACTAGAGGCGCTCCTTCCGGAGCCAATGATGCCTAACCCGCCTCCAGCTGCGGATCCCATGGGGTCTGAGCGTCCACCAGTATGGAAAGCAAGGTAGAGATAGAACTGGCGCAAGCCCCGAGACCCTTGGCTGATCTCGGGACTCGTGACATTTCCGTCGCGGCGAACAAGAACTCTGACTGGTTCTCGAAGTTGAATAGCTGAAGCAAGGTTGAGAACATCCTGGGGTACCGTGTTGGAGAAGAGAGCAGTTTGGCGTTCAATCGATTGGGGTGATCCACTTGATGTAGCACTCGATTCACCCGAGGGTGATGGAGATGGAACAGCAGCAGAGAACCTACGGCCCGGGTTCTGCGAGAATGGCGAGATGACAGGGTTGCCAGTTTCGAATGGTGATGTAAAGGTTGCCTGTTGGATCGCAGAACCAGGTGTGGGGCTAGTAATGGTAGGCGTCGAAGTGGGAAGAGGGCGTGATCGAGGGGGTGGCAATAGCTTGACAATGTTGAAAACAAATTCATGAAGATTTCGAGCGATCAACTGGTCGACTTCATCAAGAACGAGGAAACGAACTTCTGAACCAACGAGACCGCCTGGAGACGTGAAGAGAGCATGAAGTTTCTGGGGTGTTCCGCAGATGATATGGGGCATGTTTTGTTGCAGGAGACGCAGTTCTTGAGCCAAATCGTTGCCTGCACTGCTGGTACCAACACCCAGAGCGGACCTAACGCCAATGGGACCACCCAAATCCCTAATCATGCGTTGAGCTTGAGTAGCTTGGTCCACGGTGGTTGAGACCATGATCACGATTGGTCCGCGGTTGGGACGAGCGGTGATGTTGGTGACTGCCACTTGAATGGCGGGAATGACGTAGGCAGCGATACGCTCTTGAGTGGGAGGAGCTTGAGCAATGATATCCGCCCCCTTGAGAAGGAAAGGCAACGCCCGTTGTTGAATTTTATTCGGTGGCCCAACACTATGGGATGCTGAGGAAGATAATTACAATCGCAAATGTAAAAACGCACCCAAATTTCGCTAATGATCTCAACAACTCAGGCGCCAACGCTAATTGCTCCCATTTGGAGATCATCGGCCCATTGTCGCGGGAGCCACCACCCGCCCAGTTATCGCCTCCTGTGTCAATCATCTATAGATCAAAACTATGGTTAGCACCTTGCAATCATTACGCGAAAAAGTAAGCTTACACCTGAAGAATCACGTCGGAGTAGGCCTGAAACAGAACGACGCTTATCCCGAAGCAAAGAGTCTTGTCGTCCAAGATCCTGAATAGAGGGTCGGGCTGGAAGCTCCAAATTTCCAGCAGACCAAGTGCGCATTGGAGGGTTCGGCTGACGGGGAGAAGGTCTTGGGTCAGGACGACCTGGCAAGCCATGTCCAATCATTGATGAATTCGGTGGCATGCCCTGGTTCGGAGCAAGATCCATCTGGGTGTTGATATTGATGACCGAACCGCGACCTTCGGGGACTACGGTTTGTTGCATTTGCTGAGTTTGAAGAGCAAGCAGCTGTCCCACAGACGACGTGAGAGTGCTGAGCCTCTGAGAAATGGATGTGATGTCGTCCGTGTTGGCAGCTTGGTTGGGTGCAATATTCCCAACTGACGGGCGCGGTTTGAGAATGCTCGATGACGCCGCACTGGTCGCGAATGGATTGTTGAATTCAGGCTGGCCGTTTCCCCCGAGCGCCCTTTCCACGAGCAAATTGACTTTGTGGTTGATATCCCCCAAGTCCCGCTGAATTTCGCGTGTCGTGTACTCACAGCGCACCAGACGATCTAAGATGTCGTGAAACAGGGGTGACGATTTGAGTTGAGTCTCGAAATTCTGTGTCGAATCCATTCCTCCTAGGATTACGCGATTGTTGGAATCAAGTGAGGACACAGGAGAAGCAGACGAGTAGGTGACTCCGGAGAAGGATCTCCCAGAGTGGCTCAAAGCAACTGGGTGTAAAGGTGGTTGCTCTAGGGCTTGCTGCTGGTGTTGCGACGAGTAGAAAGAGGATCCGGGGCCAGGAGTCTGGTGTCCACCGTCTTCCATACGTTCCTCATCCTCCTCCTCATGGTTGGTGCCTTCGCCCTCCGGAAGCGTTCCCAAACTTCCTAGCATACTTCCTTCCCGTATGATACGTGCTTCAATGGCGGGGTACGCTTTTCCTGCGTCGGATTGTCGTATAGTTGGCGACTGGCGCTGACCTTCGCGTGGACCTGGCGAGGGTTGGTGTCTCACTTCCTGGACCCTTGCTTGTGGTGGGCTAGGAGAAGACTTGATGGAACGATAATCCGAAGGCGAAATCGAATGTGAGGAGACAGAACTTCGATCCTGCTCACGAAAGGTGTGCTGTCCGAAACCGAAACCATTCCCTCCATCATCCTCGCTGCCACGATAGCCGCCCGGGAAGAAAGGCATGGATGCCGGGTTCAAGGCAGCGCTCCTCGCCATGCTTGAGGTCTACAGTGAGGAAAAGAACGAGAATGGTTGAAAGCAGTCTATATCGACGTAATTCGGTTAGTAAGCACTTTTTGTATTGGGTGGCGATAATACCGTTTGAAGCTTTCGACGAGGACGAGAGTATGTATCTAGGCAGATTCCATGCAGATTTCAATCTCTCGACCAGCCGCGATGATGGTGTGGAAGAACAGTAACGAATAGACAGGCCTCGAGGTTAAGCGGCTACCTAGGGGCAGGAAGGAAAGTCTACTGTACAGGTTCTTGCCTGATTCGATCTGACAATGTACTCTCACGACTTGACAGCCAAACAATATCCCACATGGCTGTTTTGTATTAGATGGAACGAAATAAGTGGAGTGCTACTAGGGAGTACAGATGATAAGGAGCGTGTAGATATCCTCTAGATATACAACAGTGTTCAAGGAGTGTCTGTGTCTAATGCTGATTCGTCGTTCATAAAATGCATTTCGCAAAAGAAAACCCAAAGAATCGAACTCGATCGGTAGAAGGTTGGCTGTAATCGAGGAAGCGTTCGGTGTCAACTCGAGCAACAGGTCTGGGAAATTCACAAGTCAGTCTTTTTCTGTTTGATTTGACGGACACATACGTCGCAGTCTGCCGTGAAGGGGGCATCGGTCTCTGTCTCTGATTGAAACCTTTAAGTCGCGCTAACATCCGCGATTAGATTGACACGGATTCACTATTGGCTTTCAATCAGCTTACATTGAACAATGTCTTGAACCTCTGGAAGGTCGGCAGGTGACACTGATACCTAGTTGGATATTAATATGAGTGTCTTCAGGTATGAGCTGCTATCACACACCACAAGTCTGCAGCCATCGACAATTGCACCGTTCATTTTCAGGGCCTTCTTCACGGAATTCGGGTCATTGAACTCGATGGTGGCATACTGGCGATCCCGACTTGTCAGAGCCGCGACGGGAATAGGCATTCCGACGCCAACTGCTTGGCCTCTGCTGCAACGGATGGTAATCCTCATGATGGAACCAAATTTACCGAAAACCTCTTGTAGCATGTCAGCACCAATTCTCAATTCCAGCTAGAGAACCAGCGTCAGTGCAAGTAGCGAGCACAAAAATGTCGTTACGCACGTTTCCAACGTAGATGAAATTGATAGTAAATACAGGTTGTCGAGCCTGTACTTGGGACTTCTTGTCTGCTTTCTTCCTGGCTACCTCAACATCTTTGAGTTTCTGGGGACGATTCCGAGTCCCATTCCGTTTCTTGGATTCGGGGCCATCCTTGGGTGGTTTCTGGAGACGTTGGATGAGCTTTGGACGCGTCGAACGTGCCACAGATACTCACCGAGTTGGAGGGCCCCGCCTCATTCGCGAGAGCGTCCGTGGAAGTTGACGTTGGACAGAAGAAGCGCATTTTGCGCGTCAATAGCTGAGAGCGCTTGATATCGGTGTCGAGTGGTGGATCTGGGAATAGGAGAACACAGTGCACTAAACAGCCACCTTTAAGCAGTTTCGGGGTTGGCCAAAGCGCGAAGATGGCACCCGCGCTTTAGCAGAGGGCGTCGTAGCCGGTGCTGGGGAGCGAGGAACAATGCACAAGACGATAGCACGCATTGCCCCGGGCGATTCGTGAGCATTTCGACATTGAACCAGTGCGAGGAACGACCGGCAACTTGGGCCATGGCAACGCTCATTCCGCCCGGCCCGTTCACGTGAGCACAAGCTTTCTCCGAGTGCGCGTCTGTCGACGTGACTTAGGACTTTACCGCCATGCTCTCTGACCGTGCTACACTATACCGTTCTATTCTTCGTGAACTGCGCCAGTCTGTAAGCATGACTCCTATATCGTCGCTTTTCAAGCTCACGTTTTCCCAGATCGCACCGCCTCGACGTGTGAATAGAAACATCATGGCACAGTTTCGGTCTATTGCAGAAAATGTCGACAGTCAGAGCGATATACGGGTTAAACAGGAACTTGAGAAAGCGGCCAACTTCCTACGCGCTCAGAGAGAGCACAAGGTGTGTGTTGTAGGTCTTCAAATGCGGCGGGGTGTTGACGAATTGGTTCAGATATTGTTGGAGAGATATAATCCCCTGTTCGACCTCACAGCGAAGGAGAGGATTGAAGCGACTGCTCGAAGAGTTGGTCTGAACATGCCGAAACTCCATACTGACTCGAGCCCGTCATAGCCATGTTCATATTTAGAATGAGTACAAATGTCCTCTTTGCCTCTGCAACGTTCTACCCACCCGCTAGCTCCGCCCATCTATCTCTTTGGACCCACTTCAAGAAGTCTGGATGAAACACAACGACAAACCTCAAAAGCCAAGCCCATTCTCTTCAAAGTAGCAAATCACTTGCTATCCCTTCGAGCCCCGTCTGACTGTGAGGATGTGTCGCCAGGGTCCATCATGGAGTGTCCAACAGGTACATTTCGCTCTCTTGGATACGGTCAACCTTTCGTTCTGCGGGAGAATGAGGACACTTTGAACTGCGATTTAATTCAAGCGAGCCATGGACATCCAGTTCAGCCATATTTTTTGGTATTTTCCGATTTTGTTCACACGGCACGAAACTCGACAGAAATGCACCGGAGATTTCTATGGTCAAATTGCAAGAGAGAAACTTGCTCCTTACCTGCATATTGATGCGACTTCACCACTTACCTGTGTACACATACCATGTGAAGTAGTCTGTAGAAGTGGTCTGTAATCACATCGATGCTGCTCGGTGCTCTGAATGTGTTAATAAACATAACCCAACAGACCATCTTCCTTCCAACCCTCATGTTCATCTCTCGTCTCATACGCCAGCTTTATGCTCGTTATATGGCCCCAACCGAATTTACCACACAGGTCTTAAAATGTGACCCTTCTAGTATCACTTTCCCATCTTCGTCGGATGAACCACAGATCAGCTCGGAGGCAACTCTGGAGGCACTCAAACTTGCTTCACATCACCTCGTAGACCTAGGCCAGACAGTGGTGTTCCCAACTGAGACTGTATATGGACTCGGGGCACTTGCCTTGGACGCAACAGCCGCATCCAAGATCTTCTCAACGAAAGGTCGACCTCCTGACAATCCACTAATCGTGCATGTGTCGTCCTTCAAAATGCTTCATTCCCTGCTCCCACCAGGTTATGCCATCCCCAAGTCCTACGAGATCCTCATGAAACACTTCTGGCCTGGGGCACTCACATTGCTCTTTCCTCGAAATCCAGATGTGGTCCCGACGATCATTACCGCGAATCAGCCAACAGTAGCCATCCGAATGCCTTCTCATCCTGTCGCTCGAGCATTGATCGCAATAGCGAATGCGCCCCTCGCCGCACCTAGTGCTAACACGTCTGGAAAACCCAGTCCAACGAAGGCTGACCACGTCTATCGAGATCTGAACGGCAAACTGGGCCTAATATTGGATGGCGGGGCGTGCGGAGTTGGCTTGGAGAGCACGGTGGTCGATGGATTACACGAAGATGGTAACATTCGGGTTTTGCGACCTGGGGGAATCACAGTAGAGGATATCGAGCGGGTGTTGCGGAAGGACATTCATGACCTTGGGAATATACCCAAAGTGCTGGTTCACAAACGTGACTACGCCGACGAGCAAATGGAAAGCGCGCCAACAACACCAGGGATGAAATATCGACATTATTCGCCTGCTGTGCCCGTCAATCTGCTTCTCACAATCCCAAGTCTATCTGGTATAGAGCCGACAACGCGGTTCTCTGACTATATTGGCTCTCTCCGGAAGGACGTTGGGAATGAGTCAGTGAAGATCGGTGTATTGGCCGCGACAGACTCGAAGTTATGGGAATTTATACAACCAGAAGATGGCATCGTATGGTGTAGGTATCCTTTAGGACCGCTAGCGGAGCCTTCGGTGATAGCACACCGCCTATTCGACGGATTGCTCTCGCTAGAGAAGGAGGGTGTCCACCTTATGCTAATAGAAGAAGTCGACGAGGATAGAGAAGGTCTTGCAATTATGAATCGCGTCCGGAAAGCCGCGAGCGAAAGTGTTCGGATAGAGCTGCAGTGAACAACTATAGATGAGAGTAAGTTGGTTGTTAACTCTTGGTGAGTCAACACGCCTTACCTCACACCCCCGTTTAGGTCCCCAACGAGAACTATTGTAGACCATGTGAGTACGGAGCCAGACCTAAGCTTTTCGTATCGCTCACAGTCAGGTGCGAAGATACTAGACAATCTAATCGTCGAAGAACATGGAAATTCATCCGCAGTGACTGATGACTGTGAGTCACCGTACAGCCTCGTGCTACTGAGTGGCTACAACACGAGGTCTGCTATCATGTGCATGTCGTGTCGAGCAACCAGATTGTCCATACTATTGACATGAAGACACCGTCGACGCGTCCGTCGCAATAATGTGTCGCGTCGAGGTCTGTTCACGAGCGTCAACCCAAAGCCATGTACGTTTATTTACTTTCCAAGATTCGTTTCTTTGAGCTCAGGTTTCCTCCATAGTCTTTAGCGCCGCCATGATAACCAGCCCATGAGGTAAACGTGTTCTCGGTAAAACCCATCCTTGCTTTGTCTCGGTCACGTGATGGGAGCTCAGAACACGGTTAGGCCTTTCAGGCGCTGCCTCGTTCCCTCCCGAGCCTTTCATGGACTGCCTCGTGTTGTAGTGGTATAGTTGTTGGATAACGCGCTCGCTGCTCAATTTACAGGGAATCGGACGTCCCAGGGCTACTTATATAAAGGAAAGATGTTGCTCCTGAAGATCCACCTTTGCCTTTACCGTTTTCTCCTTCCCCTTCGCCGTCCTCGCCATTTGTTTCTTTTTCTCTCTTTGGTGCTTTTTAGTGATGTCCTCTTTCCGTAAGTCCAATTATATTGACATCTCTTTCGTATAGAACTGATCTTTTGCCACTCTAGCTGTCGAAGTTAAGCTCGAGGATCAGGCTGAGCCTGTGATGCTCTACACCTTCGCACCTGAGGATCCAATCGACTGGAACCCAGACTTCAGCTTCAATGTACCCACATCCCCTATTGCTTCATCATCTCATAGAGAGACTCATATTCCGATCGCAAAATCTACTCGCCGACGTGAACAGTCTCCGACATTTGCCTTACCTTCCGTTCCGCCACTCGAATCTTCTTCACCGACTCCTCACTACACTCACATCATTCGTCCTTCTCCCTTTGACGGTGTATCTTCGCAACCCCGAATCCCTCGTCCACCAAACGCATTTATGCTTTTTCGCTCCGACTTCCTGAAGCGCGGGGTGATCCCCGACAACGTCGAGCGGCGCCAGCAAAACTTGAGTCGGATCGCCGGCGAGATGTGGAACCTATTGGACCCTGTGGAAAAGGAAAAATGGCACGGAGAGGCTGCCCGAGCGCTTGCTGAGCATCAAAGGAAGAATCCCGGTTACAAGTTTACGCCTTCTCCTCGAGGCTCTCGTCTTGCAAGGATAAAGGCTCGCGGGGATGTCGGTGGTATGGGTGAGGATGATATTCGCAGGATTCGGGAAACCTATACCAATCTCACGGGGCCTGCACCAGTGTCGAACAGGAGGCGTAGGCAGAAGAAAGCAAAGAGCGTAGAAGCCCAGAGTTGTACCCCTGGTCCTTCATCACTTGTGCAGCAACCCGTCCTTGCCTGTTACCCACTCGCCCAGCCAGAGGCGCTACTTCCTCGTCCCCCGAACTCCTTCATGAACCCTTCACCTCCTCCGCATCGCAACCCTCTCCAGCGCAGTTCGCCTACTTTCGTGTCTCCCTTCTACTCGGTGGATTCTTTCCCGCGTGCCACCTTACCTCGGCGTCCTTCCACTTCGCTCGGTTTTGTCGAACAACCCAAAGAATCACATTTCGTAGAGCGTGATGGCAGGGTCGCAGGTTCGGTTAAGGCCTCTTCGCCTCTTCCGACTCGTACAAACAATTTCTTGACTTTCGTGTTTGATCATGGAGAGGTGATCAGTGCAGTTTCGGTGAGTATTTTCCATCATCTGATATTACGACCTACATCTCACAATGAAATCAGCCTTCTCCCTCGCTCGCAGCCAGCACCACCACTGAGAATCACCCTTCTCCTTCTTGGGAGGTACCAGCAAACCATCTCTACGTAGATCCACAACTTACAGTCGCATCCACGCCCTCCCCTGGCTTCAGAGCGCAAACACCGCCTCCACTTGTTCGCTATCCAACCCCATCTGCTCACTATTCTCCAGGAGGTTACGTTTACTCCATAGTCAACGACGCGACCAATGGCGATTTCTTGGCCTCTCTCGGAATGTCCGGTGAGATGCTTGAGTGTCTGCAGCCAGGTTACGGAACTCCCCTCTTTGATCCTGCCTCGTCGTCGTCCAACATGATGCACAACGTCTGGTTGCCTGTGGCCACCGATCTCGAGAAGTGGAACCTGACTCCTCCGGAATACTTCAACACTGGTAGCTTGACATTTGCCGTTGGTGATTATGAGGCCCCAAAATGATCTATTTCGACTCGTTACTACTGCACCATTGTACATTCTATCTTACATTCCCTTTCACTGTTCGTTCTTGTACCATCAATCATTCCTAGAGCACACATGCATATACCTCATCATGATCACGATCATCTTTCTCTCCAAACATTGATACCTCTTCATTGTCGCATACATTCACTAGCTCACCGTCGCCTATCCCAGTTCATATTTGCAAATAGCAGGTCTATCATTTTGTTTACATGGCAGTGATCGATTCAGCTAATTTTTCGACCTTCACGTCCAACTCCTCCAGCCTTCTCTGTAATTCCGGGTCGCTATCTGCGCCAGGTAGCGCCATGATACTGGATGGAAGATGATACGCGACGATAGTACCGCTTCCGTCTGGTTTCTCGCAAACAAGAAGTTTTGGCGGGAGGCTGTATGCTGCGAGTCGGCTGATCTTCAATATCTGCTGAGCAATCAAAGGATTTCCGACGGTATAGACGATCAATCCTGGTTGGCTAGTGCCCTCCAGGCGTTCGAGTAACCTGTGATGGGGAAGTTCGGAGAAGTATCTTTCCGCCGTTCATAAGAAAATGATCAAAACTAATGACAATAAACATAACTCACAGAAAATCCTTTTCTTGAGTAACATGTTCGACCACTGATGCTAGCTCTTGCTGGGTTTTTCCACCCCGGAACCGTGCTATGATGTCCCCCGACTGGGTCTTGTTGACGGCTTCATCGAGTCGCGAGATCACCTCGGCGAAAGGGACGCTCGTATCAAACTGGACGAGTTGTGCAGTCAATGGGGTGACCGTTTTCGACATTTTTATAAGCTGGGTGAAAAGACTTTCCTTCAGCTGCAGGTTTATATCCATACAAAATGCGTTTGCTTCCACGCGTTCTATCTTCTTGAGACTCAAGTTCCGAAGCGGACAGTCATTCACGGAACTTACCTTTCCGTGAATGTATTGGAATTGACATGGAGTGGGTAAGTAGCTGTCAGGTATACACCGATACACCTTATCGGGGTGTCTTTACCTTCTGCGACTGCAGTACCTTTAGACTTTAGTACCCTCCATCTTGATCCACTGGACTATGCCGTTACTTCCTTTCGAAAACATATGAAGTTTGAGTCATGTTGACTCTGTGCCGGAATTTATACAATTTGCTTGACACAAATAGCTGCGGTTTTGTGGTTGCATTGTGAAGATAACGTTTAAGGTTAAAGAACTGCACTACGGTGTCCGAGAACCGCAAGCCTGTCCCTTTGGCTCAGCCCAGACAAAGGGTCCCTGAAGACAAGATTTATGCCAAACAGGGCCACCTCCGCACATTCTCGCCGCTGTAACCTCCTTCATAATCA
>Ga0247742_10003089_pt1 | contig 10685 bp, 4 predicted proteins | sample UWRJL208509C2_FD_180944 | JGI IMG/M metagenome (GOLD analysis project Ga0247742, IMG submission 180944) | Plant litter microbial communities from Arlington Agricultural Research Station in Wisconsin, United States - UWRJ-L208-509C-2 | ecosystem: Environmental > Terrestrial > Plant litter >... | reverse complement strand
CTTGCCATGATTGATCTGTCCCCCCTCGCCCGCCGCCTGGCCGGTACGCCGCTGGCCGAATGGGCCAACACCCTGCAAGCGCAACTCGACAAGAAAATGGAGAAAGGCCACGGCGACCTGGAGCGCTGGCAAAGTGCGCTGGACGCCTTACCGAAGATCCAGCCTAGCGAGATCGATCTGCTCAATGGCTTGACCCTCGACACCGATTGCGACGCCGAAACACGCGTGCAGATGCGCACCGCGCTGATGGGCCTGTCGCCCTGGCGCAAGGGGCCGTTCGATTTGTTTGGCGTGCACGTCGACACCGAGTGGCGCTCGGACTGGAAGTGGTCGCGAGTCGCCCCGCACCTGGACTTGAAGGGCAAGCGCATCCTCGATGTCGGTTGCGGCAACGGCTACTACATGTGGCGCATGCTCGGCGCCGGGGCCGACAGCGTGATCGGTGTCGACCCGAACTGGCTGTTCTTCTGCCAGTTCCAGGCGGTACAGCGTTACCTGTCCGAACCGAATGCCTGGCACCTGCCGTTCCCGTTCGAAGACCTGCCGCCGAACATGGGAGGCTTCGACACCGTATTTTCCATGGGCGTGTTCTACCACCGCCGCTCGCCGATCGAACACTTGCTGGCGCTGAAGGATTGCCTGGTCAAGGGCGGCGAACTGGTGCTGGAGACCCTGGTGATCGAAGGCGACCAACAGCAAGTGCTGGTGCCGGAAGACCGCTACGCGCAGATGCGCAACGTGTGGTTCCTGCCGTCAGTACCGGCGTTGGAACTGTGGCTACGGCGGGCCGGGTTCACCGATGTGAAATGTGTGGACGTGAGTGTGACCACGGTCGAGGAACAGCGCGGGACGGAGTGGATGAAGTATCAGTCGCTCAGCGATTTTCTTGATCCCGAAGACCACAGCAAAACCATTGAAGGCCTGCCGGCGCCAATGAGGGCGGTGATCGTCGCGAAGAAGTAATCCAATCCTCCGAACACCGAATGACCCTGTGGGAGCTGGCTTGCCAGCGATAGCGGTGGTTCAGGCGAAATCAATGTTGAATGTGACGACGCCATCGCTGGCAAGCCAGCTCCCACAGGACTGGGTGTTGTTGTTTAGAGTGTTGGTTTTGCCCGCCGAGCCTTGAAGAACTCACTCAACACCGCCCCACACTCCTCCGCTAGCACACCCCCCTCAAACACCACCCGGTGATTCAAAAAGCCCTGGGTAAAGAACTGCCCCTGGCTTTGCACGATCCCCGCTTTCGGCTCCAGGGCGCCGAACACCACGCGGGCGATCCGCGAATGCACGATCAGGCCGGCGCACATGCTGCACGGCTCCAGGGTCACGTAGAGGGTGCTGCCCGGCAGACGATAGTTGCTGACCGCCGCCGCCGCCGCGCGGATGGCAACCATCTCGGCGTGGGCGCTGGGATCGTTGCCGCTGATCGGGCAATTGAAGCCCCGGCCGATGATCTCACCGTCCTGCACCAGCACCGCGCCCACCGGCACTTCGCCGAGGGCCGCGCCCTGGGCGGCGAGCGCGAGGGCTTCGCGCATAAAGTCACGATCACCGCTGCGGTCGATGATCGCCGGGCGAATCTGGCGCATCACGCCACCTCGATGGCGGCCATCAGGCCGGTTTCCATGTGATCGATCACGTGGCAATGGAACATCCACACCCCCGGGTTATCCGCCACCAACGCCACTTGCGCGCGCTCGTTCTTGCCCAGCAAATAGGTGTCAGTGAAGTACGGAATAACCTTGTGTCGGTTCGACCCGATCACCTTGAAGCTCATGCCGTGCAGATGAATCGGGTGCTGGTACTGGGTCAGGTTCTTCAATTCGAAAATGTAGCTCTTGCCCTTTTCCAGCTTGGCGATTGGCCGGTCGGCGCAGGTCTTGTCGGTGATGTCCCAGGCCTTGCCGTTGATCTGCCACAAGCTCGGCGGCTTGCCGTTGTCGACATTCACCGACACCGATCCGACCCATTCGAAATTGAAGTTGAGTTTCTCGGCGTTGGCCAGGTCCGGCTCCGCCACAGGGTTTGCCGGCAATGCTGGTGGCCACTGGCTCGGCGCGTCGGTGTTGGCCACCGAGCGCAAGGTGCCGAGGCGCACCGGGCCGTTGCGCAGGGACAACTCTTCGCCAGCGGCCGGGGCCTTGATCGCCAGGCAAATGCGCATGCCCGGACCGAGCCAGTATTCCTTGCCCAACGGGCGCGGCTGCACCGGATTGCCGTCCAAGGCGTAGATCTGCGCCTCGACGCCCGGGATGTTCAGGCGATAGGTCAAGGTGTTGTCGAGGTTGAGGATGCGCACCCGGGTGATCTGCCCCGCCGGCAGGTCGATCACCGCCTGGGCCACGCCGTTGATGGTCGACAACCGACCGGCGGTACCGCCCCGGGCCGCTTCCCGCGGAATGCTGAAGGCAACGAACTGGCCTTCGTCATCGACGTGCCAGCTCTTCAGGCTCAAGGTCTGTTCATAGTTGAAACCGGTGGGCTCGCGCTCTTCGACAATCAGCGGCCCGACCAAACCACGCCCGAGTTCCTCGCTGCTGTTGACGTGCGGGTGGTACCAGTAACTACCCGCGTCCGGCACGCGGAATCTGTAATCGAAGTATTCGCCCGGCAGCACCGGCAGTTGCGAGACGTACGGCACGCCATCCATCTCCAGCGGCAAGCGGATGCCATGCCAGTGAATGGTAGTGGCCACCGGCAAATGATTGATGAACCGCACCCGCAACCACTCGCCCTGGCGCACGCGCAACTCGGTACCCGGCGCCGACGGGCCAAAGGCCCAGGCTTCAGTCTTGTGCCCTGGCACCAACTCGACGTCCAGTGGCGCGGCGATCAGCTCATAGTCATGGCCCGCGTCAGCATCAGCCATCTTGCCCAGCCAATAGCGCGACGCACCACCGGCCCCCACGCCAACCACCACAAGACCGGCCAGACCACCGAGTATTTGTCGACGGGTAAAGGACATGAACGCAACTACCTCACATAAAAAGCGGCAGGCCCGAAGCCCGCAAAGGGCGAATACGATACACCTGCGGTTGTGAAAGAAACAGCAAGGCGGGGGTGACCACGGGACGCAGCGCCCACCTTCTTGCGAAATTCTCTATCGCCAATTCCTACACGGTTTCGGCATTAAACGCGCAATTTCAATCCATTTCTGCCTACAACTGCCGCCGCCCTGTCTGACATATTTCTCAATCGAGCCTTGGGATAGTGAGGGCGCAAACACCCTATTCGAGAAGAGCGACATGACTGTAATGGATTACCCGTCACCGCCCGCCAACTTGCCCGACACGGCCGACGCCAAGGCGCTCAAGGCCCTGATCCCGGAGCTGGTCGAGGCTTGTCCCGACCTCTACGAAATGGCCACCGCGTTCGCCCAAAAGATTCTCAGCGAACATGGCATCCATCACCTGACACCCGATCAGGTGTACTTCCACCGCTTTCATTCGTCACAGAGCAATGACCGCACCTTTACCGGCTGGGAACACCTCGAATACCCCAAGGATTCGATGACCCTGACCCAACTGGTGATCCAGCGTTTCAACGTCCATGACCAAGACAACATGGACATGCTCGACAATGACTGCGGCTTCTACACCGCGGGACCTGAGGCCGGGATCTACAACGAGACCAACGAGGTGCGCCTGTTCGGCAGTGAAGTGCTCAAGGCCTTCTGGGCCTACAACTTCATCGACCACTACAAGACAAAAGTCGAAGCGTTCTGGCGCAGCCAAAGCGACACGTTTCGCACCCTGGCCAAATGCACCTTTCTCGCCAATGCCATCGAGGAATGCCAGGCCGGGCGATTGAGCGGCGACCATCTGCGCACGGTCATCAAGGCGTGTGCGGGCGTCGTCAATTGGCCTGCCACAAAAACCATGCTGGAAGAACAGCATCCGCCCTCCCGCGAGCTGCGTATCCGCCGACTGTGCGTCGGCAGCTTCGTGTCCACCGACATCCTCTGCATCGTCGATGCGGATAACCGGCAGATCGTCTATGTACCCGGAGACCTGTGGGGCTTTCACGTGTTCGACAGCGTCGAGGACCTGCACTGGTGGATTTTGTCGACGACCGAAACCCCTTCGGGCCGACAACGCTTCCTGTCGCACTTCCAGGCCGCCGACCACGACATCATGGAAGACACGGCGCAGTTGGATAAGAAAGTCGAATACGCGCTGGCGGTGATCCCGATCGCCGATGCGCTGGTCCATTTTTTCCGCGAGCCGCACATCGAGAACGTCGGCCTCAACAGTGTCCTGGACTTGCTGTTCGGCGCGTGGAAAAGCAACGACCATCAGTTGCTTGAGGACCAGGGTCAATTCATCGAGCAGGACCCGTTCACCTATCTGCGTGATGCCACCCATGCCCGTATGCTGAGCGACGCCACGTTCTTGATGACGTCCAATGGCGAGATGCGCAAGAAACTCTGGATGGGCTACCTCAATGCCTTTGGCCGCATGTTCGGGCCCTTGGCGGCGGTGGGTTGGCCGGTGGCGCTAGCCGTGGTCGGCGCCGGCCTGGCGAACGTCGGTTTGAACGTTGATCAGGCGATCAATGGCAAAACCTCTACTGAGCGCAAGGCCGGTGTGACCGGGGCCATTTTTGCGGCCATCGATACCCTGTTCAACGCTACGTTCCTCAAGGGTGCGGGAATACCGGAAATTGCCGAGGCCGATGGCGCACTGGCCGCCGATGAGGGCATGGGCAAACCGGCGCTCGACGCTGACAGCGAAACCGGCACGGTTACGCGTGTCCCGGAAAAAATCAGCCCGGCCCCCCACTCACCGGTCGCCGCGCGCCCCCTCGAAGAACTGGTCCCCGAGCGCTTCTCCCCCATGGTTCAGGAAGATTTCCTGGACTCATTTAAAGACGAGATCACCGAACCCACGCGCGAAGGCACGGGCGCGAACAAAGGCATTATTGAAACCCTTTCCGGCAAAAAGTACATCTTCATGCAGGTCGGCGCCCAGCAGTATTACTACCAGGTTCGCTATGTCGGGCAGATGAAAAGCTGGGTCATCATCGACCCGGCGAATCCATGGTCGTTCTACCGCAATATTCCCGTGCGCCTGGACGCGTACAGCCACTGGGAACCGGTGACACCACTGGGCCTGAAGGGTGGCGTAGGCGGCAAGATCTTTGGTCTGAAGCTCTGGGGCCAGGCCCCTCACCCGCTGCCTGACGTGGCAACCCCGTCAACGCCCTACGACATACCCGAGGCACTGCGCCCGGCGATAAAACCCGCCGCCAATGGCACCTCGACGTTCGATCATATGCCCGACAGCCTCGAAGCCTATGATCGGCACCTACAGTTGCGAGCGGACACGACCTCCTTTTTTGCCGATCCTCAGTTGCCTGCACCGCCGACAGTGCCCGTCTTCAGCACCGGGGCAACAGCCAAAGAAATCTTCAAGGAGCTACTCAAGGATTTACGCAACCTGGTCATCGGCGAAGGCCTGGGCAGTATCGCCGCCAAGCAATTGCTGATTGAAAACATGCCGCTACTGAACAAGCTGAAAGTGCGCACCTTGTACGTGCAACATGTACTGACCGACTTCCATCAGGCCGACCTGGATAGCTTCACCCGCACCGGAAAGATGTCGGAGCATCTCGAGCGCTATCTCAAGGACATCGATCAGGTCCAGGGGGCCGATCCTAGCGGTCAGTTCACCTTCCTGCAATTGGTGAAAACGGCACAGGAAAATCATATCCGGGTGCAGGCCATTGATTGCCTGGCCAGTGCCCGGGACGCGAGCGGCCTGAAAATCGAAGACACTTTCCACGTCAGGATGAACAACTACTTCGCCCGCACGGTCATCAATGCCGATCAAGCGGCGCGTGGCGCGCACCAATGGATCGCTTTGGTCAACGAAGCCCATGCCGGCCCGCTGGACGGTGCCGCCGGACTTAACAAGCTGGAAGGTGCAACGGGTCTCCGAGTGGAGGAAGCGGCAGGCGGTAAAGCACGAGGCATTGAACCGGACCCCGGCAAAGCGATGGCTCAGGGCGACAATACGTTGACCGTCCAGAGCGATCTACGCTTGCAGATCGAAACCCCGGCTATGATCAGCGACCTGCGCAGGGTGGGCAGGTTTCTGCCCGACAGAGGCATGTTTACCCTGCTGAGCGAACCATCGTTGGTGCTGGTGAGTCGCAACCGTGGCGGGACGCTCTCACGAACCCTTATTCAGCGAGACCGCACCGGCTACTTCGTCGACAACCCCAACTGGACGTCAATCCACGGCCGTCGCTACACAACGCTGGTTGAATTACGTAAAGCCCTTGATGGCCGGGGCATGCGCCTGGTCAATATACCCACCGAAGACAACCTCCAACCGATAGCCGATGACGCGGCCGAGCCGGGGCCTTCTGCCCGCCCGGGTGGTCCATCCGTGGAACTACCGTCAAACACAGCGCGACTGCAACTTGGTGCACCCTACGATATTGACGTCAGCCTCCGGTCGAAGATGAAAGACTGGGTGTTCAAGTCAGAGCAGCAACGGGGCCAAACGCCCCCGGGAGACGCTGACCTGGATACCACCATCAACAGCCGTCGTCTGGCTGAACGACGCAGAAAGCTGAACCTCGACTCACAGCTATTGGGTGATGACCTCCAGCGGCTCTCGCAGCCACGCCCACGAGTGCCCACTCAAAAAGCCAGCGTTGTCGAGTTCATCACCCAGGTCCTGAGTGACATCCAAGGGTTGGTCATCGGTGAAAGCCCTGATCGGATCGCCAGCACGCGCTTCATGATCGAAAACATGCCGAACTTCGCCGGCCAGGGTGCCAAGACCCTTTATCTGTCGCGGGTGTTGACCGACTTCAATCAGGCGGACCTGGACCTATTCTTCGCCTCCCGGACCGCCGACCTGCCTAAGGACCTGGAGCAGTACCTGACGACTATCAGCGCCGACCAGAAGCCACCCTTTACCTATCTGGAAGTCGTGAAGCGCGCCAAGGAAAACGGTATCCGCGTTCAGGCCATTGATTGCGCGGCCAGCTATAACAATCCGACGCTGAGGTTTTCCAGCGTCGAGGAACAACGCCTCAGCAATTACTTTGCCACCCAGGTCATTCAGGCCGACCAAGCCGTCCACCCCGGTAAATGGATTGCACTCACGGCGCCAGAAAACACCAACACCTTCAGAAATATCGCGGGTCTGAGCGAGCGCAATGGTGCTGTCGGCTTGAGAATCGATGAAGTCGGTCCAGGACAGGAGCAAGGTGTCTCATTGGACCCAGGCGTCGACCTGTATCGCCTCACACAGGATGAACCGGTTTTTCGCGGCCAATACGACACTTTCTATGCGGACATGTACCTGCCCATGGAAACACCTTTGTTTGTCAGAACGACAGCGCAACGGGAGAGGCTGCTCTACGGGCCCGGCTATTTCTGCATTGAACGGTCTGGCGAAAGCACCACGCTCTGGCACCGCAGCCGAACGGAAGGAGTGATCTCGACACCAATAGAACGGCTGGCGGACGGAAGCTATTACATCAACCGGCCCTCGTGGGCAGGCATCCATCAAACGCCCTATCCCACCCTACTGGACCTTTCCGACGCCCTCAGCAAACAAGGCATGCGTGGCCTGGGCCGCATTCCTGATTAAGGCATAACCCAAAACGCAAAACCCCGGCATCAGGCCGGGGTTTTGTTTATTCAGCAGCGCCTGTCAGGACAGGATCACTCCCACTCAATCGTCGCCGGCGGCTTGCTCGACACGTCGTAGGTGACGCGGGAGATGCCTTCGATTTCGTTGATGATGCGGCCGCTGACGGTTTCCAGCAGTTCGTAGGGCAGGTGCGCCCAACGGGCGGTCATGAAGTCGATGGTTTCCACCGCACGCAGGGCCACGACCCAGGCGTAACGACGACCATCACCGACCACGCCCACGGATTTCACCGGTTGGAACACCACGAACGCCTGGCTGACCTTGTGGTACCAGTCGGCCTTGCGCAGTTCTTCGATGAAGATATGGTCGGCGCGACGCAGCAGGTCGGCGTATTCCTTCTTCACTTCGCCGAGGATGCGCACACCCAGGCCTGGGCCCGGGAATGGGTGGCGGTAGACCATGTCGTACGGCAGGCCGAGTTCCAGGCCCAGGCGACGGACTTCGTCCTTGAACAGCTCACGCAGTGGTTCAACCAGCTTGAGGTTCATTTCTTCCGGCAGGCCGCCCACGTTGTGGTGCGACTTGATCACATGAGCCTTGCCGCTTTTCGCGCCAGCCGACTCGATCACGTCCGGGTAGATGGTGCCCTGGGCCAGGTACTTGATGTTCTCCAGTTTGTTGGACTGGGCATCGAACACGTCGATGAAGGTACGGCCAATGATCTTGCGCTTCTTCTCCGGGTCGGACTCGCCGGCCAGGTTGTTCAGGAACTGATCTTCGGCGTTGGCGCGGATCACCTTGACGCCCATGTTCTCGGCAAACATGGCCATCACTTGCTCGCCTTCGTGCAGACGCAACAGGCCGTTGTCGACGAAGACGCAGGTCAGTTGGTCGCCAATGGCTTTGTGCAGCAGCGCGGCAACCACCGAGGAATCGACGCCGCCGGACAGGCCCAGCAAGACGTTGTCGGTGCCGACCTGGGCGCGAACCTGGGCGATGGCATCTTCAGCAATTTTCGACGGGGTCCACAGGGCTTCGCACTCGCAGATGTCGAGGATGAAGCGCGAGAGGATGCGACCGCCCTGCTTGGTGTGGGTCACTTCCGGGTGAAACTGCACGCCGTAGTAGCCGCGGGCGTCGTCGAACATGCCGGCGATCGGGCAGCTCGGGGTGCTGGCCAGGATGTGGAATTCCTGCGGCATCTTGGTGACCTTGTCACCGTGGCTCATCCACACGTCCAGGCCGAACACGCCGTCAGCGTCGACGTGGTCTTCGATGCCATCGAGGATGCGGCTCTTGCCGACCACGTCGACACGGGCGTAACCGAACTCACGCAGTTCGGAACCTTCAACCTTGCCGCCCAGTTGCTCGGCCATGGTCTGCATGCCGTAGCAGATACCGAAGACCGGAACGCCCAGGTCCCAGACCGCTTGCGGCGCGCGAGGGCTGTCCGCCACGTGGACCGACTCGGGGCCGCCGGCGAGGATGATCCCGCGCGGTGCGAATTCGCGAATCGCTTCGTCGTCCATGTCGAACGGATGCAGTTCGCAGTACACGCCAATTTCACGCACGCGGCGAGCAATCAGCTGGGTGTACTGGGAACCGAAATCGAGGATCAGGATGCGGTGAGCATGAATATCGAGGGACATGGGGAAAACTCAAAAAGCAGTTGCGAGCTTCAAGCTGCAAGCTGCAAGTAGTCGGAAGCTGCAGGGTAGCTGCGTAAACGCAGTACCGCTTGCAGCTCTTAGCTTGTGGCTTATAGCCGTCGGCGTCAGCCGACCCGATAGTTCGGCGCTTCCTTGGTGATCTGCACGTCGTGCACGTGGGACTCGGCCATGCCAGCGCCGGTGATCCGCACGAACTCAGGCTTGGTGCGCATTTCTTCGATGTCGGCGCTGCCGGTGTAACCCATCGAGGAACGCAGGCCGCCCATCAGTTGGTGGATGATCGCGCTCAGGCTGCCTTTGTACGGCACACGGCCTTCGATGCCTTCCGGTACCAGCTTCTCGGCGCCTGCCGAGGAATCCTGGAAGTAGCGATCGGAGGAACCCTGGGCCTGGGACATGGCGCCCAGCGAACCCATGCCGCGATACGCCTTGTACGAACGACCCTGGAACAGCTCGATCTCGCCCGGCGCTTCTTCAGTACCGGCGAACATCGAACCCATCATCACGCAGGACGCACCGGCCACGATGGCCTTGGACAGGTCGCCGGAGAACCGGATACCGCCGTCGGCGATCAATGGAATGCCGGAGCCTTCGAGGGCGGCGGCGACGTTGGCGATGGCGCTGATTTGCGGCACGCCGACACCAGCGACGATGCGGGTGGTGCAGATCGAGCCAGGGCCGATACCGACCTTGACCGCATCGGCGCCGGCTTCGACCAGGGCCTTGGCTGCAGCGCCGGTGGCGATGTTGCCGCCGATCACTTGCACTTCAGGGAAATTCTCTTTGACCCAGCGCACGCGGTCGATCACGCCTTTGGAGTGACCGTGGGCAGTGTCGACCACCACCACGTCGACGCCGGCATTGACCAGGGCCGAGACGCGCTCGCCGGTGTCTTTACCGGTGCCAACCGCAGCGCCGACGCGCAGACGACCTTGATCGTCCTTGCTGGCCAGCGGATAGGCCTTGGCTTTCTCGATGTCCTTGACGGTCATCATGCCTTTGAGCGCGAACTTGTCGTCGACGATCAGGACTTTTTCCAGGCGGTGCTTGTGCAGCAACTCGCGGACTTCGTTCTTGTTGGCGCCTTCGCGAACCGTGACCAGGCGCTCTTTAGGCGTCATCACTTCACGGACGGTGGCGTCCAGACGGGTTTCGAAGCGTACGTCGCGGGACGTGACGATACCGACCAGGTCGCCATCGTGCAGCACCGGAACGCCGGAAATGTTGTGCATGCGGGTCAGTTCGAACAGATCGCGCACCGTGGCATCAGCCTCGATGGTGATCGGGTCCTTGACCACGCCGGCTTCGAACTTCTTGACCTTGCGCACTTCGGCAGCTTGCTGCTCGATGGTCATGTTCTTGTGGATGATGCCGATGCCACCTTCCTGAGCAATGGCGA
>Ga0247742_10003088_pt1 | contig 10686 bp, 10 predicted proteins | sample UWRJL208509C2_FD_180944 | JGI IMG/M metagenome (GOLD analysis project Ga0247742, IMG submission 180944) | Plant litter microbial communities from Arlington Agricultural Research Station in Wisconsin, United States - UWRJ-L208-509C-2 | ecosystem: Environmental > Terrestrial > Plant litter >... | reverse complement strand
AAAAGGAGGCCCACTAGCCGTTACGGACGCCAATCTCCTGCTGGGGCGACTTATACCAGACTTTTTCCCAAAGATATTTGGAAAGTCAGAAAAAGAGCCTTTGGACGCTGAGGCTTCGCGGACGTCCTTTGAGAAATTGGCAGAAGAGATCAACGCGAATCAAGATAAAAAGCTGTCTTTGGATGAGATTGTTTATGGGTACGGATAATCTTACTCAAATGTTAGATTTACAATTCTAACTCGATCGCTTTAGATTTATCAAAGTCGCCAACGAGACGATGTGCCGTCCAATACGTGCTTTGACAGAAGCCAGAGGGCATGCGACGTCGAAACATACGTGAGTTGAACTCTCCCTGTTTCCAGTGCATGGAGTGACGTTCTTGGTCTTAGACTTGCAAGCTTCGGCGGTGCAGGTGGCCAACATGCCTGCGAAATTGCCAGTCTACTAGGGATCACGACCATCTTGATTCATCGATACAGCTCCATCCTCTCCGCGTATGGATTGGCACTGGCCGATCGGTACGTATACACTTATGGCTATGTCTACCCAACTATTTCTAATAGTCAAATTTCTTCCCCCTAGCGTCTATGAACTTCAAGAACCATGCTCGACGTTTTATACACCCCAGAATAAACCGACGCTCATCTCTCGGCTAGATAAGATGACCAAGGATGTTCGCACAGAGCTCGAGAAACAGGGCTTCGAAGGCACCCGCATTCATATTGAGCGAATGCTCAACATGCGCTTCGAAGGTACTGATACTGCCCTAATGATCCTACCGAACGACCAAGATGGAGATGGGACCGAGGACTTCGAGGCTGCTTTCAAGAGAGCATACAAGCAGGAGTTTGGATTCTTGTTAGATACTAAGAGCATCATCGTAGATGATATCAAGGTAATAAAGTTCCGCAAATGGATCATGGCGCATCGGATCTGACCAATGTCTATTTTTCCACTCGAAAGGTCCGCGGCATTGGCAAGACCTTCGACTCTCTTGGTCAATCCGTATACGCAGAGGTGGCTCAACTGAAGCAGAATGCTGTTAACCGCGAAGCCAAGGTTGCAACGCGTCACAGCGTCTACTTCGACGAAGTGGGCAGGATTGATGATACACCTGTGTTCTTGCTTGACAAGCTGGATGTGGGAGATGTTGTCGAAGGCCCTGCCATGATAATCGACAACACGCAGACCATTGTCATCGTTCCTGGAGCAAAGGCGGCGTTGACAAGTAAGCACCTTTTTATCACCTTGGATTAACTTTGAAGTGTGATCGTAACTACACATTTTATTTGCATGGACGAATGAAGCAAGGCGATCTTCGTCTATGATCTACAGCTATGGCAATATACATTCATCAATGCCGGGCTAAGCTGTTCGATAGTTGGGCAGCGTTGGCCTTCCCCTACTTCATGCACGACTGGCCGGTGAGTATACAAATACCTCCACGAAAACCGTACCGCTCCTTGTCAGCTGGTTTTCGGGAATGCTGTGTAGATACCAATCCTCAACGAAACCTTTGAACTTCTGCATGGTGAGTCGCGAGATTAATCAGGGCGAGGACTGACTGGCCATGGAGGCGGATAATTGTACATTTTGGGACTCATGTAATCACCAAGTAGACGCATATAGTGATACTCGTAAGGCTAAGCTTCGAACGTTTCCTCCTTCTATGTTCGTCCAGTTGAGAGCCGGCTAGGTCTTTAGTGAAGGCCTAAAATTTCACCGGGATAGCGATCCTCCCATGAGGAGCGGGAATGAATAACGCGGGACGCCAGGTGTGCGTAGGTGATGGGAAGATTGAACATATACCAGCGTTGGAGGCCAGACTTGGGCGTCCTTCCTGTCGAATTGCAAGTTATGCAGCACGGCACACACAATCTAGCTAGGAGCGCGCGCCTGAGATCTTGGGTGCTGAAGACGAGAAAAGAGGACCAAGGCTCTCTGGGAGTTTCAGAGGACAGTCGATGTGGGATCTGGATGGAGATTACACGATTCAGATTCCAGAAGAAATGCGGAGGTTGAGGAGAAGCACCGCCACTGGTGATGATCTGTTTGGCTCTATTACTGCCTTGCCGACTATATTCCGAGTCTGTCCCTTCTGACCATCACCTACATCTTCAGAGTAAAAATCTTTTATGGCTGCTGAAACTCTCTCTGGCTACTGATTGAGTCTGTGAATCTCGTACGAAACTTGTATTCTTTTTGAACTAGGATGGAACAGCTGTGCCTATGCTTCTAAGAGCTTCTGCGATACATGAGCGTGACCTTCTCCCGAGTCCTATGACCCACGAAGCTCGCTAGTTCATTCGAAAATACATCTGCCGTAAGAGCTGTGAGAACTACAGCTGTGTCATGACACTGGGAAGGATAGACTTATTGTTTGGAATGCACTTCCGCGGACAAGCCCGAAAGCTCTGTCCTGACTCCCATCGAGTTTCAGGACATCGCCTATACTCTAACGATGAACATATCGAACGAAGGAAAACCTGTCAGGCTACTTGCATTGGGTTGGATTCTTAACGATATCAGCTCGCGGTCATAGTTTCTGACTTGTAATCTCTGAGCAGATGGCGGCGGCATTCGTGGACTTTCGGCGCTGCTCATCGTCAAAGAAATCATGCACAAGGTGATGATCGACGAGAACAAGAAACTGAAGCAGGAGGGCCAGCCACTGCTTACTCGACTGCCAAAGCCATGTGATCACTTTGACTTGATCGGTGGTACCAGTACCGGAGGGTGAGCCAGATGCTTCAAACACAATACGCGACGGCTAAATTCTTACACTACAGGATAGCTGCCTTGATGCTTGGACGGCTTCGGATGGAAGTTGACACGGCAATAAAACACTACGATACCATGGTGAAAAATGTCTTCTCTCATCCGAAGGGAAGGCCAGGCGATGGAAAATTCAAAGCGACGAAACTTGAGGCAGCAATCAAGTCTATTGTGAGGGACGTCACTGGTGATTCAGAATCACCGTTACTGGAACGGGATGAATCTACCATCTGCCGGACGTGAGTGTACAAGCCACTCTAGTATTTGTTCTGGTTTTACATCGTTGCTTTAGCTTCGTCTGCGCCAAGAACGCCCATAACCTCAACATCGCGACGGTGTTCAGGACTTACGAGTCTCACGAAACACATCCCGAATGCAAAATATGGGAGGCCGCTCGAGCGACATCTGCAGCGCCGACGTTCTTCAAACGTATTGAAATTGGGAGAGCGCAGCCTTTCATTGATGGAGGAGTAGGCCGCAATAACCCTAGCTGGGTTGTCCTCGAAGAAGCCAACACTCTATTTGGCGCTCGTCCCATAGGGTGTCTGGTGAGCATTGGTACTGGGCAGGTGGAGATAGCTGGAATCAGGAGACCTGGTTTTTTCCAAAAAATCATACCAACGGATGTCATCGATGTGCTGAAGGCAATCGCGACGGATTGTGAGGATACGCATGAACACATGCTACGCCTTTTCGCACAATTACCAACGACATACTTTCGGTTTAATGTAGAGCAAGGGATGCAGGGAATAAAGTTGTCGGAATGGGAGAGACTGAGCAAAGTGGAGGCTCATACAACCCAATATCTGAGGGGGAAGGAGGTCGATGAAAAGCTTGCGCTGTTGGGAAAGATAATCATGGTGCCAAAAGCGCGGCTTACAATTGAGCAGCTCGGTATGGAAGAATCTCATTTTTAGTCTGAAGAATGTCTCATCGTTGCCCCAGTGTCCCCCAGGCCAACCGTGGAATCAATTCAAGACGTCCCAGAACGCAAACTCTGTCCGCCACCTGTGGCCTCATTTATAGGTCGCAAGGACATTCTTGATAAGATGCGCAGCTATTTCCACTCGGAGACTACATGTCAGCGCATCTTCGTGTTGCATGGCCTTGGCGGCGCAGGAAAGAGCCAACTTGCGTTCAAATTCATTGAAGAATCCAAAGGCAAACGGTATGTCAGTTGCTCAACACATGACCGTGATTTACTGACGACTTTATTTTTTAGTTTCTCTGACATCTTCTATGTTGATGCCACGAGTAAAGATACTCTTCAAACGGATCTCGAGGCCATTGCCCCAGGAGATGCCAAGCGAACAACGGAGGCGAGTCTGCGTTGGCTTGCGAGCCAGATCGACGGAAACTGGCTCCTCCTCTTCGACAATGTGGACAATGTTGACCTCAAGTTGAAGAAATACTTTCCTCCATGCTCGTCCGGGAATATTCTCATTACAACACGCAACCGAGAGCTTCGTCATTACACTGCCAAAGACGCGGACGCGGACGTTAAAGGGATGGATCTCGAAGATGCAAAAACCCTGCTTCTGGTTCACGCTCGGGCGGAAAGAAATGTTGGAAATAACGCACTAGCTGAGGCAATTGTTAAGGTTATCTTCATTTTTATTTTTATTTCATGAAGACTTTCAGGCTGACGTGCGTTCCAGGAACTCCATTGCTTTGCATTAGCAGTCGCACAAGCTGGTGCTTTCATTCATTGCCACTCGTCCTTGAATCACTATCAAGAACTCTACCGGTGCGAACGCGACAATCTGCTGGGGAACGAAGAGATCCAAGGACAGGATCCGTACGAATTGGCCGTCTATTCGACATGGAGACTGAGCTACAACAAACTCGACGAACCGGCAAGGTCTTTCCTCCAGATCTGCTCGTTTCTGCATCACGAAGGAATTTCGGAGGAGATGTTCAAAAAAGCGGCATTGTCTCAACAAGATTTAGAGGATTCGGAACTGCAGAATGAGGTGACGAAGATGTTGAACCAAGTGGGAAAACAAGATTCGCAGTGGAGTTCCTGGACATTTCAGAAGATCGTAATGCACCTTGGGTCACATTCCCTTATTGAATATGATCGCCAAAATCACACCTACAGCATTCACCCACTGGTGCACCATTGGGGCGGCACTACTATAGAAGGAAACCGACGCGATATGCAGAAGCTCGTTCTCACAATTATTGGACTATCCACTTCTCACTCACTCACACATGAGGACATCAAATATCGCCGCACACTTCTCAAACATACTACAAACTCGATTACCTCATTCAAGTCGGAAAACATTAATCCATTGGCCGGGTCACATATAGCACGGATATATTGGGAAGCAGGCCGTGAGAAGGACACAGAAGCGCTTATGGTGATGGTTATGGAGAAGAGGAAGCGGGTGCTGGGAGATGATCATCCTAACACCCTCAAAAGCATGGAACATCTTGCCCACACGTACTGGGGCCAGAGCCGCTGGAGTGATGTGGAGGCACTCTATCTTGTGGTGCTCGAAAAGAGAAAGTTGGTCCTAGGAGATGACCATAGTGACACCCTCACAAGCATGGCGAGTCTTGCCGCCACGTACCGGTCCCAGGGCCGCTGGAAGGAGGCAAAGGCACTCCTGGTGGTGGCATTGGAGAAGAGAAAACGGATGCTGGGTGAGGACCATCCTGATACCCTCCGGAGCATGTCAAATCTTTCCGCCATGTACGCGGACCTGAGCCACTGGAAGGAGGCAGAGGCACTCGATGTAGTAGTGATGGATAAACGGATGCAGGTGCTGGGAGAGGACCATCCAGAAACCCTCATGAGCATGAAAAATCTTGCTAACACATATCGAAATCAAGGTCGCTTAAAGGATGCAGAGGAGCTTGGATTGGTGGAAATAGAGAAGAGTAAGCGACTGCAGGGAGAAGACCATCCTGATACCCTGGTAGGTATGGGTAATCTTGCCTATACGTACAGGGAGCAAGGCCGCTTAAAGGAGGCGGAAGCGCTCGAGGTGGAAGTGATAGAGAAGATGAAGCGGGCGCAAGGAGACGACCATCCTAGGACGCTAATTGCCACGGGGAATCTTGCCGACACTTACAGGGATCAGGGCCGCTTGAATGATGCAGAGGCGCTTGCGATGGTGGTGATGGAGAGCATGAAGCAGGTGTTCGGAGATGAGCATCATCGCACTCTGAAGGTTATGTCAAAACTTGCGGTCACATACTGGAAACAGGGCCGCTGGAACGATGCAGAGATGCTTCAAATAGTGACGATGGAGAAGATGAAGAGGGTGCTAGGAGACGACCATCCTCTCACCCTCGACACCATGGAAAATCTTGCCAATACCTACAGTGACCAGGGCCGCCTACAGGACGCGGAGGCGCTCCAGGAGGCGGTTCTGGAAAAGAGGAGACGGGTACTGGGAGACCACCACCCCCACACCCTCAAAAGCATGTCAAGCCTTGCAGCCACGTATAAGAACTTAGGCCGCTTGAATGACATCGAGGCGCTTGAAGCAGTGGTAGTGGAAATTAGGGAGCGCCGTGATAATTCTTGATGCTAGAAGTTCAACATGGAACATAGTGAACTTTATGGACCGGGAGCGGGCAATATGAAGCATGCAATGGTTGTGGTCTAATTATAAATGGAACAGAAATCAGCTATATATCACGAGCAAAGGACCCTTGCTCTGCTTGCCTGCTTGCCACTTCAGCCTAAACGTCGTATGTGCTGCCGTTCAAAGAAAGGAAACATCAAATCCGAATGTCGCCTTCATAGGCGAAGGCCCGTTCTCCCCGCCCAAGCTCTCTATCTACATTGTCATCATCCATATCAACTCCTACTCTTCCTCACACGACGGCATACCTCATCGTCATGCCGAGTCGGAGTCGGCCTCCCATTTCTGGACAAACACCGTTGCGAAGGATCTATTCGGAGGTAGCAAGGACATTGCACTCGCAAAAGTGGTATCTGGGCTGAGGCCAATTCGAGGTTGGTATTGTCGAAGGACTCATACATACCCGTGTGGGTAATAATGGTGCGACGGGTAGCAAGGGCCTATAATGAATTACCAAAAAAACTCTGTTATTAGGTTTACAAAGTGGTGTCCTGGCAAAGCTTCGAATGGGTGGGGCCGACGACCTCGAAACCCCCCAACACCGTGCAGAGCACGGGTACAGCTCTAGTACCCTGTACAGGCTGAAATGGAAAATCTCCGGCCCCAATCAAACCTTAATCCCAATGATAGGACTCAACCACGAATCGTAATCGGCCTCGTTGGTTAGGTCGCCAGTAACTCTGAGTGCTCTGAGCAACACTCGATATTGCCCATTCGATATCGTGGTCCCATTCGCGAATGTAGGTTCCTCGAAGTCAACGGCGGTGTATCCATTGCCGGTGGGGGATGTATCCTGTGTCATGTATTCCATGAACATTGATTGCGGAAGTAAAGGTCCTGATATTAACGTACCTCGTTATTCCTTGGTATATAGTCGAGGGCACCAAGTGGGCCAATGATCTTGACCTGCGCGAACGAACCGCCCTCGACCTGATGCGGGAACGAGAAGAATGGCCTGAATGGCCCTACCTCGCGCGACTTGATGGTGGGGGTGAAATTTAGATTGGCATCGACGAGATCGATTCGAAGTGAAGGCGTGCCAAAAACAAGTCTTGAGAAAAGGTTTAGTATAAGCTGAATAAACCATTGAGACAATAGACTTACCTCCAAAGGAGAGTGGGATAATCGTCACCGACGAAAGTGTAATTCGTTGGCCCAATCTGGATTTCACCTGCAGAGTCCAATACGGCGGGAATCTTCTCGTTAAGGATCAAGTCGGTGTCATCAAGGACTTGCTTGCTTTTCAAGGACCCTTCCAAGCCAATGTAGCTAACATGTACAGAATCGGCGACAGTGGGTCCTGAGACTTGTATATATCCTGAAAAGACGGGATACGTGGACTCGTCGACGCCTGACGAGGGAAACGAGAATGTTGCGACAACCTCCTGGGATTCACCGGCCCCAAGATTAAATTTCGATGGTGAAATGATGACAGAGGCGGAGACAGTACTGAGCGGGACCGGTCCATTGGCGGGGAATATGGTGCCCTATAGAATTGGTGTCAGTCAGCATTGGATGTACTATATGCATGAGATATTTTCTTGCATTTCGAACAGTCAATGCAGTGCCAGCTGGCACATGTGTGAGCCTGAACGCCTTGGGCTTCTTGTCGATATTCTTGACCGTAAAGGTCTGCCTATTTATATTTTCAGTATGAATTCAACTTTCAGCAAATAGGACTCACTTTGGCTTGAAATAGGTGGTATCGTTCAAAATCAACTCGCCAGGAGATGCTATGGTCGTGGTATGAATAGCAACATACACATCGATCAATCCAGCTCCTTGCTGAGTAAGTGTCTGCAATGGATCGCCATCTGTCTTGCTCGATGGTACGCTCTTTGAAGTAGTCTCGAAGAGAGTCCGAGCACTCAAGGCAACGTCTTTTGACTTTCCTTTCGCCGCAAGCAAAAGGGCAGCACTGCCAGCAACAAAAGGTGTAGCCATGGAAGTTCCAGAAAGAACAGCGTAAGAACCAAGGGGAACCGGATAGGTCGACAGGATGTTGCCTCCAGGTGCCGCAACGGCAGGCTTGAAGTAGAAATCGTTCGAAGGTCCATAGCTGGAAGATAGTAGCAGTTTTAGAAATGGGTGACCAGATAATTTCTACGAGAGTAAGTACCTGGTGAATTCAGAGATAAGACCGCCCGTAGGGTTGGGATAGTCGGTTGAAGCTCCGTCTTGAGGGAACGTGACAAAAACTTCCGCACCCGAAACATACGACTTGACTAACTGTGATGTTTGCGATGTGTATAATGACCAAAGACAGACCGATCATATGCTTACGGATTCACCATCAGCAGCCTGGATGAGTACAGCCTTGAAATCGCCTACGCTGATTCCAGCAAATCCGTTGCCATTACTGGAACGGTGTGTTAGCGCTCAAAAGATACCACAGGGGCTGCAGGCACCGACTCGTAAATCAAAACCACAGTTGCCCCTTTTGCAGCAGCGTTGGTTAGTTTTTGGACCTGAAAGTAATAGGTGTTTGAGCTATGACAGCCCGACGCGGAGGTGACAAGCGGAGGCGAGACTAACAAATGTACATCCCCCCCGCCGAATGACCACAACACGTTTCGATAAGTCAGGTGTGGAGCTAGGAAGAGCGTTGCAGGCATCATTAACAACCGTGGTATCATTCGAAATGGGATAAATGGGGAGCGTTTCAGTGACTGGAAGGGGGAAGCTCGAGAAGTAGGTTATTGGGTCGTGTTGTACGCCAGAGACCGTCAGGTTCTGGAGAGGAATGATAGTGCTTTCGAAGGATTAGCCGTCGAACAATACTGCGCCAGGTTGAAAACAATAAGACCCACTTGTCTACCGATGCGACAGAGATAACATCGATACCATTTCCTGGACTGTAGGTGTACCAAGAGCCGGAGGATCCCTAGTCGAACATATCTCGTCAGCACAGCTGGTGAGCCTCCCAAATGGGCAGTTACCAACATCATTCCCAGCCCCAATAGTAACAATCTTGCCAGATGCGGCAATCTTACTGGCAACAACTGCACTTGTTCCCTCAGTCCAACCATCCGCACCTCCAATGGAGAGTGTAAGGATGTCCATTCCATCGTCGACAGCCTTGAGAAGTGCCGCAACGAGAACTTCAAGAAAGATTAGAAATCTTTGCCGACGAGTTGCATAATGAAGAATAGGAACTGACTATCATCTTGAGTGTGTCCAGCACATCCAAAAACTCTGTAGGCTGTGATAGATGCCTGGTAGGCCACGCCGCTGATGTTGAACGCATTTGATGGATCAGCACCAATTATACCCTAGAAAGAACCAGGGACTCTGGTCACTGGCTGCCGATCAAATTCCTACTGGGGAGCCTACCGCAACGTGTGTTCCGTGCCCTGTGTTGAGGTTAATGAACTCTATAAGTAACATGCTATTCTTGCAGGAGAGAGAGTATGCACCGTCGCACTGATCCAACGGGTCCGAATCAGGTATAGGGTCATTGGTACCTGTAGGAAAATATGAACGCAAACGTTAACATGCATCAGGCAGGTCGTACCATTGTAGAGATCCCCAACAAAATCGTAACCTCCAATGATCTTGTTACCGGGTCCAAACTTCCCACCAAGCGCCGGATGGGTGTAATCAATGCCAGTATCGATGCTGAGTGGGGTAGTCAAGTCAGAACTTGTAAGTTTCAGAATAGAATTCTCAAAAGACGAGCTTACATCCCGATTTTGATCCCGGCTCCGAAGTTTCCTTCGGCATGAACCTTGTCCACTCCCTTATACCCCCACAGATTAGTTAACGGATTGGCGCTAAACTAACACAATATCTGACTCACAGTTAGGATATGGGTTGACTCGCTATCGGCAGGAACCTCGGAATCCTTGGGCCCAGTGACGACATGGGATTTAACAGGCCTGCGGGGACGTTGTGTCGTCAATATTGCAGAATGCGAACGCTAATAAAGTGTAGTACATACTTAGGTGCATTGAATCTCACAACTGGACGAACTGCTTTCACTCCTGGCATGTTGGCTAGAGCTGCTGCGTCCTGTAATGCAATGCTGCTCAGCCACGAGACCCAACAAGAAAGTTTAGCATATAGTGTGTGTACCTGTGCAGTCTGATAAAACGGTAAGAAGAGTGAATATTTTAGGATGCTTTGAAGTAAACATACCTTGAGGGTGACTGATGCTCCAACGAATATATCTGAATCGAACTCCTGGTTAACATCGTATCCGATGGCTCTTTCTTGAAGAGACGCATAGACGGCGTCGAGAGTCTAAATTTTCAGTTATTATCAGTAACCGGAATGAAGTTAAGCTAAAGTATTGACTCGAGCGAAAGA
>Ga0247742_10003087_pt1 | contig 10687 bp, 12 predicted proteins | sample UWRJL208509C2_FD_180944 | JGI IMG/M metagenome (GOLD analysis project Ga0247742, IMG submission 180944) | Plant litter microbial communities from Arlington Agricultural Research Station in Wisconsin, United States - UWRJ-L208-509C-2 | ecosystem: Environmental > Terrestrial > Plant litter >... | reverse complement strand
CTATGCTTTCTCCAAATAAATTGCTACATGAATGATATAAGCTGGTAGAAATACAGGCGGTTTTCTTGAGGGATAAATCTAAGCCCCTCACCGGTTAAAATGACTTAGTATTATCTACTGAGCACTAACGCTAACGAGGAATCAACTCGTCCTACATTTGAGGTCTTAATTTTTTTTAAAAAAAAGGAAATGTATCTATGAGAACCGGCCAGACTTTTATTTATCATTAAATCTATTTCTCTAATTTGCTGGCATTCCCAACCTTGAAGTCGAGTCATTCCATCCTCAGCGATACATCACCTAGCACTATCAGGCTTTGATCACAACGCACAATGGTTATAGCCGCAGTATTCTATATGAAGGTTACGAATTAAATGAATAAGAAGGCAATGGGAAAGAAAACCTATCACCACAGAATACCAGTCATGATTGGTAAACTATAAGCATTGTAGTGGAAAGCGACAAGAACCGAGGGACAGGCGGAATTAGAAACAAGGATGCGAAGGAAAAGATTTGACCGCCCAGGAATTATGAAGGCATGTGAGGGCTCTACAAGTTCGACTTAGGTTTGGAAGGAGAGGATACCATCTTGACGTGCGTAGCGGTAGCGACGAGGCGGTGGTGAGTCGTATTCCAGATCTACGGTACACGGATCGTTAGGTTTAACAAGAGCTGGTTGGGATAATCACCGAATATTAACACACCTCAGTACGAACGGTTTGGGCCCTGTGTCCAGCAGAAACTGTGGTGTTGACGATTCGTAATTTATCGCCACTAGGCCGATAGATCGGTCAAGTAAGTAACCAGAGCAGGTGTAGGTACGAGGAGTACTTACATGACAGCAGGAGAGTGGTATACCACATTGAGCGACTGGGAGACCCCGGGTAAAATCTTTCCAGTCGTCGTCATATCAAAAAACATGAGGCAGAGGCTTGATGCGCTGTAGAATATATAAGATATTAGACCGTAAATTGAAGAAGATTAAATGAAGGCTTACATTGCGATCAAGTATGCAGAGCATCCTCCATGGATGAATCCAGCTCCGTTCACCATATCTAGCGAGAGTACATCAGCTCCGAAAGGCCCCTACCGTGAACATTAGTACCCACCTTCAGTGACACCATCCAGCTCAAACACCATCCTTGCCTCTGTCCTTTTCTCCTCATCCGAGTTCTGGTTGGTAGCCATCTCGGTAACTACCAGTCGCTCCTGGATGCCCTCGCCAAAGATGGGTGAACTGAATTTCTGGGGACGGCGGCTGTAGACGCCATTCTTGGTATCGCCCAGGAGGGCTTTCAATTCCATAGGGGCGTTACCATTGATTTTTACAGGGTTGAAGGTGGTAGGATGGCTTCTGGCGCGGGCGGAGACGGAGGTGAAGGTGGTATCGAGCTTAGGCGTCGACATGTTAAGATTAGGAATGGTTCGAGAGCTTTAGTTGCTGTATGTAGGTGAGTATATGAGATGTGTGGAATAGGATTCTTGTTTTCAATATTTGCCTGCTTTTATACGTCCTTGGGCGTGATTGGCCCGAGCGTAGATTGATTTGGAGAACCGGAGATACTGATCTAGAGTTAGAGGCAATGCCAATACAAACGAGAACGAAGTATATAAAATAAGTACTGCGCAACTTGGCCCGTTTTATCGGATCATCTTAGACCAGTGATGGAAGCCCATTCGTTAGACAACACTCACTCAATGCATGGGCGCTTACTTGCGCCACACACCATTTTAGGTAATATCAATCCGCCCCGAGTGCCCGAGCCCCGGACCCCGAGTTATTTGTCGAGTAGGCTCTCGCAAAAACTGAAAACCGATGTCAAATTCAGTACTACCAAATTTCTTCATGCGCCGAAAAACGTCGGTTCTAGTCCTTGAGGATATAGGGTGCGCCCCGTCGGATTTTTCGACTTGCCATTTGTATTCGAATCTTTCCCACCAATTTTTATTCAACATACCAGGCAGAGACTTGAGTGCTGAGACGAGATAATAAAAGAGGCGATGTTATACCGATCTGTGATTGAGCGGTTTTCAAATACATGTTGCGGTCAGCGATGACCAGCGAAACATTCAAAACAATAGTGCACTAAGGCTAGTCATTTTTCAAATACCCCATGCGGCCACTTTCCGATATCTGCGCTCCACACAAATGCGCACTTCAGTCAATCATTATGAGCGTCCTTTCGTGGGAGCCTCTGGGAGGAGCGCGAAACTGGGATCCCTCAGGAGATGCTTATACTTCGCCAAAAACAGAATTCTGCTAGGCCTTGCTCCACAGAAATTCCGAGCAGAGGGAATATTACATCGTTCATTTCCGGGCTTTGAGAGGAGTGTAATATATAACACGAGGAAAGCATAATGCATATAACCCGAGTGAGATCCGATTTCTCCTCTCACGCTCTAGTACTGATGCGTGTCCTTGTGGGCGAGAGATCAAAGAGGAACGTGCATCTTCCTCACCAGAGTTCTGCAAATAGTATTTGGATAATATAAACGAGTATAGAAGCCTAAATTAGAGACAAATACGATATAACATTGTGCATCTTTCACTCATGAGTGGCCAATGTCGGTGTAATGACAGAAATATACAATGGTGTGAATGTCTGTATGGAAGGAAATGTTAAGCATAGGCATGAAGGAAGACAGGATGCTTACTCATTTCGCTTTATAATAACTCATGCTTGACTTTATTCACGTTAAATCGATTACTTCGCCGGGAAGGAAAATAGGCTTCATCTCCCCCTTCACTTTGGCTATACCACCCGACGACATTTTACTTCGCTTCAACTTCCTCAGAGTCTCAAGTTCAAGCTGTATGAGATGCATAAGTGTGAGTTCAAGAATTTACGCGAAAGTGCTTACATGCAACTTCGCTTCCGCCCTTTCGATTGCGGCGACGTCTTCGGAAATGTCATCTGTTTCAACCTCACCAATCCCTCGTTTGCGGCTTTGACCTAAAGCAGGTATGATACCCTCGTTAGATCCATCGTTGGTGGTTGAAGAGGTGTTCTCTCGAGGAGCGATGCCATTCGCTTGAAGAATAGCTACAAGACCCGAAGTCAGTTGGTCTAGAAACGAGGTTGACAGGGGAACCTTACACATCGGTCTATATTTGAAGATGAAGGTCACTGGGGCAATATCGTTTGTCGGCGTGAAGTGATAGCCAGGACCTGCTTCATTTAGGCACTTTTCCGAGAATCTAATATTCTACTGTGAGATAAATGAGCTTCTTGCTCAAAATCGTGACAACGTACTTGACATGATGGGTCAAGGCTTTCTTTGAGCGCTCATTGATTCTTGTCGTCTCAGAGCTCGTATCCTCATCCTGGAGAGGGATTTTATCCCATGCCGAATTTTCATATCCCATAGATACTATGTGACCGCTTTGAACGATTATTTTGATGTCTCCCAAGTTTTTAAGGGATGTCGTTTCTGGGACCTCGTCCTCTGTTGGGGCAATCAACAAAATTTGTCTCTAGAATGAACAAATAACTCGCCTGTAAGATCCAGTAATCCAAAAGCATAGTTTCTCACTTCCATCCGCGAGATTCGTTTATATGCTCGCTGCCGCGCAACATTGGAAGATCGACGTGTGAGAGACCTCGAGCCAGCACGCTCCCCATCGAGGTACACTGCGTAATTGTAGTCAAATTTGTACTTGGCAGTTCGCATCATGTTGACGAAGAATTCCTAGAATCACAATCACTGCTTTGCCTACCAAGACGAACTTAGGGACGCACTTTCCCAACCTCAGATGGGATCCAGCAGGTGACTTCTCGCTTCCCTTCATCCAGATGAACACCATACTGCTCCAGCTCCTTCCCGTCAATAGATATCCAGACTTGAAGATCTTCGAAAACTAGACGTTTCATCTCGCTCATCTGTGCAAGAAATAGAGGGTCAGCTGCATTACACAGTGTGACACCGTCATAACACATTTTTGTGACATAACGCGCGCTAATCAAACTCGACTAACTACCATTGTACCAACGGGCGGTTGACTTGGGAACGAATGCTCTATCTAGGGTTGGTGAGAAATCAGTGTTACAAGTTGGAAGACCTGGCCCTTGGATGTTGCTAAATTGATAATTACCCTTTCGTTATCTCCGCAGCCATGCCTGATACAACCGCAAGAAACGTGCAAACCGCCGCCCATGACAAACCGCTGTCCATCGTCTTTCTGGCTCTACTTCTCACCAAGTGCCAATTGCGATGTTGACTCGTTCCAGCCCAGGTCAGGCATATTGTCAAATTCAGGCAGATGCAAATATGCAAGCCTGTTCTTCCGAGATTCTCGAGTCCAAGAAGAAAACGACGATCAAGAAACGCAAGGAGACCTTGGACAAGTATGAAATGCCCGCACACTGGAGGCCCATCCATCCATCTGAACGTTTTGGCAAGCTACGACAGGCTACCTTTAGCCTGTTCTGTTTGACCGCCCATGGACACTTTGATTTGGAAGACTTTTGGGCAGTCATCAGGCTCGAGCAGGAGGAAGGCGACGAGAGTGGATGGACCGAAGAGCTTCGTAAGTTAATTGAACGGATGAATGGCATGCTCGTAGTGGTATGGTCTCATTCTGCATTGATTGAAGGGATTTGACTGATTGACATTCTGAATTGTGGAGGCGAGCTTGCTGCTAGCCACCTCATCCGTCTTCATCACCACAGAACCACCTAGAGCATCCGTCGTGAATTACACACTCAGAGGCCCTTACTATTGCTTCTTTGGTTCATTCGGGCTACTTCTTGGGGGTATAATTGTTGCCTCATCCATCACCCTAGTACTCGGTCAAATAACGCCAGAGTGGGCGGAGCATGTACGTTCCAACAACCCTTCTGCGGCAGTCATACATTGTGGGTTCACTGAAACTCGTTTAAAGGTCCTGTATTCCAGTCGCCCCCGCATGTTCTGGGGACTAATTATGCTTTCTTACCCATTCTTCTCCATCGGAATTGCTACTCTCCTCTTAGCTTTTGGTATGTAAACAACTCCTGGTAGATGAAACTCTAGCTTGACACCCTCGACAGGCATCCTCACTTCCGCCTGGTGCGGCGAAGATCCTGGAATGAAGAGCGCCGCTGTAGCATTGCTCGTCCTGCCGATCTCGATGGCTGCTGTGTTTGGTGTTTTGTGGGGCACTGCCGGACACCCGCCAGGAAAAGACGTTAAAAATTCCCTCTAGTATCTAGTGTAAGAGGTAGATCATATTGAATAGACTTACAATGACCACCTAATTTTCCATTGGAACCCTCTAATAAGTAGTAATCCCGTGTTGGCGCCTAGAGTAAGGTTCAGAGAGTACTGATATTTAAACACCACTTATTTACTACAAGCATGAGGCATGAGGGGACGCATGTTAAACCGCGACATGCATTGCTCTAGAATTCCGGTGGTCGGATGAGCAGAAAATCATGTGGTTTATGAACTCACCATCATGCGGCATCCTAGTTCTGGCCATGGGTCGCTTGCGAAGTGCTGGTGCTCTGACTCTCAGCACTGGCATGCGCCGCGGCAGTTATTTCGTCGATTGAGTTGTTGGTACTCCTCACGTCGTTGCCAGTAGGATGACGCTTTGGCCCTTTTTCGTCCCTGAGGATTCCGTCGGATACGTGTCTGATCGTGCTAGCGGCAATAGTGCATTTGTGAAGGTGCTGTACTGGGATTCCACTAGTTCAAGTTGGGTTGGTGAGGTGGATTTGAGATAAGTTCGTAAAGTGGTTATTGGACTTGATGAGGGGTTTTATACCTACCACCACCCCTCATGCTGAAACGAAGACCGAAAAGGAACTTCGAGACTGTAGCCATTTGAGAATCACGAGAGTCTGACCTCGAGGCTCAAGAATCGGCGTTCAATGCCAACAAATTGACTCGGGGATTCGATTCAGACGAAGTCTTGACTGATGAACTTTGTTCCAATTCTAATGCATACAGTCCTTGTTGACGGACTGCTGGTTTTGGACAATGTGTATAGTACAAAGTCGTCAGGGGCCAGCGACGGTTGGAAGGTGGAATTTTGACGAGACCTTCGAGCTTTGTCCGAACGGCCTTACATTCCCAGTACAAGACCTCCCGCAGTTGGTTGAGTGAGCTTCGCACGAGGAATATGCCATGCAACTGTGAAAGGTGATGCGCGAGTCATAGATACTACGTCGGCAGGTCCCAATGCTGGATTTATCCTATGAGCACACACGATAACTTCAGAGAAGAAAAAGGTGGACAACGATATCAAAAGTGGGAAAGCAGGGTAAAATGGACTTGCAGTCCTCAGTGAAAAACGGTTCTGGGCAAAAGGCGGCAATTCTGGGCGTTGATGGGATTGTCTATAAATAGTTTTGTTGATGACTTGTAATTACCTCTCCTCATCTGTACGAAGGTCGTATGGTCCATAATCACAACTTCGTCCCATGTGAGACGCTATCTGAAGCCTCTAATTAAAATATAAGCATCGCTCGTCGCATCTCGCATTATCTGAACCACTTTTGACTTCTCATGCTGACCCAAGACTATCTTCCACGACACTCTGCGACGGGCCAAAATATTCTTACCCCAAAGCCAATGCATGTGTTCACGTTCTTGGCTAAGCTATCTCTCCTTTGAAATATCTGCGCTCCTTGAAATCGACGTGGACGCTCCCGCGACAGTTCTTTGAAACTGGTCCTTCCTTTCTCAAGGGCAATTCTTTTTTTTCAACATGTGTTTCACCTTGCAGAGCACTTCTTCACTTTGGAATGAGTCTCTGCCTCACTCTCTCAGACGATAAGATGTCAAACTTACAGCTCTTCTCCCGTGTCTTTAAGGTGTAATAAATCTGAGTCACTTTCCTCAGAACGTCTCAACTATTGGTTCCCCAGTGGCGTCCCCTCAACATGACGTTCTTGGTGGCTTTCTCTCCTAGCTTTCGGATTACCTTTAGCCCTGCTGCAATTCCTAGGCTCTCGCCCTGGACTCGCGTTGGTAAGTTTGCCAGTGCTTTGTAGACGCTCCACGAGCATCCCTGGCCATTGCCAGGAAATGACTTAATGAACGAACATTCCAGTAACTGTGTAAAACCAAGGTCAATGTTTCCACTAATGCTTCTAAAAAGGCTTGTCGTTTGCTGTCGTCCTCAATATATTCCTACTTTGAAGACGACAATGACTACTATTATAATATGTATTTTCAATGGATAATTTTATTTATACGGTACCAGCGGATCACGGAGCCAGGCGATGCGAAGGACTTGTTTGGGCTCATGAGACCCCGACCCACCGACCAAGTGCTAGTGGGGCAAAGAAAGCCTTCGGCAGTGGCGCACTCTTGATATTAATTATTGTCTACATAGAAGACAATGATTTGTTGGCTGGTAATATATCTCGATCATCTTATTCAACTCTGCAATTAGTCTGCGTTTAGATTCAAATAATACCGAGACGTAGTATATCGATCAGCCATAACGCTTAAAGCCTTAGAAATCGCTGACTTGAGAGTGCTACACCGTTCATGGTCCTGACAGCCTCTCGTCTGAAACGCGCAAACCAAAAGGTAGGTTATCTAGCGGATCCTTCAAATGACATCATGGAAATTGTAAACGAGTCCAGTTCGGGATCATATAAGAAGGATGAGGACATTCCGTTTCAGACTGCTCGTCTGCCAGCCACCACCACACGCTATAAATGTCAGGACACGGCCCCTCGTCAGCTCATCGCCCACCTACTTTCCTACCTCGGCTCGTCCCGCATATCTTCAGTCCGCCTCCTAAAACAAACATGTCCTCAGATGCAAACATGGATCCCGGTAGGCAGCCACCTCTTGGGATCTTCCCTTGGACTTCATAGCGTATTCGACAGCATCGCCCACAAGCAACAGTAGTATAGTGGCCGATATCCCTGATCCGATTCAGGAAGACTGTACGTTCCATGCCTTTAGTCGTGATTATTGTCTGAGAACTGACTTTTGTTTTATAGCCCCTATAAGTCTGACATCTGACCACCGTTTGACCGGTCTGTCCTTCTCTTTCTGAAGGACTTTGAGATACTCATAGCTCTCCCAGCCATCGACCAAAAGGTCACCAAACTCGAGGAGACGTTCCAAAATCAGATGACCGGCGTTGAGAGCAGGATGGACGGGCTTGAGATCAGGATGGACAGGATTGAAACCAGGATGGACAGGCTTGAGATCAGGATGGACAGGCTTGAGACTAGAATGGACAGGCTGGAGACCAGGGTGGATAGGGCTGAGAGCAAGCTCGACGATATCGCAGGTACGTCTGCTGTGATCCATTAGTGAATTTGTGCTGAAAGAAAACGACAGATACCCTCAAGAAGATCTTGGCTGGACGTCGTCATCGAGGGTCTTTGAGCTGAGGTGCTGAGTTCGGGTTTGTAGTTCCCCTGTGATTCACCTGCATATCCATCAACGACCCGGATTATATTTACTTGCAAGTTATCTGTACACCCGAACTGAGTATCGATGGAACGTAAGATTTAAACTGTTTGAACGTAAGGTACTTTGTGGATGAACACCTTGCTGAGTTTCATAAGTACGTTAGTATGCGTTATAAAGAAAGTAAGGCATACAGCGCACTTTATGAATTAGAAATAATTTTTTGGGTGCTATATCCTACTCCTTGCAACCCACCATGCTAGGCTCGAAACCAACCGTTACGGATAACTTGTCTGAGGGATTAGTAAGAATTTCCCCTCAAGGAGACGGCTTCGAGTCTACCACCATGCGGTCGGTCGGTCTTCAGCATCTGCGGTGGTCAATATAATGACGAGCGCATTCAAGGGTGCACAGCTCCAAATTCGGGTAGGTACGGTGCAAATTCGACCATATGTGGACAAGGGACACGAGCATCCCACGAGAATGTAGAGGTTGGGTTGGCCGCGACCTGACCTAGCGAGGGAGTATGTTAGTGTTATAATATGACAAGAAATCGGATATAGATCAGACCAGTTAAGCAAGCGTACTGCCCAAGACTTTTCAGTCCATCACCAATGTTGTGCCGGCTCTTTTCTAACGCGATCTGGTTTTGTACAACCCAGAATTTAACAGGGCCTTCTCTGCAAGTAGAATCGAGGAACGTCTTGAAGAGAGTTCGGTGTGGAATAGATAGCTCAATTTATCGCGGCTGAGAGCATCGAGGATGTTGAAACGTTGATGACGCAAGCACTGTTCGGTGGACTTCCATTCCCAAACTAGAGACTCGTATTGCGCTCTGAGGGTCACTGGATGGGTTTTGAATTTGAGGATATCGTGGCTGCAGCCATCATGGACGTGCAGGGCGCATCGACGGTTTTCCAAGGTTAAGGCCTAGGAGTGGCAGGGGAGTCCAGCATTCGTGGATTTGACGACGAACCTCTGAGCTCCATTCATACTCCCGACTATTCTTTTCTAAACCAAGCAGCAGCGCAGCCACATTCTACCATTTAAACCCAGCGTAATAGTCCTACTGTCCAGCATTTGGATTCTGACCAGAATATTGCCAGCCGACGAGAAGGCATGCGGAGGCCATATTATGCGTCAAGTTTCGATGGTATCAGGTTGGCGACCCGCATATGATTGGCAAGGTCCATATTTGCAGACGCGGTTGGTGCCTAGGATGCGTAGAAGCGAGGGCGAGGATTCAGACCATCAGGCGTCACTATGCAATATTCAGTTTGGATTGCAGGTCTGATTGCGCCATAGAAGTGAATGAACTTAAGAAAATCGGTTCTGGCTTGTCACTGATTGACCCCGCCACGTGATTTGACGTAACTCCCGATTGTGTTGTTCAATGATGCTCACGTCCGGAATATGGAATGCGACTCCTGTAAGTAACTTTCTGGACTCGTGTAAAGTTCCCCCTCCTCAATTTCCAGGATGCGCCCCGCTCGACTTTGAAGGCCAGAACGCTACGGACTATGGTGCCAGTGGAATTACTCCTGCTTCAACGACTACGACGAGGCGCCCATCTTTCAGTGTTCCACATATCATACCTTGCTCACTACGCCAATGTCCGTGGACACTGGACACAAGACCTCCCCCGGGTTCTCGTTCGCAGCCGTACCAAGATCTAGCGTCCTCTCACGACATTCGAAATACTGCCATTTTGCAATTGGATGCAAACGCTGCAGGTTTCAAATTCCAGCCCCTCTTCTCGTCGTCTGTCATTCTTCCCCTCCTCCGCTCCTCCCTCACCCTTCCTCCTCACCCTTCCTCGATAAGTCTACGTTTCAACCACGGTCCAGGTCTACGACCCCACTGCTGCTCCTATTTCTGTTGCTTCCTCTGGCTACGGGAGTCCGTCTCCCCGGCTCAGAGTCGAACCTTCCGTTCGCAGTACCGCAAGACCGACGATGCCTACATAGCATACTGGCACTAGGGATGGTGGCTACAACCACTGGCGCGTCCTCCTAGCACCTACTTGGATGGATGGTGGTGGTTGATCGTAGGCAGAGAGACCCAGCTCTCGATTCAATGACACGACATCAAAACCAATATCGACCGGATGGCGAGACGCCAAGACGGAAGTGGCGGCAGGAACGACTATCGAGATGCTACAGCCTATAGCGCGTATCTGAGCGGCTAGGCGTTCAAGCTGGTGTCCAATCGAGTCGGATGTGCGGTCAGGCGCTATGGAAGCCAGACTCGGAGGCAAGACTCGGAAGATTGATCATCACCCTCACTCCAACTCTCTAGATCAGCCACCATCGAGCTCGAAGTG
>Ga0247742_10003085_pt1 | contig 10693 bp, 7 predicted proteins | sample UWRJL208509C2_FD_180944 | JGI IMG/M metagenome (GOLD analysis project Ga0247742, IMG submission 180944) | Plant litter microbial communities from Arlington Agricultural Research Station in Wisconsin, United States - UWRJ-L208-509C-2 | ecosystem: Environmental > Terrestrial > Plant litter >... | reverse complement strand
ACGACGGCTCGCCCGAGGTGTCCTGACCGACGTAGTCACCCCTGGTCCGGGTGTCATAGTCGTAGTCATAAATTGACGCGTTGTACGACTGCTTGTTCGACGCACCGGTGATTTCGAGGATGTTGCTGTCGGTGATGTTCCAGTCGATCTTGCCGTAGAGCTTCGGATTCTTGTACGTCTGCTGGTAGACGAACGGTGCGGCGACGCTGGTCGTCTGCGCACCCTCACGACGCTCCTGTTCGGCAGCAAGGAAGATGTACAGGGTGTCCTTGATCAGCGGACCACCGGCGTAAGCGGCGTACGTGGTGCGCCAGGACTTGTCGTTCCGGTTTTCGTCGTAGATCTTGCCGGCGTTCGAACCGACCGTGCTGTAGTAATTGAAGTTGTCGGCCTTGGTGCCCTTCGGCTCCCAGAGCACCTGGGCACCGAAATGCCACTCGTTGGTGCCGCGCTTACCGACCTGGCTGATCACGCCACCCGAGGAACGACCATAGGCCGCGCCATAGCCGCCGGCCAGGACTTCCTGCTGGTCGATCGCGCCATAAGGCAGGGTGATACCGCCGAAGCCGCTGAGCGGATCGGTGGTGTTGAAGCCGTTGATGTAGTACGCATTCTCGGTAACGGCCGAGCCGGCAATCGAGACCAGGGTGTTACCGGTCGGGCCGAGGAAGGTCGAGCTACCGGCGACGGCACCCGGGGCGAGCAGCGCGATACCTTCCGCGGTGCGCGCCAGCGGCAGCTTGGCCAACTGCTCGGCGGTGATGACGGTGCGCGAGTCGACGGCGCTGACGTCGATCGACGGCAGGGCGTTGGCAGAGACGGTGACGCCTTCGAGGCTGGTGGACTGAGTGGCAGCGGCGCCGCCGGCGAAGGCGACTTCCGTACCGGAGCCGACGCGCAGGGTCACGTTCGAACGCGAGTCGACGGCGGCACCGTCGCGGTTCAGAGTGACTTTGTAGTTACCCAGCGGCAGCGCGCCTACCGTGTAACGACCTGCCGAGTCGACGTTGACAGTGCGGCTGACGCCGGTGTCGCTGGTGACGGTGACGGTCTGGCCAGCGCCTTCAGGAGCCTGGCCGAAGATGGAGCCGGTGGTCGCCTGGGCGAAAACAGCACCGGACACGGTACCCAGGCCGATGGCCAGGGCAAGTGCGGTGCGACGTCCCAGTGACGCTGCGCGGAATTGACGCGAATTCATTGAATGCCTCTCCCCGTTAAAATTCGCCATCGCAATAACTTGCGATTGACGACAAAGCCGACCCCGGCCCGGCATAGCCAGGCTTTCATTTGAATCGGCAGTAAAATTCCCCACTAAACAACGTGATCGAACAAACGAACACGCGTCCCGAAACGTCACCCGTTAGAGCGACGTGACACATATACGTAAGGTTTCACGAGTAAGCAATGCAAATTTTTTACATTCAGTTTACATGTCGTAACAATAACTTACGCGACAGCGTCGACAGCTCGGAAAATAATGCGATTTCACAGCGAGTTACGAGCGCTTAACATTTATGACGATTTCGGTTAGGAGTTTGGCCTAGGAATCATTCCTAGTCGAAACGGGCCTCGACGAGGGCCAGTGGATCGTTCGCACAGAGGGTTCTGCGGGTTGCGGGGCATTCGTGAACCGACGTAGGCTCCCTCGAACTTACGAAACTTCTCAGACGAAAGGCTTTCGAAGGGCAATCGCTGTACACCGATTACGAGGTTCGCGCGTTTGTTCGCGAAATCGCCGGGGGGCGGCCTGTAGAAAACAATGAGGTTCCAAGCGCATGAATGACAATTCGAGGGGATCGATCCTGGCTGACGCCGCCATGGGTGGTCTGGATAACAGCCGTGGAGATGCCAGCGTGCCGGCCTCTTCATTCGCCAGCCGCGTTCGCGCGGTCATCAAGATCTCGGGCAGTGTCAGTGAGATCGCCCGCCGCTGCGGGTTCTCTGAAGGTGTCGTGCGCAGTTGGCGCGACGGCAATACCGATCCTTCGCGCGGCCGCTGCGTGACCATGGCCAAGACCCTGGGTCTGTCGCTGGTGTGGCTGGCCGCGGGCGAAGGCCCGATGATGCTCGACGGCTCGGGCGACGACCCGGCGGCCCGCACCGAGACGACGGAGACGATCCGCGGCCGCGAAGGCAACCACGAGGCGCACGCCCAATCGCCGACGGCCCTGGACGCGTCGCGTCTGGCGGCAGCGATGAAGCTGCTGCAGTCGGACATCGAGATGACCGGAAGCCGTTTCTCACCGGTGCGCCACGCCGACCTGGTCGCCGAGATGTATTCGATCCTCGCGCGATCGAACGAGGCCGACTACGCCGATCGCATGATCGCGTTCCGCCGCACCCTGATGTCACGCATTCAGGACGACAAGGCCGCCGCCTGATTGCCCGATCGCGGACCCGATCCGTACCCACCACGCCCGCGATGGCAGGCATGGTGGGAGGCGCTACGGTCCCGATTAAAGGCGGGAAATATCGGCGATGGCGCCGAAAGTCGCTTTCAGCTGCGCGAGCAGCGCGAGGCGGTTGGCGCGCACCGCCGGATCCTCGGCGTTGACGAGCACGTCGTCGAAGAACCGGTCCACCGGCGTCTGAAGCGTCGCGAGGCGCGCAAGCGTGCCGGTGTAGTCGCCGGCCGCAAGCAGCCCCTGCGATTCCTTGCGAGCAGCGGCGAGCGCGTCGTGTAGCTCGCGCTCGGCATCGAATTCGAAGTACGCGGCGTCGACCGTCGCGGGAATCGGCGCTGCACCCGCCTCCTCGGCCTGCTTGCGCAGGATGTTGGCCACCCGCTTGTTCGCCGCGGCCAGGCTCGCGGCCTCGCTGCGGCGCGCGAACTCGCCCACGGCACGAAGGCGTCGATCGAAGTCGGGCAGCGTTGCCGGAGTGACGGCAAGCACGGCTTCGAACTGGTCCGTCGAAAAGCCCTGGTCGGCGTAATAACCCCGCAGGCGCTCGAGCACGAAGGCCTGCACTTCATCGCCCAACTCGCGACGACGCGCGCCGACATCGACCGTCGGAGCCTTGCCGTCCTTGCCCGGCTTCACGCCTGCCAGCAGGGCAGCTTCAGGAATCATCTCCAGCGCTTCGGTCAGGGCGGCACGCAGCTCGATATCCAGGCCACCCTCGATCAGGGTGCGGGCCAGCCCCAGCGCGGCGCGGCGCAGGGCGAAGGGGTCCTTGTTGCCGCTGGGCTTCATGCCCACCGCGAAAATGCCCGCCAGCGTGTCGAGGCGTTCGGCCACGGCCAGCACCTGCCCAACCTTGCCCGCGGCAATGGCGTCGCCACCGAAACGTGGCTGGTAGAAGCTGTCCAGCGCGTCGGACACGTTAGCGTCGATGCCCTGGCGCGAGGCGTAGTAGCGGCCCATCACGCCCTGCAGCTCGGGGAATTCACCGACCATGCGGGTGAGCAGGTCGCACTTGGACAGAGCGGCGGCGTGGGTGGCCTGTCCGGCATCCACATCAACGCGATTGGCGATCACGCGGGCCAGTTCCGCCACTCGGACGGTCTTGTCCCACAGGCTGCCCAGCGATTGCTGGTAGGTGACGTTCTTCAGGCCTTCCTGGTAGTCCGCCAACGGCGACTTGAGATCTTCGTCCCAGAAGAATTTGGCATCCGCGAAGCGCGGGCGGATGACCCGCTCGTAGCCCTTGCGGATCTCGGCCGGGTCCTTGCTCTCGATATTGGCCACACCGATGAAGTGCTCGGTGAGCCGCCCCTCGGTGTCGAACACCGGCACGAACTTCTGGTTGGTCTCCATCGTGGTGACCAGGGCTTCCGGCGGCACGTCGAGGAAGGCGCGTTCGAAGGTGCAGGCGATGGCGACCGGCCATTCGGTAAGGTTGGCGATCTCGTCGAGCAGGCTGTCTGACAGGCGTGGCACACCGCCGGTGGCCACGCGAGCGACTTCGTCGCGCACGCGCTGGCGACGCTCGGCAGGGTCGGCGAGGACATGGGCGTGGCGCAGGGCATCCAGCCAGCTGTCCGCGTCAGCGACGTGGATCGGCTTGGGATGATGGAAACGATGGCCGTTGCTGAGGCGGCCGCTCGTCAGGCCGAGGATCTGCCCGTCGACGATGTCGGCACCGTGCAACATCAACAGCGTATGGACCGGACGCACGAAGCTGTCTTCGCGATTGCCCCAGCGCATGGCCTTCGGGATCGGCAGCGCCTTCAGGGCCTCCGTGACGATCTCGGGCAGCAGCGCGGCGGTCGGCTGCCCAGGCTTCACGGCACGGAAAACGAACCAGGCGCCCTTGTCGGTCTCGAGCTTCTCAAGCGCCGAGACGTCGACGCCGCAGGATTGTGCGAAGCCAACCAGGGCCTTGCTCGGCTCGCCATCGGCGCCGATGCTGGCGGCCACGGCGGGGCCGCGGCGTTCGATGGTCTGCTCGGGCTGCCCGACGGCCACGGCCGCGATATGCACTGCAAGGCGGCGCGGCGACGCGTAGGCCTTGGCCGAGGCGTAATCCGCGGCCACGCCGCGCTTCTCCAGACCTTCGACGACACCGCGCGCGAACGCGCCTGCGAGATCGTCCAGTGCCTTCGGCGGCAGCTCTTCGGTGCCCAACTCGATGATGAGTGGCAAGCGCTTATCGGCCATGAGCGGCCTCCTTGTCTTTCTTCAGGCCGGGGAACCCGAGTTTCTCGCGCTGAGCGACGTAGGCTTCGGCCACGGCACGCGCCAGGGTACGGACGCGCAGGATGTAGCGCTGGCGTTCGGTCACGCTGATGGCGCGGCGCGCATCCAGCAGATTGAAGGCGTGGCTGGCCTTGCAGACCTGTTCGTAGCCCGGCAACGGCAGGCCCGCGGCGATCAGCTTCGCGGCTTCCCCCTCGCACACGTCGAACCAATGAAGCAATTCGGGCACGTTGGCGTATTCGAAGTTGTAAGTGCTCTGCTCCACCTCGTTCTGGTGGAACACATCGCCATAGGTGACCACGCCATGGGGCGCGTGCGTCCAGACGATGTCGTAGATGCTGTCGACGTTCTGCAGGTACATCACCAGGCGCTCGAGGCCATAGGTGATCTCGCCGGTGACGGGACGGCATTCGAGGCCGCCGGCCTGCTGGAAGTAGGTGAACTGCGTCACCTCCATGCCATTGAGCCAGACTTCCCAGCCCAGACCCCAGGCGCCCAGCGTCGGCGATTCCCAGTTGTCTTCGACAAAGCGCAGGTCGTGGACCAGCGGATCGATGCCCAGCGCCTTCAGCGAACCGATGTAGCGCTCGAGGATGTCGTCCGGGTTCGGCTTGAGCACGACCTGGTACTGGTAGTAGTGCTGCAGACGATTGGGATTGTCGCCATAGCGGCCATCCGTCGGGCGACGGCAGGGCTGCACGTAGGCGGCGGCCCAGGGCTCGGGTCCGAGCGCACGAAGAAAGGTCGCCGGGTGGAACGTACCCGCACCCACCTCGGTATCGAGAGGCTGGACCAGCACGCAGCCCTGGTCCGCCCAATAGCGGTTCAGGGTCTGGATCACGTCTTGGAAAGTGGGCGCGGACATGGTTCCCGAGTCCTTGATAAAGCGGGCTAGTATAGCGGCGTGGGATTCACACAGGGTCGCAAGTGATGGTAGCCAATCCGCAACACGGCGCACTGCTCGGACGCCGTGGCCGCCTGGAACTCGATGAGGTGCTCGCCTCCCTCGTGGTCGACGGACACCTGACCGGGGAAGACGCCAAGCGCGTTCGCATGGGCTCGAAGAGCGGCAAGACGGCCATCGAGCTCCACCCGCTCGTGGTCATCGCCAACGCGAAAGTTGAGAACCGTCGCGACACGGGCCGTCCCCTGAGCCTGGAGGGCCTCATGGAATGGCTTGCCGGCAAGGCCGACCTGGCTTACCTCAAGATCGACCCGATGAAGGTCAACGTGGCCCAGGTGACCCAGGTGGTCAGCAGCGCATACGCGCAGCGACACCGCATCCTGCCCGTGTCGGCCTCATCCAGTGAAGTGGTGTTCGCGACGGCCGAGCCATTCGAGACCGGCTGGGCCACCGACCTCGCCCACATGATTCGCCGCGATGTTCGCCGCGTCGTCTCCAGCCCGATCGACATCAACCGCTACCTGCAGGAATTTTACGGCGTACAGCGGTCGATCCAGCTCGCCCAGGATGCCAAGGGCATCGGCGACACCTCGAAGATCATCAACTTCGAGCAATTGGTCGAACTGGGCAAGGGCGGTGAGCTCGGCGCGGACGACCGGCATGTCGTGCACATCGTGGATTGGCTGCTGCAATACGCCTTCGAACAACGCGCGTCGGACATCCACCTCGAGCCGCGTCGCGATGCCGGGCAGATGCGCTTCCGCATCGACGGCGTGATGCAGAAAGTGTTCGAACTGCCACCGCCGGTAATGACCGCCGTCACCTCGCGCATCAAGATCCTCGCCCGCATGGACGTGGCCGAGAAACGCCGGCCGCAGGATGGCCGCATCAAGACGCGCTCCGCCGGCGGCCGCGAGGTCGAGCTTCGAATTTCGAGCATGCCCACGGCGTTCGGCGAAAAGCTCGTCATGCGTATCTTCGACCCCGACATGGTCATGAAGGATTTCGCGCAGCTCGGCTTCTCCGAAGAAGAGGGCGTGCTCTGGCGAGGCATGGTTGAACGCCCACATGGCATCGTGCTGGTGACCGGACCGACCGGCTCGGGCAAGACCACCACGCTTTATTCGACACTCAAGCATCTGGCCAAGCCGGAACTGAATGTATGCACGGTAGAAGACCCGATTGAAATGGTCTCGCCGGAACTGAACCAGATGCAGGTGCAACCCGCGATCGATCTGGACTTCGCCGCGGGCGTCCGAACCCTGCTGCGCCAGGACCCGGACATCATCATGATCGGTGAGATCCGCGACCTCGAGACCGCGCAGATGGCCGTGCAGGCGTCGCTCACCGGCCACCTGGTGCTGTCGACGCTGCACACCAACGACTCGCCGAGCGCCATCACCCGTCTGCTCGACCTGGGTGTGCCCCACTACCTGATCCAATCCACGCTGACCGGTGTGGTCGCCCAACGCCTGGTGCGCACGCTATGTCCTCACTGCAAGCGGGCAACCACGCAGGACGCCGACGAATGGCGCGTGGTTACGCACGGCTGGGACATTCCCGTGCCCGAGCGCGTGTTTGAAGCGGTGGGTTGCCTGGAGTGTCGCAAGACAGGTTTCCTCGGCCGTACCGGCATCTATGAAATGATGCCGGTATCGTCGCGGTTGCGCGGGCTCATCTCCGCCGAGCTCGATCTGTCACGCCTGGGCGCCGCCGCCTTGCGCGACGGCATGAAACCCCTGCGTATTTCGGCCGCGGCACAAGTCGCCGCGGGAGTGACAACGGCGCGCGAAGTGCTCAACGTACTTCCGCCCACCGATATCGACGATACGATTTCCCCATGAAGCCTCTTCTCATCGTGCGCACTGGCCGCGCACCGGACGTCATCAGCGCACGGCACGGCGATTTCCCCCGCTGGTTCCGTCTCGGCCTTCGCTTGCCCACGCCACGGTTGCGCATTGTCGATGTCGAGCAAGGTGACCGCCTTCCCGATCCTGATGAATGCGCCGGCGCGGTGATTACCGGTTCCGCGTCGATGGTGACCGAACGCCTGCCGTGGAGTGAGCGCACGGCGGGCTGGATCCGCGACGCGATGGATGTCGATCTTCCGATTCTGGGCGTGTGCTATGGGCACCAGTTGATGTCGCATGCGCTCGGCGGCCGCGTGGACTACCTCCCGGGCGGTCGGGAAATGGGCACGGTAAGCCTCACGACCGCGGTGGAGCACGCGGGTGACGACACGCTCGGTTCATCGTTACCGGGTAGTTTCCACGCCCATGCCACGCACGAACAGAGTGTGATGGAACTCCCATCAGGCGCCGTCGCGCTGGCTCGCTCCGAGCGCGATCCCCACCACCTGGTCCGTTACGGAAAGCACGCGATCAGCACGCAGTTTCACCCTGAATTCTCCGCCGAAGTGATGCGTGCCTACATCCGACGTAAGCACGACGTGCTTCGTGAGGAAGGCCAGGCGCCTGACGCCATGCTCGCTTCTGTGGTGGCGACGCCCGTGGCAACGATGCTGTTGCGCCGGTTCGTCCGCGAACATCTGCATGCACCGCTCGCGATGTCAGCCGCGTAGGCGACGCACGATAGCGCCGCGCGAGAAGAACGCGAAGACAATGCCGAAGACAAAGCCGCCGATGTGGGTCCACCACACGACGGCGCCATAGCTCGCGCCGGCGACACTGAAAAGCAGCTGCACCAGCGCCCAGATGCCGATGAGCAGGAAGGCCGGCACGCGTACGAATTCAAGGAAGAGGCCCAGTGGAAGCACCAGGCCAAGCTTCGCCCGCGGGAAGAGCGTCACATAAGCGCCGACCACGGCGGAGACGGCGCCACTACATCCGATGATCGGCACACCCGCCCCGGTCAGCGAAATGGCGCCGATCATATTCGCCACCACCCCGCCAAGAAGGAAGAGCAACAGGAAGCGGGGAGAACCGAGGCTACGCTCGGCCGGCAGGCTGAAAATAACGAGGAAGAGCAGGTTGCTCATCAGGTGCAGCCAGCCACCGTGGATGAAGATCGCGGTGAACAGGCGCAGAAGCGCGGGGTCGCTGATCTGCTCCCAGAACGGCAGGCCGGCGCTGAACAAGTGAGCCGGCACCGTGCCCCAACGCAGCATGATCGCGTGGCGTTCGGCGTACCCGCTCAGAGCCAGCGCGACGAAGCACACGACGCAAACGATGACGATGAGGATCGTGGCCCAGCACAGCCGCGAACGCCGGCGCGTATCGACGTGAACGAACATGCTCAAGGCACGCCGCGAGCGAGATGCGGGCCTTCTGCTTCCAACGACGACAGGGCAAACATCGTTTCGGGGCCGACCACGCCGTCGGCCGCGATACCGAAGCGCTGCTGGAGGCTGCGAACCCGAGCTTCGACCGTCCGATCGAAGGTAGCCGGCGCCGGAGTCCCGGGGGGACCGGCATCCGGCGGAAGACGAGTGAGTAGCCAGTGCATGCCGTCGCCGGTGTCACCGCGGGACAGTTTTCCGGGCATGCTGGCGTCGACACGGAAGACCGCGTAGAAACGCCCGTTCCATACATGTTCGAAGGCGTCACGGGTCAGTTCGACGTACTTACCGCCAAGATACAGGCGCACCGCCTGATCACCCGCCCCGACCAGGAGCACCTGCTGCTTGGCATGGGCGTCGTCGAGTTCGAGCACGATGGGGCGGTCGAAACGGCGTAACTGGTCGAGCGAGCCGCGGCCGCTTACGCAGGCAAAGCCAGGGAAAATAAGCGCATCGCAATTGATCGCATTAGCGACCGAGGTGTCCTTGGATCCAACTTGCCAGCGCGCGAGCAACTCGCCCCACACCCTGACTTTTCCAATGTCAGGTGCAGGCAAGGCCTCGCTCAGTTTGGCCAGTGCCTGCTCCGGAGTGACGGTCACAAGGTTCTTCGGCCGTGACGGACTGCGTCCGGAAAGGAACCAGGTTGCCGCGCCGCCGACGAACAAGATGGCCAGCATCGCGCCGACAGCGAGAAGGGGCTTGCGGTATCGGCGCAGCCAATACCTGGCATGTTGCGGCAACACCTCGCGGGCGACGAAGCCCAGCGCCCGCTCGCCGATTGACTGCTCGCCCCGCTCGGCCGCGCGCTCAAGGGCACGGTGCGCCAGTGCATTGAGCCGGCGGGGGTTGCCCTTGCCATCGTCACGAAGCGTGCGCAAGCCGAGCCGACTGAAGGGCATGCGCGCCGTGCCCGCCACGTGGAGACGATGACGGACGTAGCGCTCACTCTCTTCCGCACTGAGCACCGGCATCGGCAACCGGCTACGCACGTGCGCCGCGATCGATGGGGCCGACGGACCAGACAGACGCTCTCGAAGTGCCGGCAGGCCAGCAAGCACGATGTGGAATGGGGCGTCGACGTTCTCGCAAGCGAGAAGCAGGCGTTCGACGATCGCCAGATCGTCATCCGCGAGCTGGTCGGCGTCGTCGAGGATCAGCAGGTAGCGATGATTTCCGTGCTGTGAGATGCGTCCCAGGCCGGCAGCGAGTCCATCGACCAGGTGGTCTTCCGTATTGGCCTCCGCGCTCAAGGGCAACGGCAAACCGAAACCGGCGTACATGGCGCGTAACCACGCCACGGTTTCCAGCGCATAGTCCCCGGCGCCCTGACGCACGGCACGTACGCCGTGGTTCGGCGCATCGGCTTCCACCAGCATGCAAAGCAGACTCTTGCCGACGCCGGCCTCGCCCGTCACCAGGGTGACGCTGGAGGCCGTGGAAGTCAGCTCATATTCGATGTGCGCGAGGATGTCCCGTTCGCGTGCGAACAGGCAGGCAAAGCGCGGATCCGGTGCGTCGCCGAATGGCAGCTCGCGCAGCCCGAAGGTCTGTAAGTACATGGGCCCTAATGTAGCCGATTGTGGGAGCCGCTTCAGCGGCGATCCCGCAGTGGAAGCAGGCGTTCCGTAGGAGCCGATTCATCGGCGATCCCGCGACAGCGGGCCCGGTTACCGCGATCTGGCTATCGCCGCTGAAGCGGCTCCCACAGGGAGCAAAGCCAAATGGCGGGCAAAGAAAAACCCGCCCTCTGTCGAGGACGGGTTGTTCAGTATAAGGCCCCTGGCGGTGACCTACTCTTGCATGGCTTGAGCCACACTACCATCGGCGCATGCGCGTTTCACTTCTGAG
>Ga0247742_10003084_pt1 | contig 10695 bp, 13 predicted proteins | sample UWRJL208509C2_FD_180944 | JGI IMG/M metagenome (GOLD analysis project Ga0247742, IMG submission 180944) | Plant litter microbial communities from Arlington Agricultural Research Station in Wisconsin, United States - UWRJ-L208-509C-2 | ecosystem: Environmental > Terrestrial > Plant litter >... | reverse complement strand
AAGTAGCCCATAGGCGCTGGCAGATACACAGGTGGAGAATGGAAGTTGGAAGAATTTGAAGTCCGCCTGTACGTATATTTTTTTAGGGCCGGCCTATCGTTATGAAAAGTGCTGTAATTCGAACTCTTGCGGCCACCCATATGCATCAAAGGCGATCAAAATCAACAGGTTTAATACGAGATAAACAGCCCCGGTTTTGACTGGAAATTTGAATGACTAGCAGCAAAGTAGACTTGGAATACTCCGAAAAGAATGAAAACACATTTTCCATTGATTACATGTACCACCTGTGTTGATAACGATAAACATGACGACCGGGAGGGGTGTTCCCACGAACCAACCTCTCCCGGAATATTGCTTCCTGTCTCCTTGTCCAAGGGGGAGCAGGTATGTCTCGATAGCTCCTATCAAAATACCCATACCTGTCCTCACCCACCTCCTTTACAAGGTCGTCCAAAGGTAAATCCAGATGAACCCCATCAAACTCTGTAACGGAGGACTCGGCCACCCTAGGGGGTACATTTGGTTCAGCGGAAATACACTCAATCCACGAGGGGAAGGCAAGGCAGGTGTCCAAGTCGATCCCTTCTTTTATCCCGAAAGATATGGCCTCTATCCCGGAAGATAAGATAGACCATAACAACACATGAACCGTCACTAGTCACTTACCCTCGAATACGTCATCATACAGATCCTCCTCTGTGTCTTCATCGTAGTCGTACGGTATGATGCTAGGGTCATTCGTTAGTGTTGCAATGGGTGGGTTCGGATACAAGCTAATGGCGAAGACGCGTCCGTGGAGGGAGCACTTGAGTCGGTCGTGAGGAGTTTTGTCGAATAGGAGCCAATGCGTCATTTCTGGATCACGCCATATGAGGAGTCCAGGGATGAAACACGCTTCGGGGAATTGGTGTTTGAACACGAGAGCTAAGAGTTGAGGTGGATAAGGAAGGTAGTTGATTCCAAACTGGCGTTGTATGTTGCTCGTTTGGGAGTCGACAAATGGAAGACCTGGCCACAGACACATAACCGCCATGCGAGCAGGCCATTCGAGGATATACATTCGAAAATCCTCTGGGATCTCCGCCTCGGGTGTAGTGCATTGCTCGTTCAAAGTGGCCACGTACGCCCGCCGATCAAAGGGTTTGAGGTTATCCAGTATCCATGCGCGCGATTCGAAGAAGAGGGGATTGGCAAGCATCTTGTCGAATAGTTCTAGAAAGCGACGGCGAGTTGGGTGAATATCGGAGTGAGGGACCAATCGACGCCAGTCTGAGCAAACACATCTCGAAGATATGAGACACTTCAGGCTCATGGAGGAGAAGCAGCGCAAAAGTAACGTTGGAGGTAGCACCAAGTTCCCTGAAGTTACAACAGGAGGTAGCAACATGTTGTTCGATGTTACGACAGCGTCCAACGCTACAATTGGTGTGAGGGTGTCTACTGAGATAGATGCGTCGCTATCCCCTGATAAAGCGAATTTAATGTGGGTTTCTTGCAGTTCTTTAGAGTAAAATACTCCTTTCAGGGTGTGCCAGACAGTTGTCAGCCATGAAGACGTGTATTGACTGTCGTCGTTGGATTCCATGGTATTGAACGGTAGAGACTGAATTCCCCTATGTTCCTTTTGTAAATATATGCAAGCAATGACATAATTGCTCACGTGCCTAATGCGCGTCGCGTGCTTCGTGACACTGGATAGCAACTCTTGAACATTTCAGCACCTTTATAAAAGGTGTCAAAGTGGTATTCTGATGGACAACGATAATTGGATACTAAATGAACTCACCGAGTATGCCCACAATGGATCTTCAACAAGTACAACGCGAGGTGGCCTCTGCACTTGGCAGCTTGCCGACATTGAACGGATTAGGCAGTTGAAAGCACAAGCGTCAGCAGGGTCAAATAACGCCGGCCCGACTGACCACACGTCGTCAATGCGCCGTCCTTGCTCCAAACGTCCACAATCCATCTACAGCGTCCAACAATTTTAGAATCGAACGCCAGCTTTCGTGATGGTAAAACTGTCAGCACCGACACCGGCCTTTGAATTTGTAAATGGCTCTTACAAGAAGGCTTCTCGATACCTCACATGCTACTCAACTCTTGGAGAGGGCTGGCCCCAAAGGTTAAACCTTGAAGCCGATTAGACGCATTGCGGTTGCAGACTTTCCGCTGGCACCTTCTTTCCCTCGGGATTGACAAATGACTGACGACCAACCAGTTCCTTCGTCCCCAGGCATCTTTATATCCATAGGAGCCATGCACTGGCATATGGCTTCACTGTTCATATTTGTAACCTTGACTGCCGCGAGCTGATGTGTCCCCTTGTACTATGATCACCTGCACCTGATAGAAGGCCCTTCAGAACTGCAGAAGCTGTAGAAACGTACTCGCTGGCATGTCAGCTATCCGTACTCCAACGGAGGGGCCGATGTAGGTGACTGTGAACCAATTTCTCATGAATAGTCGAGCCCTGGTATATATGGATGTGCGAGTTCAGAAGTACAAATTGCAATTCTACTTATCTCGAATACACCACTACGCTCCGATAACATGACGACGACCTTCATACAAGCTTTATTTCTCTCGACGCTATCCTGGGTGGCTTGGAAATTTTTCCAACGCTTTTTTGGCAAAACAACCCTCGATAATATCCCAGGACCCCCTTCACAATCATTTTGGAAAGGCAAGAAAATATTTCTATTCTTGCAACTCTTCCGCTTATACTCCGTAGGCGCTTTTTCCGAAGTTTTCAATGTGGACGCCTGGACATTTAGGAGACAAATGGCAGAGACCTGTATGATGTGGTTTCATCATTATCTGTTATACCCGACTTATATTTGGCTTTACAATAGATGGTGGTGTCGTCAAATTCAAAGCAGGATTTGGAGTATGTTTAAGATTTTATTATTATGTCTACTCCCCTGACCCTCTACTTCTCCTCAGGAAAATCAACTGTATATCTTCGATCCGAAGGCACTCCATCACATCATTGTCAAGGTCATCGTAGCTCCTTTACTAAGTATGATGCGAGTACTGACTTCGCTATAGGATCAATATATATATGAAAGGTCTCCCGCCTCCCTTCTGTTAGTGTTTGATTCCTTCTAATATGATGTCTCAATTAACCTTGATTCAGGAATACTCGCATATTGCTAGGTCACGGTCTTCTTGCAACCTTAGGCGAGTGTTTGTGAAGCCACTCACCTGGCTTGAACTGAACCTATCCTGATACAGGCGACCAACACCGCAAGCAAAGAAAGATGTTGAATCCAGTTTTCTCTATCAAGCACATGCGCGAGATGGGTGAGCCGATTGATTTGACAACCTCACATGTTCTAATTTTTTTGGTAGTGCCTACGTTCTATGGCATCACCCATAAGGTAATCTCTCTCGCGAAGTGTCCTCGGTAATCTTTACAACGCGTTTCAGCTCCGTGCCTCATTTGCCACTCGAGTCAGGGATGGGCCTCAAGAGGCAAGTCATACTCCTTTTCCCTACTTTTTCTCTCAAGTGACGCACTCGCCAGATTGACGTTCTGTCGTGGATGACCAGAACCGCGCTTGAGTTGGTCGGCCAAAGTGGCCTTGGATACTCTTTCGACAACCTCACAGAGGATGAGATTCCACACCGGTATACGCAGTCTGCCAAGCAGCTAATGTAGGATACCCAGCGTTACTTCGTTGCGTCACTGTGCTGACAAGGAAGGATAGACCCCAATCCTACAAATGGTTATTCTCCAGGACTTATTTGCTGCCGACCCTCATCAAAATCGGTTCACCTCGATTCAGGCGGTTTGTAGTTGATGTGCTACCTTGGAAGTCACTTCACGAGCTTCGGGATCTGTCTGATGTTCTTTACGAGACATCAATGGAGATTCTGGAATCGAAGAAGGCGGCTCTGAAGGCAGGTGATGAAGCTATAAAGCAACAGGTCGGTGAAGGGAAAGATATACTCAGCATCCTCAGTGCGTGCCTTGTCCAGACGAGACTGCCAACCCGATAATTAATTTCGTGCAGTGAAAGCCAACATGGACGCATCGGCAGAAGATAGTCTGACTGACGAGGAGCTCCTGGGACAGATGTCGTGAGTGGCAGCCTTGAACGCATACCTATCTCGTTAACGCAAATATTATATAGCACTTTGACTTTTGCTGCCATGGACACCACATCGTCAGCACTATCTCGAATCATTTGGCTTCTCTCAATGCACCAGGAGGTTCAGGACAAACTTCGCTTCGAACTCCGAGAAGCAAGGGCACAGCATGGCGACGCCGCATACGACGAGTTGGTCTCTTTGCCTTACCTAGACGCCATCTGTCGGGAAACGTTACGAGTGTACGTCTCCAACACTAGAATAAAAGTTCATACTCACAGGATTGCAGATATCCGCCCGTTCCTGTAGTACAACGAACGTGGGTACCTATCCCACTTTCTTCAGTTCCCAACTGACGGAGCAACTCTCAAATAGCTCACGCCAAGAGATCGTGCTGCCCCTTGCTACACCAATCAGAGGAGTAGACGGGCAAGAGATTCACGACGTTACTGTACCAAACAACACCGATATTACCGTCGCTATCTGGGCCTCGAATTGCAATCCCGAAATATGGGGCCCTGATGCGTACGAGTGGAAGCCTGAACGATGGCTCGCACCTCTTCCCGACAGTGTCGCTAAGGCACATATTCCGGGTGTCTACTCCAATCTGTAAGATTTTACTACTGGCATATGATATCCGCTAATATTCCCTTCTAGGATGACATTTATTGGAGGAGGGCGATCTTGCATGTACGATCTTCCTCGCTGATATGTAAAGTACTAACCTGACCTTTTTTACTCTCAGTGGCTTCAAGTTCTCCCAATTGGAAATGAGTGAGTTAATATCCATGAACCTAAGTCTTGCTGCAGATCTGAATGTTACTTCTTCAGAGGTTGTCTTATCTCTCCTGATTGAAGCGTTCAAAATTTCTCCATCGAAGGATAAGGAAATCGTGTGGCAGATGAATACCATCGTTTCGCCTGCGGTCGTAGGGAGCGACAAGTCCCGCCCACAACTTCCCCTGGTGGTTGAATTGGCCAAATAATTACCGTATGTAATAAATCAAACAATTCCAGACAGCTTTGTTCTCTTGTTTCATTGTCCTTTGCGTGAGTATTCAGAAAGATTGAAATCTGCCTGTCGACCCAAAAAAATGAACATCGATGGTAAGAAGAAGATTTATAATTCGCCACCGTTGCACTCAGATATATTCTTCCGTTCGCATTCGGGGCTTCTTTTCAATGGATGTTGACTTTCAGTTCATCGCAAGACCATGTTATCCTATCCTCATTCTATACTATCAGATCTCGTGTGCGAGTTAATGTTTTGACCCCTTACACTGGTGGCAGAGAAGGAGCTATCCGGCTCTTCGGGTTGATGGGCATGTCCAAAGTACCTGTAGTAGTCGGTCCATTTGAAAGTGTTATCGATACTTTGTTCGGGCCCAAATTTCCGTCAAAATTCGGGTGAAGCTGAGTTGTTTGTAGTTGGTGTAGGTTAATTTTGCCTTGCGGTAGGTGAAGTAACGGGTCCCAGACGAAACGACAGCGACAAAGTTATAGGGTACGCCAACAGCGAACGTGGCGACGAAACGGCCAGCAGAGCTGGATTTAATAAAACCTTCAGCTTTAGGCGTCTTTTCTGAAGTGGGTAGTATCAGCCTTATCATGGGACGGCGCGCAAAGTTTTTATCTTTGTCACCTTAGATAATAGAGCGGCTACAGGTGCGGCACTGAGGAATTGTCTTACAACAGACTCGGATACGTCTTTTATAGTTTCATCGAAACGGTGTGTAAATGTACCAGCATTATCGCACTCCAATCACATGAAATTAAAACATACAGAAGTTGAAATTTCATGGCATTCAGTGCCAAACTCCGATCTGGAGGCCCTACAAATAGCGCATTCTTGCAGAATTTTGAAGAGAACAGAAGAAAGTTGCACTTCCATTTCAATCAAGTACCCCCTACTGTTCAGAGTATCTCAGCAATTCCCTTCAAAGATGATTGTAGCTAATGACTCTGAGCCGGGCCTCCCTTCATAATGGATACCACCACGGGGTTTGTCCCCTCAGTCACATGTGGTCCCAAAAAGGATATAACTTCCCTATACGGAGGCATCGTGCGAAAGTAGTGGTCAACGTTCCGAAGGCCCACACTTTCCACACACACTTCAATAAATTTTAAAGTCATGTAATAGCGTATATCAAGTAGGGTCACCAACTGCGTCCAACTAATTAGTATCCAAAGTGGCTTTGGATAACATTCGAAAAATAGTAGGTACCCTAGGAATAAACAGGAAAATGACAATCGATACAAGTGTCCGTGGATATCTAGTACCAAGCTGACTACAGATAATGCTACAAAGGATAATGGTTCATGTCAAGAAAAAGTGCAAGGCAGTGTGCGACGAAACAAGATACGAGAGCAGTAATGGTGGATACAGTAGGTAGGCAGAAACGATCTATGAAGTGCGGGTATGATAGTAATGAAAAATATATGCGAAAGAACATGCAAAGAAGTGGCAGTTCAGAAAGATGATTTCGCCAACCCCAATTTACCCCGTTCCAATTTCACTGCATACCCCTCGAGCGGCTCGAGCTGAAGGTTATGGATAGCATATTCCGGATGAACAATGCGGCGTGCGTTGATCTTGTTCAGCACCATCCGCGTCTCTTGTGCCTTCTCGCAGTCTGATGAATTTTCATGGGAATAATCAGAGCAACCAACACGCAGTGTGTCTTCGAAAAGGGATGGATCGACAACTGGTGCTGCAACATCCAGCAGCTCATTCGCAACATCTCCTGAGCGACTGAGACGTTCGTGTTCTTCTGGAGTGGTGGGGTTGAACAGGTTTACACAGAAGTCGAGGGATTTTTGAAGCTCTGTTTCTGAGAGCCTGGCACCTACGTCAGAGGCGCCTTGGATAACTTCAAAGCAATATTATATCAGAGTCTGGAGACGTATAAGTGGAGTCTCAGCATACCTGGGCGAAGGAACGAGAATGCGCGGTCGTAGTTATCCTCGTCAATGTCCGACAATATGTCATCGCTCTGAGAGCGGATCTGTTTATATGCGCTAAGAACTACCACCTGAAATCTACAATGCATGAGCCTCCAAGCAATTACAACCGTCGGGATAATCCTACCTGGTATAACTGGTCGAAACGCGACGTGTATGCCAATCTGCAGCCTGAATCTCTGAGCAGTGGCCTCGAATGGATGCACATATTGTCGCTGCGGCCGAGAGAGCTGAGGTCATGGCCAGATGTACCCCACTGGAGAAGAACGGGTCGATAAAAGCTGTACTTTCGTGAGTGGGATTCTTACAGGGCGCCTAAAGCAACACACCTCCAGCGTCTCCCACTATCCGGTATCCGCTACCAGCATAGGAAGGTGCCGAATAGCTAAAATCGCTGGCCATCTTCACGCATCCTTCCAGCAGGCCGTTTTGAGTGATTAGTTTTACGACTCCAGGTGCGAAAGACAGATTAGACAGATATCGGGATGTCATAGTCGAATCCATCGGTTGAGACGTTTGGGGAAGAGGAGAAGGAGGCAGAGGATGTTGACACTTCGCCTTGTATGCCTTTTCGTTCATAACGATACCAACAGAGGTAGTTCCATCATGGAGGGGGATAAACCAGGCCCATCCAGATTCATCTAAGGAAATAGTCAGTATAATTCAGTGAACTTGCAGTCTTCTGACCTGTCAATGCCTCGAACCAAGGCGATCCGTGTCTTGCGGTGCCGACGCCATATTTGCCTACGTTGCGCCAGTATCCCCAGATCGCAATATTCTTCAAGGACGCATTAAAATGCCGGTTTTTATAATATCGCGACGAAAGAATCCCTGCCCGACCGGTAGCATCGATTAGATGTGTAAAGGTAGTTTGGCCTTGAATTGGCTCTGGATCGTCAGAAGACTTCGGTGAAGAAGGCCACAAGAAGCCGGGGAAGTCGGCCCTAGTGGGAGATGCCGGTGGCGAGGGTGGACATGGGGGAAGTGTATGCGTCCACGAGACTGATATGGGTCTGCTCGGATCCGCCGAATCAAAGGAAACGGATTCGACTTTGGTTTGCTCATAGACGGAAGTGCCTGTTGACCTTGCATGGTTTAGAAGCATGTGGTCAAATTCAGATCGGACCTGTGGAACATTGAGCACTCGAGGCCGTATGGGACTGAGAAATACATACCACGTTCCATGCATTGTTGTTACAGCCCAGAGCGACAAAGTCGGTATCTGAGGCAAAGACAATCCATCAGTTCATAACTATAGATTGTCATCGACGGTTACATACATCCTTCGCGCTTGTATTGATTGAACTTGATGGCTGAACCAGGCTGTTATATAGCGATAAGACACGTAATCAACCGTCATAAGAGATGATTTCCTACTTTTCGCGTAAAGCCGTGACTGATCATTTTCTCTTCGGCACCGATAAAGCGCAGATAGTGGCGGACTGAAGGAATGAGGCTTTCACCGACATGGTACCTAGATCGACTCGTCAACAACGATTGTTGAAAAGATAAGTTGAATGATTTGCCTCGGAAATTTAGAGGATTCAAGAAGTGTAACACTTATGCCTTCTCTGGATAGAGCCGCGGCAGCATATGAGCCAGCAGGGCCCCCACCGATGATCAGAACCTGAGAATGCTGTGAATTATGTGAGCTCATCATGGCTGCCCGGGAAAGAGGTAGAACTGACGCTGGGAGGGAGAGAAGATGAAGTTGCGGATGACATGGAGAAGGGGGAAGAAAGAATGAGGGCAGAAAAAAGCGCATGACGATTTTATAGCACGTCGTGTTCCCGGAGAACATGTAAAGGAAGGCTCATAAAGGAAGGCTGCTTCCCAAAAACAGCATTGCCCACGTGCCATCCCCGGCCGCGGACACCGAAGGCACTCTTCTGCGAGCATAATAAACATAAAACTAGGCTCTCCATGCTCCAAGACAGTTTCTGTCAAGGTAGGCATATAATACCGACTTTATGCACTGTCGCATGGCCAGTCAGGGATCGCCCAAGTCCTTCGCATAAATCTTATCACTCTTGCCACGCGTCCAGAGAACCCATTCCCTTCTTTTCATCCTGGGCTTGTCATATTTCTCGAAGTTCCGCGGATGATGTAAAAGACAAAGATTATGGGGCCACAAGTGCTCGACCTCGATGTCTTTCACTGGATAACCCGAGGGTTGAAGCTAGCAGAGGATAAGCTTTGAGTAAGCATGTTAGTTTAAACCTTCTCCAGGAGACAAGAAAGGCCGAGGTAGGTAACTTCCGACTCAGAGATCTGACCAAGATAGAGTGGGTAGAGTCGAGAAAGCATAATCCAGCCAATTGGAATTATAATAAGCATCATCCTCACGTGCATTTATCACAATCGTGACAAACCGTGTCTGTGACTATCATCGTCCTTTTGAACAACCGCGTTCTACGAGCAGGCCGGCATGCCTTGCTGGTAGAAAAGATGGAAAAAGATACCCTTTATGAGCTCAATGCTGAAATCGCCTCTTGCGACTTGTCTCAAGATAGCCAGTATAATGCATCACAGGCGCAGCGAATTATGGGTGCGTTCACTTACAATGCCCCGATAGCCACAACTTGACGCGCGACTATCCCACCAGATCTGCTAGAAAACACCGCACCGGAAGATGAAGCGTCATCTGTCTGCCCTCCCCTAGAACTCCTTGTATACGCCATAAAAAGCATCATCTACCCTACCTTCCTCTACGAACAAATCCCAGACTTCCTTCGTCTCCTCACGATGGTCGAATTCTACCGGCAGCAGACTATGGATAAAGTTCAAAGGTCCTTAACGTTCCAGGAGTTCTACAAGGATGACCCTAATGCTACTCTTCTGCTTCCTGACGTCAAGAACATGTTTGAAGATCACGCAGAGCGTCAAACGGAATGGCGAATCGTGTTTATGCGCACGGTAGCCAGATTCTGTTCTATCGTGCGTTCACTCTTGCTCCTTTAATAACTTATCTGACTCACGGGTTGGGTGTATAGGATATTCAAAGACTGTGGCTAAGCGGACGAGAAGCGGCATTCTGGGTTCGTTTTTCGGAATACTTCAAGTATTTTGAAGAGGAGGATCCACCTGAACAACTTGACCATGTTTTTCAACATGCATTGTCTGTAGACGATATTGATATTCTCATTGACTCCTATGAGGAATGCAACAACTTCATCACGCATACTCTGACTACGGCGGAGGAGCAAAGAGAACACGAGTAAGTCGCGTGTATCTCACTAAGCAAAGTTATCTTGCTCATTTTACTCCTAGTCAGTCCGTAAACGACATCCTCCAATCAAAAGACTTCCATTCACAATTTCCCAAGCTTGAAGTCGCCGATGGCGATCGGATTGGCATCGACTTGTATCTTAGATTTGTCCAGGAACTAGTTCACGACGTGGAGGGCGTATTCGCTGAAGTCTAGCCCCCTCTAATACTCAATCCAACATGTGAGCAACGGACAACTGGGCGTTCTAATCGTTAATAAATTTAAACATGCAATCTACAGATATAGTCATTATCTATCAATCTATACCGGCCGTTAATTCAGTCCCATTGTATTTTCTGTGAGTATTTTTGAATATTCGAGACAAACGTATCTTCGATCTCATCACCTACTCCAGTCGCGACCTTCAG
>Ga0247742_10003083_pt1 | contig 10696 bp, 10 predicted proteins | sample UWRJL208509C2_FD_180944 | JGI IMG/M metagenome (GOLD analysis project Ga0247742, IMG submission 180944) | Plant litter microbial communities from Arlington Agricultural Research Station in Wisconsin, United States - UWRJ-L208-509C-2 | ecosystem: Environmental > Terrestrial > Plant litter >... | reverse complement strand
GAACCCACGCGGGGTCAACGGGACCTAAACCAGGAAAGAAGAGACAAGGATTACCGAAACTCATGAGCCAGGTACGTAAAAAACCTGATCCACCATGTCCGCATCATGCTACGACGATTCTGGGATGGTCTGAGTTTGTCTTAGAGTGACGCGCAGGAGCCCAAATACTCCTATCACTTTCGACTGTGCGCATTGCAGGAAACTCGGACCATTTGTGTCCGTCTCTGGCTAGAGCCTTTTGAGTCTGTTCTTTGGATATGGGTAACGAGAGCTTTTAACTCGATTCATATAATGCCGGTTGGTGTGGACTCCAGAGTAAAAAAGCCGGCGAAGAATGGCTGCCTTCGAGACATTTTTATGGGGTTTCAGGCGGGTGAAAAGAAAAAGATGTCCGAGCAGATTAAATGAAAAGGAAGTGGAACAAATATATGCAAGCGAAATGGGTATATAAAGAGGTCTGCCTCAAACAACAAAGAGCGTTATCTTTCTTGTTCCCCCTAACCAAATCGACATGCTCAAATTCAAAAGTGCTCTTCCTTCCTTGATGCACATGCGGAGAGGTCCAACGGGGCTTCGAGCATGTAAGGCTTTCTACTCGGCTCCTCCTCATCAACACCGGAATAATATATCCAGCCCCACTCCTCGAATCTCCGATCCCCTCACATTCAATCCATACGACTATGATTGGGATACGGACAACGTCCCAGACCCGCGATCCCTCCTTGTATACAATCACGAGCGTCGCGTTGAGGCCTTCATAACACGCCGGTGTGGCAGCGACCACCCTAAATACGATCCTGCCAAGTTTGACATCACCATCTACGACCTCGACCACTCCTTACTAGAGCACGAAATATCCGAGGCGCTAGGGAGGCCTTACCTCTCTGATGTGGAGATACCCCCCTATGATAGCGAAGTGAATGGAGCTCAGATGTTTATTGGTGTATTCTGGGACGGAACTTTATGCCGCCCGATGGTGAGCCTGCCTGTGAGCTGTTATAAAAATCCAGCAGAACAGCCGAGGCGCGATAAACCGAGTATGGGAAAATGGGTGCACTTCCTTATCTGTCCAAACTCGCCTTACTCGTTCTTATCTCGCGAGGTGAGCTAAGGAAGATAGCTTTGGGTGAACCAGCTGACAAGAGTTTTTTTTAACAGGCAGCCAGAGCTTTTATCGGAGATGAAGAACGCTCCTTGTGGACACGAATATCTGGCCAGAACCATACCTTCAACCTTTGCCCGTCCGTATCCCACTTCCAAGGCGTCAATATCCTCGGAAATAATTTCCTTGGTTATTTTCCAGCGGAGATGAGAGATCTGAGTGATGAACGATTTCGCTTTGAATTTCTCGTTGGCGGGAAGTTTGAAGGACAATATAAACGAAAGAATATCTATCATTGGGAGGATACAACGGCTGGTCACAAGTTAAGGGCTCTTTCTGGGTGTACCAGCGGCCCCTCTGAATCTCCACAATACGACCCAGTTCTCATCCCGAATATCGCTATCGCTGGCCATTAACTTGGCCGTTGCGGGTTTAATTCTAATCTAATCGTTCTGAATCACATGTCGCCTATCTACCTGGCATTGTTTACATTGTTTATACTAGATCCACCTTCATCTAAGACGAAGTATTAACTACCAGATTCCGTGACCTTGAATCTTGTGCTAAGTCACGACGCAAGGCGAGGTACATCGTCTGCAATGCCTCGGTGGATGAAACTAATTGGAGATAACTTGCCCTCACCATCCTTGAGCTTCATCCATACTCTTCCTACATGCACTGACGATTGCTTGATACACAATCAACGACCAGTTACCGCGTAGTAATTACTTGTTGATTCTTTTCAGCTCTTACGAGCGAGTATCCTTCCAAACCAACACACATCGAATGTTGACGGTTGCCAGTGTAGACTTTGAGTTGTGAAATTGTTCCCAGTTACCACGAAATTCGCCAGTATGCGAGTCGATGGTAGTACATAGCACCGGGTATCTGTGAGAGCGGACGATGTGTGAGTTCCAGGCCAAATTCCAGTGTCAAAAAGTAGAGGCAATCGGAGGGGAGATGGGAGAAAGAAAGGGGGAAGAACGAGAGAGGATGAAGGATGCAAAATGGCAGTTGAAAGTTGAGGAGAACAGACGTACCGTTCATTCGAAATTCAACATTCGACACCTAGTCCTCAGTGGCATTATACGCGACCACAAATCCCCATCCGCGCTTCCTCCGAGCCGATGTGCAGAATCTCGACAGTGGACGGAGCAGGAGTACCAACGCTTGATGTGTATATACTTCATACGATAGTGCCCGGGTCTGTGTAAATTCTCGTTAGCCCTTAGGTGCTCAAAGGAGGAGGGAAGGACGAGAACGCATACATACAGCAACTCGCGCTCATACGAAGATGCGCAACCAAACTCATACGGATTCGACTCATCCGTGATTCGTCGCCTGCACTAGCAGCGCCATGACCGACAACCAAACGTATCCCAACATCCGACCGCCTATAATCGACCGCCCGAGGGGTAACATCCACTGAGGATACCCAACGCACTGGGAGAGTCAGAGGTACCACCAGACGATGGACGTCATGGACCTGTGAATGCTGGCTTGTACAGCAGCTCGGGCTCAAGCTTAGAATGTATATATCAGGAAGAGCGGGGTCTTGTACTGGTGTGCGAAGCGAATCGGTATTGAAGAGGAGAGCGAAGGATAACCAGAGAGGAAGAGAGAATCGGCGAGGGAGAGGAGACGAAACCAACGGCCGGGTGGGTTCTCGATCACGAGCTCGAGACGAGTTGATGAGGGTTGTTGGGTACGAGGGTGCATGAGATAAGGATGATGGTGGATATGGGTTAGGTCGACGCAGTTGGATTTCGGCCATATGCGTCACGGTGGAAGGAACGGGACCAGGACCCGGCTGAGCATCGGCGAGGATATGAGCAGATAGGTCCAACGACTTTCCTCATTATAGAGAAAAATGTTCTCGGTAACGACCATCAAGCCTCGGTAGGCGGTCGATAGAGAACACGCCCAGAAGACGATTCGGCCAACATATTCAAGTTCAAATTGTCGTGAACTTGAAGATGTGAGGGTTCCACTGGCGGACGACCATGCTTTTTGAGGGACGGAAGATGGCAGGACCTGAGAAACCCTCGCAAAACCCGATGAAGTCAAAAGTGTGGAAGGCGGCGTAGTCCTGGAAGGACGGCATTCAGTACGGTGGAAAAAAGAAAGAAGTATGAGGACATACAGTAAGTACTGCAGCTCGTCAATATACAACACCCGTACCCTATGAAATAGTCTCATTCGACCTTCGCCGACTCGTTAGACCACGCGTCAAGCACTAGAATCCGGCGAGATGGTTGGAGAGTTGAAACGCTTCGTAACTGCAACCAAAGCAGAAGATGTTCGCGAGTCTCGGATGATCGATGAAGTGTATACGAACGGCAGAAGCGCGGCGTGTGTGCAAAGAAAATTAAGAAGGAGAAGGAGAGGAGGCCAACGAATAGCGAGGCTCGTCGACCATGAGCTCAATGGAAGGTGCCGAGCCTGAAATGCGTCATTGATCGTGATGGGTTGATGTCGACGAACGCCAAGCTGTTCCTTTTGTGGCAAATGAGCGGTCCATGTAAACAATGTGGGGAAATTTCCTATGAGGTGGCGCCCCTGAGTCCGAGTTCAACGTTCAACCTCAATCCACCGAGATTCCTCGGATTGGACTTGGCACAGTCGCCTGTCGCTCAGATCCGAAGAGGTCTCTTCCGGAATGTGTTCGGCGTATCCTTCGGTATGCATACTTTCGAGTCGACGTTGCGTCGGTTATTTTTAGTTGCTTAGGCGCCTACAAATGGTAGCATCACGAACAGGCGCTTTAGCAATCATCCGAGCAGATCAAGTTTCACAACATTTCGATCGAGAAAGAGACGCCGTAATTGATATTGCACTACTTAATACATTAGTCCCGAACTTGCTAGCTGTACCGACCTTTCCAGCAAAGCGGGTTAGCCTAGTTACACCTACACACATCACTGGCAAGAATGTTGATGCCGGGGAACAGTTTCCCATTGTGGGGCTTTCGAATAGACAAATACTGTATTTAAATTGGGGTTGCGGAAATACATCCCTACTATTATGTATCATATGAAAGGGCCTCTGCTGGGAAGAAAAGAGTGTCCGAGTCTTGGGCAAATGACGGTCTGTAGAACCCAATGTGCTCATCTGGACTTGATTGCTTGGACCTAATTCTCTCCATGTTTGCCCTACACCTCTGTGCTCCATCCTGAGATGTCTCACCATCCAAAATGATGTAATTCTCCACTGCAGACTCATAAGCCAAATATGCATCTGCATACATACCTCTGTGAAGATACAGGAGCCCAAACTGCTCAAAGACCTGAGCAACACCTATCAGCTCACCGATATATTGGCGCGCGCGGAGACATTCCTCGAATAAGTGTGATGCGTCGATGAGCCGACCCATTTGAAGGAGAACCCTCCCAGAAAGCGAGAGAATATCACCGTAGATGGATGAAAGTTCTAAATATTTGACCAACTCCCATGCTTCTTGAACCGCCTCCAGCACCTGCTCATCCGGTACATACAAGGACTCGAGGGTGCGCGCCTTGCCAAGAAGGGCTGACGCTGCATCCCTGTTGCATCCCTGGAATTGCAACACATCCACTGCCTGAATGAAAGTGTCCAAAGCCTGGTCGTACTCTCCGTGGTACCAATAGAGCGAACCAAGTTCATTAAGTGCACGTCCATGCCAGTACATGTCTGAGCCATTGGTCTCCACTAGTATGTCATTGATGAAGGTCTCTATTCCTTCGTAGTGAAAGTTACTGAGCATGCTGACAGTTGCACGTGTCAAGACACATTCAAAGCTCAAATGCCGACTGAAGTGGTGACTAGCCAACAGCTGAGCGCTTTCTTCTAGTAGACCCTCCGCCATGTCGAAATTATTGACTTCTGCGTACGAGCTGCCCAGGCATAGTAAGGCTTCAGCAATATATCCTACATTTCCGTTTGCCTTAGCCACATTCAAGGTATGCTCTGCAACTGGGATGAGGGGTTTGGTGTCCCGCCGATACCAGCTGAATGCGAGTAGCGCCTGGACCAATTGATCGTTGGAGTCCGTATGGTTGGTGGCGCTTACTAGGATAGACTGGATATTGATGTCCTCCCTAGCAAGCGCCTCAGTGTTTGCCTTGAAGGTTGAATCGCGGTATCGACATGCGTGGTCCAGGACGTACTTGCAGAAAGCCGATCGCACGGCCTGCCGGATGTGTTCGGGGATGCGGTTGCGGTGGAGCATAAATGATTGGACGACAGGGAGGACGAAGAGCGTCTGTGATGTGTGATTGTCGCCCTGGGTCATAGTTTGAAGAAGTGCTGCCCGGGAGAGGGTAGTGATCGCTCGGGACATGGATTTCAGCTTAGGGGCCCAGTAAACGAGATTCTTGCGAGTGGTACCAGCGGGCAGCATCGAGAGAGTGGCCAGAAGATACAGCGCGTCGGGGTCGCTCTTGACGAAACTGCTGTCCACCGAAAGGCTGATGCTTTTGTTCATTCCACTTGCCAGCGAGCCGTCAGGCGACCACATGTCGGTGCCTAGCTGCGCCCATTCATCGAGGAGTTCTTTTGCTGAGCACTCTGATTCACGTCCACGAGAGGCCATCAAGGTGACAGCAAATGGCATACAGCCGACTGCATCAACTAGGTCATCGATGTCGGGATCCGAGTTCCAGCGTGGGTTAATCCTTTGACAAATGCGCCGGCACGCGTTCTTGTCGGCTGCTGGTATGATTTCCGTATGCCAGTCAACATCGATAGTAGGTGAGTGCGCTCCGCGCATAGTAATGAGGATTGATACATGGCTGAGCCGATTCAATTTGTGAAGTGTTTCCTCAATTCGCTTCTGGCTATCCGAGTCGGTCGTATTCCACGGTGTTTCGAAGTTATCGAGTAGGAGAAGGTAGGGTTCCTTGGATGATTTGAGCTCGTAAAGGATGTCGCTCATAACACTGTCGGTTTGGCGTTTGACTCGAAGGCTCGTGTAAAGAACCTGTAGGAAGAGGCTGGCAGATGTCGCTTCTAAGCAAGGTACCCACACACGATGCTCCTCTTGGAACTTGACTTGGACGAGGGGTGACTCGATGATCGCCAGCGCAAGTGAGGTCTTTCCCATCCCGCCAGGACCAAGAAGGCACATGTGTACTGCCTTCTCCGATGACGACAGCAGCTTGGACGTCTTCTCGACGAGCACGTCACGTCCGAAGAAGATCGCGGGTTTCGACGGCATATCCTGTCGTTCCAGTTTCTTCGACCTTGCTTCCTGCTCTCGGCTCGCCAGCACTTCACAGAAACCCTTTATGTCCTTTACATCATTACCCACGAGGACAACTCTATCAGCAACGAACTGAGTGAGGTTCTGGATACTTTTTAACTGCTCCTGCACGTTCTCGAGCGCTCTTGCTTGGCGCAAATCATTTCCAACCTATGCAAAATGTGAGTCCGAGGTTAAGGGTAAAGTTGGAAATATTTGCCTTGAATTTCTCAAGAGAAACCGCAAGCCGGTCCACGCATCCGTCAACCCTGTCCTTATTGAGATTTGAGAAGATGATTATGAGCAACCGATTCTGATTTCGAATCTTGGTGAGATCGGAAACGATTGTTCTCAGGGTACTGAAAAGTGGAGTCATCTGTCAGCCGCTGTACGCTCGCCCGCATGTGAAACCACACGCACTCAAGGAGATCCTTCAAGTCCACCTCGATTGCCTTGCCTGCCGCAACAATCTTCGGTTCTTCACAGCCAGCGGTCACATTCCTGACGATCACCATCATGAGCGCTTCCACTCGTTCCTGCAATTCCCGGACCTTCTCTTCAACGGCTGTAGCATCCTATTCAAAGCATGTTCCTTCAGTATGCTTTACGCTGGCGAGTATTCGAGCACTGACCTCGCACACCTCAATGATCTTGATAGCAACACCCAGTGCATCCTTCAACAATGGCACAGGTACCAACTCGGCCGCCGACTGTAACACCTTTATCACGTCCTTCCCACCAGCCGTAACATACTCTTCAGTATCGGGAACGACAGATTTCTCCTGTGTTGCTGGGGCCTAGTGCGAATGTCAGCACAAGACCTAAGGATGGGTATTCAGGCGAGATATCACGCACATTTGTCTTTGAAGGGCGTCGAGACTTTCCCAGTGAGCACCAGGAGAAGCATCCACCTTGGGGATCCATGATGACGGGAGTTGGGAATGAGATAGAAACCAAGATGGAGGAGAGGATTTAGGGCTCGAGGTTCCAAATTGCGGTATTCCCATGCCGTGGGACTCTCTTAGTGACATGTTTCAAGTTGTTGATAAAGTTCAGAACACATTCAATATTGTCCTTGAGTTGTATCTTTCGCTCGCCCAGTCGTAACAGCTGTTGATAGTGAGCTGGGATTCAAAAATGAAATGGGACATGGCTCACGAGTTCCATCCTTCTGCTTCCGACACGTTGTGCATACGGAGTCAAAGGTATTCTCTCAGCCAGCTTCATTGCAACTACGTGGAGACTTTCGTTCAGCGGGAGGCTAGTGACGCTCGGTGAAGATTTTACCGACGACGTTGGAAAAGAGGGGAGAAGGAAAAAGGTCTAGCGCGGTGGCTGAAGCTTCCAGTGAAGATCAACAATGCGGATCTGAGGTTATAATTACCGACTGGGTACTTTGATAGCCGAAGCCGGCAGCATTGCTCTGTGACCGCACCAGCGACAGACTCGCAGAGTCGTGAGTGCCAAAGTTAAGTGTACCATTGTAGACCTAATTTCGTTTCAGTAAAGATATTGTCAAATTACATATAAGTCTAAAGCACCACACCTCCAACTCGAAAAACCCAACTGTTCGTACTGTACTCTGTACTATTGCCATAGTCGACCAAACAAGGAATCGACAGTGCCCAATGTGACTCCTCGCTCGCACTAGTAGCGCCATGGCCGACAAGTTACGACAGAACGTATCCCAATAACCGACCGCCCATACCTCGATTCTCAACAATGATCGCCCAAAGGACAAAATCCTCTGACGGACGACGGAGATCTAGCATCTAAGTGCGGAGCTGTGGATGTTCGAGGGCGCTGGCTTGTAGGGCTCAGGCTCCGGGTGTGTATTATATGCCAGCGGAGCAGGGACTTGGTGTGTGAGGATAGTTGGCGTGTGAAGAGAGTAGAGGGGAGCAAGGGAACGGCTGAGGCGGGTCCCCGATCACAAGCTCGAGAAGGACACGAGATGAGTCGGAATCTGTGTAGAGTGAGGTGCTCCCAGTAAAACGAAAGGCGGACGATAGCGAAGGTGAGAAGTATATGGAAATGCCTTGGATGAGGTGGTGAGAGCGAGAAAAGAGGGCTGGAACGAGGAGGCCGACGTAGTTGGATCTGGAATGGGATTAGGATCAGAACGGCCGTTGGTCATTGAACGAGCATCTGTGTAGATAGGTCGAGCCGTCTTCCTCACTGTGCACTAAGACAGTGTCGATGGTGTTGATCGCGTCGTGGGAGATAGCCGGCAATCCACAGTGAGGGCGAATGAAAACACGCCCTAAGAGCGACTCGGAAAGAATACTCAAGTTCAAGTTGCCATGAACTTGAACATCCACTATGCCTTTGGAAGGATGGAGATGGAAGTCGTAGGGACCTATGGAAGCCTTGCAAAGCACGGAGATCGAATGACTGGGAGGTAGCATAGTTTTAGAAGGAGGGTGTTCAGTACGATGGAAAAGGAACAGGATAGCTAGAGAGATGGGATGCGACGAAGACCATGGTGGTAGATGACAAAGCCGGTGCCTGGAGAGAACGTGGGTGCGTCATCGATCGCGATCGGTTGATAAAGTCGAAGAGCGCCAAGCAGTTCCTTTTGTGACAAATGCACGGGTCAGATGTGGGGAAACTTCCTATTAGATGGTGCCCCTGAGTCCGAATCGCTTGTTGGGTCCACCAAGATTCTCTTGTCACTCGTCGCTCAGATTTGAAGAGGTCCATTTAGGCGAGTAATTTTTGAGACCTATCTCCCAGGGATTTGATTAAAAAGTAGCCACTCCTCTGCAACATCTCCTCGTATTTATGATGAAATAACCTAAGACCGCACTTTTCTTCGGCAATTCGAGCGTCAAAGATTTCACAGACGGTTATATAACGAGTATGCATTCAGGTACTCGAGTAGAGGCTGTGTTCCCTAATGTATTTTCAACATTGAAAGGTGTGACCAAGATGCAGATGAGAGAACACCGCCCCCATTGGGTTATAAGATGGGCCTCAGCTTTTGAGCCCGCAACACATCCACTTCTCGTACTTACCGCCCACCAGTAAGTTGTCGCACCATCCTCTTTCGAACCTTCATTCGACGCCTTTATAGCGAGCTTCTCCCACAATGCGTCGGGCGCAGCTGTCGGAGGCGACGCTCCCTTCAATGTGTTAAACAGTCTGAGTCACCACACCCAAATCAGTGTTTCCTGGAGTAGCAATAACCCGCGCATAGGGGGCTCATACAATCTTCGCGCTCACAGTAAGCAACCTCCTTTTGACGGTTCTAAGATGTATATAAATCTGCACAATATACAAATCCAGATCCCTTGGAAAGCCCAAGTAAGACTAGTATCATACAAGTAGAGTAATCTGACTGGCTCACTAACCATGTGTCTACAGACGTGCGATACGGTGGCCACCCTCAATCCTTCAGACAGAGCCCAACTCCCTTACAAGGAACGCCCACACGCCGCCCCCGGCGCCCAAACCCCAACCAAAACCCAATTCCCCCCCAAATTGTCCCACCGCGCCAGCATCTGGGTGCACTGCAGCCTCCACCACAGCCTCCACCACACCATCCAAAGGAATCAACGAAGCCCCCTTTGCGGCCCGCAACCCCTACCTACTCTGATGATTTGGATGCTGGATGCCCAGGCCCAGATCAAAACCCGACTCCCCCCCAAATTATCCCACCGCACCATGGCCAGCAACCATATGCACCACAGCATTCGACACACTATCGAAGGGAATCAATGAATCCCCCTTTGCGGCCCACAACACCTAACGACTCTGACAATTCGGATGTTGGATGCTTCTCATGGCTTCTATGTTTTCGTAGAAGCAAATCTAAACGACAGTAGTAGTGCAAGATCATCCCTAGTATTTGTACACACTTTAATTAATTAATCAAATTGTAGTATTTTGTAATAGTATAGAATTCGAATAGCGAATTATACGAAGTGTGGATGACGGCGCGGGTAGGCATGAGAAATCCTGAGAAGTTACCGAAACAAGGGAAGTGCGTTCGAGTTCGATCGAAAATCCGGGGGAACTGAACTGGAAGATCTCTGTATCTTGCCTAAACTGGTCAATAGACTAATCGACGGTGCTCCTGGTGTTATTCTAAGCTGTGAGCGAGGAACTAAGACGGGGCTTTCATAGCGTCCGAGCTGAACTTGACTCGTGAGGGCGCTACTGAAGTACAATTTACATGAGCCTTTATAGCTAACGGTGCTACAGAATAGGAGATATAAAATGTATGAGAAATAAGAGCATAAAATTCCGCAGTAAATAACTGGCGCATGATTTTGTGGTAGACAAAAGAAAGAGGAGAGAAAGTGGGAAGAAATGATTTTTTTAAAAATCGAAACTAAAGATGGAAACTAGGTCACCAGGGAAGATATAGTTGG
>Ga0247742_10003082_pt1 | contig 10696 bp, 6 predicted proteins | sample UWRJL208509C2_FD_180944 | JGI IMG/M metagenome (GOLD analysis project Ga0247742, IMG submission 180944) | Plant litter microbial communities from Arlington Agricultural Research Station in Wisconsin, United States - UWRJ-L208-509C-2 | ecosystem: Environmental > Terrestrial > Plant litter >... | reverse complement strand
TTGAGACGTGATGCTGAAACCCAGAATGCTGCGAAAGTTGGTGAAGCCGTTGTTGCCGCCAAAGCCGGTTTCGTTACGAAAAAACAGCAGCATCCCGGCGAAGGTGAGCGCCTGGGTCATGATCGAGAAATACACGCCTTTGATCCGCGAACGGAAGGCAAAGAAACCAAACACCAGCGCCAGCAAACCGGGCGCCAGGACCACCAGACACATGGCCCAGAGGAAGTGCTGCGTGCCGGCCCAGTACCAGGGGATTTCAGTCCAGGACAGGAACGTCATGAACGCCGGCAAGCCATCGCCCGCCGCTTCGCGCATCAGATACATGCCCATCGCGTAGCCGCCGAGGGCGAAGAACAGCCCGTGGCCCAGGGACAGCAAACCTGCATAACCCCAGACCAGATCCAGCGCCAGCGCGACGATGGCGTAACAGAGAATCTTGCCCACCAGCGTCAAGGTGTAGGCCGACACTTGCAGGCTGTTGCTTTCCGGTAGCAGTGACAAAAGGGGCAGGGCGATCAGTAGCGCGAGCACAACCACGCCGACGCCGATCGTGACTTTGGTGCCGGCGCGTTGCGCGGCGGTGATCATCAAGGGTTGATTCATCAGTCGATCACCCGTCCTTTGAGTGCGAAGAGGCCTTGCGGACGTTTCTGAATGAACAGAATGATCAGCGCCAGGATCAGGATTTTGCCGAGTACGGCGCCGATCTGCGGCTCGAGAATCTTGTTGGCGATGCCCAGACCGAACGCAGCCATCACGCTGCCCGCCAGTTGACCGACGCCGCCCAGCACCACCACCAGGAACGAGTCGATGATGTAGCTCTGGCCCAGGTCAGGGCCGACGTTGCCGATCTGGCTCAGGGCTACACCGCCCAGCCCGGCGATGCCGGAACCCAGCCCGAAGGCCATCATGTCGATGCGCCCGGTCGGCACGCCGCAGCAGGCAGCCATGTTGCGGTTCTGCGTGACCGCACGCACGTTCAGGCCCAGGCGCGTCTTGTTCAGCAGCAGCCAGGTCAGCACCACCACGAACAGCGCAAACGCGATGATCACGATACGGTTGTAAGGCAGCACCAGATTGGGCAGTACTTGAATGCCGCCGGACAGCCATTGCGGGTTGGCGACTTCGACGTTCTGGGCGCCGAACACCACACGGATCAACTGGATCAGCATCAGGCTGATGCCCCAGGTAGCGAGCAGGGTTTCCAGCGGTCGGCCATATAGATGGCGAATGATCGTGCGTTCCAGCGCCATGCCGATGCAGGCGGTGACGAAGAACGCCACCGGCAACGCGATCAGGGGATAGAACTCGATGGCGCCCGGTGCATAGCGTTGAAACATCAGCTGCACGACGTAGGTCGAGTAAGCGCCGAGCATCAGCATCTCGCCGTGGGCCATGTTGATTACGCCCAGCAGACCAAAGGTGATCGCCAGGCCCAACGCTGCCAACAACAGGATCGACCCCAGTGACATGCCGCTGAAGGCCTGACCGAGAATCTCGCCGATCATCAGTTTGCGTTTCACCTGGGCCAGGCTGGTCTCGGCAGCCAGGCGCACAGTGGCGTCGGATTCGACGTTGGGTTCGAGCAGGGTTTCCAGGCGGGTGCGGGCCAGCGGGTCGCCGGTTTCACCGAGCAAACGCACGGCAGCCAGACGCACTGTGGGGCTGGTGTCCACCAATTGCAGATTGGCCAGTGCCAGGCCCAGGGCCGAGCGCACGCTGTCATTTTGTTCGCTGGCCACTTGCTGGGTGAGCAGCGGCAGTTGTGCAGGACGGGCGCTCTTTTGCAGCTGTTGGGCGGCGGCAAGACGCAGCTTCTCGTCGGCGGCGAGCAGTTGGTGACTGGCCAGAGCGGTATCGACCAGTCCGCGCAGTCGGTTATTCAGGCGCAGTTTGCGCGGTTCGTCAGGGGTGGGCGCGTCGGCTGCGGCGGGGGCGTCCGGGTCGACAGCCACCAGTTTGTCGCCGTTTTCGATGAAGGCGCGTTTGCTGCTGTCGGCGGCGACTCGGCCGTCTTGCAGGGCAATGATCAGCTCGATGCGTGCAGGATCGGGCTTGGCAGACCAGACCTCCAGCAAATCGGCTTGCCTGGCGGAACTGGCCGCAACGAAATCACCGGCATCGCTGGCATGTGCTTCGAAAGGCAGAAGCAGGGCGAGGGCGACGATGAAGCGGTAGAGAAGTTTGGGCATGTTGGTGGCCTTGGTGTCGGCGTACAGCACAGAAACCGTGTTGAATCATTCGCGGACGAGTCCGCTCCCACAGGATTCAGGCAATCCCCTGTAGGAGCTGCCGAAGGCTGCGATACGGGTTTGATGACACACCGCAATCGCAGCCTTCGGCAGCTCCTACAAGGGATCGATGTCGGGCCGAATCAACTTGCGGCCCGACAGTGGCTGTTAGTTACTCTTCACCGGGGTATCAGGCTTCTTGTCGTTGCCAGGGATGTACGGGCTCCACGGCTGAGCGCGGATCGGCTCTTTGGTTTGCCACACGACGTTGAACTGACCGTCGTCCTGGATTTCGCCGATCATCACTGGCTTGTGCAGGTGATGGTTGGTTTTGTCCATGGTCAGGGTGAAGCCTGATGGTGCAGCGAAGGTCTGGCCGGCCAGGGCCTCGCGCACTTTGTCGACGTCGGTGGATTTGGCTTTTTCAGCGGCTTGCGCCCACATGTGGATGCCGACGTAGGTGGCTTCCATCGGGTCGTTGGTCACAGCCTTGTCGGCGCCCGGGAGGTTGTGTTTCTTGGCGTAGGCTTTCCAGTCAGCGACGAACTTCTTGTTGACCGGGTTCTCGACCGACTGGAAGTAGTTCCAGGCCGCCAGGTTGCCCACCAGTGGTTTGGTGTCGATGCCGCGCAGTTCTTCTTCGCCGACCGAGAACGCAACGACCGGCACGTCGGTGGCTTTGAGGCCCTGGTTCGCCAGCTCTTTATAGAACGGCACGTTGGAGTCGCCGTTGACGGTGGAGATCACAGCGGTCTTGCCGCCAGCGGAGAACTTCTTGATGTTGGCCACGATGGTTTGATAGTCAGCATGGCCGAACGGGGTGTAGACCTCTTCGATGTCGCTGTCCTTCACGCCTTTGGAGTGCAGGAACGAGCGCAGAATCTTGTTGGTGGTGCGCGGGTACACGTAGTCGGTGCCCAGCAGGAAGAAGCGTTTGGCGGCGCCGCCGTCTTCGCTCATCAGGTACTCGACCGCAGGAATCGCCTGCTGGTTGGGCGCAGCGCCGGTGTAGAACACGTTCGGCGACATCTCTTCACCTTCGTACTGCACCGGGTAGAACAGCAGGCCGTTCAATTCTTCGAAGACCGGCAACACCGATTTACGTGACACCGAGGTCCAGCAACCGAAGACCACCGCGACTTTGTCCTGGGTCAGCAGTTGACGGCCTTTCTCGGCGAACAGCGGCCAGTTGGAGGCAGGGTCGACGACCACTGGCTCCAGCATTTTGCCGTTGACGCCGCCCTTGGCGTTGATTTCGTCGATGGTCATCAACGCCATGTCTTTGAGCGAAGTCTCGGAGATCGCCATGGTGCCGGACAATGAATGCAGAATGCCGACCTTGATGGTCTCAGCGGCCTGGACGGTCCAGGTCAAACCCATTGCGGCGATCGATGCGGACAAGGTGAACGCTTTAATCAGACTGCGACGCTTCATTGGCTAGCTCCATTCTTTGATTTTTGTGAAATGACTTCTTCGGTCGGTGCAGGCGTTGTGTTGATAAGGCTTTAGCAAAGGCTGGGCCAAGGGTGAAAGGTCGAGAAACTGAATGAAATTGTCGCCTCGGACAGGTTCTCGCGCACTGATGTGGGGCGTCGAGAGGGCGGCGGTGCGCGCTGCGCGCGAATGCAGTGCGCCCCGTGGAATGTGCCTACGGGAAAAGTCGTCATGGCGTCTTCTTGAACGTTCGTTGTCCGACAGGCACGGGCTGTGTGAACTGATTACGTGGAATCAATCTCGCCCTTCCGGGCGACCCATTCCCTGCAATCTGATGAATGACTCCCATGACTTCGACGTCTCCCAACGCGCATGCCACCGTGAGCGACTTGCCTCCTTCATTTGCCAGCGTGGCTCGGCAAACACTGCTTGATATCCTGGCCCGCGATTACCCCGATGCAGGTATCGACATTGATCGCACCTGGATCAATAGCTACGAACTCAAGCCGCTCGACATTCCGTCCTTCACCGATTTTCCTGATTACGAACACCCCGCCGGCGTGCCTCGAACAGTGCGTAAACTCACCCGGGCGGTGCATTTGTCAGACAGCCTGATCGATCACTTTCTGGGGTATTCGCTGATCAATGACGGGCGCCTCCATGGTGTGTTCGCCAGTCCTCATACCGTTGCAGAATCAGCTTTGATCGAGGAGCTGAACGCTGATGACATCCGCTATCTGCACATGCGATTCGCAAGTTCGGTGGCGGATGCCTACAAGGATGCTTTCCGCGATTACTGGAGTTTTGCCCAAAGCGATGGCATGACCCGAAGCGAGGTTTCGCTGCACGAGTGCATGCAGGCGCTCACCCAGGAGGCTCAGGTGGGTGTCGAGCAGGGCAATCTGACAGTGACTCAAGATCAAATGCTGGAAAACATGCTCGGTTACTGCCGGGACCAAACACCTGAGCCGCTGCAACAGCATGGGGTCTTTGGCCTGTCGCGGGTTCGCCCTGGGTTGACGACACTGGAGTTCGTCGGCTGTTTCGTGTTGAGCGAGGTCTGTAGCCCCGATGAGCCGATCATCGATGACACCCGCATGGGTTCGGTTCTGCTCTATACACCCAACAGCGGGGTGGAGGGGTTTGACTCTTTTGGCTCCCTTGTTCAGGCGCTCGGGCAACGCTGGGCCGATCCGGAGGAGCGAGACTGGTTGGCGAAAAACGTACCGTTAAAACACGTCGAGCCTCTGGTCGAGCCGATAGGTGACGCCGCCAGTGGATGGGCGTTTTCTGCGCTCAGTGGCAACTTCCTGAAACAGCAGTTCAACAGACTGGTCCTCAAGCATCTGGAGGACTTCGCACACTGCATCGCCATGGCGAAATCCCGCGCCCTCAATTGCGAACAGTTTCTGGATTTACTGTCCGACAAGCTCGATTTGCGCTACCAATTCGACAACTTCATCAACCTGGATCGTAACGACAGAACGGTGGTTGACGCCGCCATGCCCCACTGGTGGCATTCGATGGCCGCAGATGCGCGAGCCAGCTGGTTGGCCGAAGCCAAGGCGTTCGGGCGTTCGATCATCGGGCTGCAGCGCACGATCAATGACCTGGAGGCGTCGGTGCTCGACAGCAACCGGTTTCTGGATCACTACCTGGACACATTGTTGCTGGCCCTGCTGGCCGAAAAGAACGTCAAGCTGTCGCCCGACGACATCAACGTCGAGTTCCTGTATTTCCCGCAGGTCGAAGTGCTCATCCGCCCCGGATACGTGCAGCAGGTGGCGGCCGAAGGAAAGTCTCTCCAGCGCTACACACTTCGGGAGCTGGCGCGCAAGCATCCGAGTTTCGAGATCAAGGGTTACACAAGGCTTACCTTGGTGACGGATGCCGAAAAAGCGCCCATTGACGCACTCGATGGCCAAGCCATCGACGCCTTGATGAAGAGCATCGATTTCGAAGAAGCATTTGGCCGCTTTCTGGAAGACCGCTTGAAGAACTCGGCCTTTGCCCGGACATTGCGCGAAAAATCCGGCCAGTTGATGCTGCTGCACATGCGCATGGGACTACTGGTGGCCCGCCAGACCGATTTCCCCGCCGCAGGGCTTGAGTGGATCGCGGCAGTGCTGGATACGCCAGATGCGGTGGCGGTGCGCAAAGTGGAGCAGAAGAATATCCAGATCAAGTTTCTCAGTATCAACGGCATCACCTTAACGAACCTGATGCTGATTGCCCCGGAGGATGCCGGCGCGCTCGACCCTGCTGTGCTGTGCACGATCAACGCACCGGACGGGGTAGTGTTTCGCTGGTTCTCAAGCATCGAGGCGCTCAAGCGCGACTACCTGCAAGACTCTCTCAATCACCCGTATCTGCTTGCTCAAATGCCGGTGGCTCAGCAATCGCTGGCACGCCAGAGCCTGGCGTTCGATGAGTGGTTCCAGCATTACCGCTTGCCCGGGGTGTTTCGTCACTGGCCATCGCCGATACCCATGCCGACGCTGACCTGGGAAGTCGTGGGCTTGAGCGTGCAGCAGAAGAATTTCTGCGATGAGAGTCATGGGATTCGTGTGGAGCAGCTGATCAACGATGCCAAGTCTTATGTTGCCTCAACCCAGGAGTCCGGTTACGGCACCGATATTCATCTGGCGCTCAGCATCGCCGTGATGTTTTTACCGCCACCGGTACGCATTCCGCTGGCCTTGGGGCTGAGCCTTTATAGCGCCTGGCAGGGCTTTCGAAAAATCGACGATAACGACTTTTCAGGTGCCGCACAGGAGTTGCTCACCGCGCTGGGCTACCTGCTGATAGGTGGTATTGGAGCGCGTGCGTTGCCCACCCGACTGGTCACGCCAATCAGAGCACCGCGTCCGGCCCCACCACTGGTACGCAGGATCGGACCCGATGGCAGCGAGCACATCGGTTACCTGATGTCGCCTGCCAACGGCTCGCGGCTGGCCGATGGGCAACGGGTCGCCACATTCGATCCCCAGGTTTTTCGCGTGGTGCAGATCAACAACGAAACCTTCTACGTGCGCAGTCGCTACAACCTTTTTGGTCACTCGCGTCTGTATCGTCAGGTGCTCGGGAATCCGAAGCTGTTGAGCTACAGCGATGAGTTCGGTGTGATCAATCCGGCAGGGGTCTGGGTCAAGGCGCTTTATCAGGTTCACGGCGCCGGGGCGCTGATATTACGCAACGCGTATCGGGAGCTTGAGCGTCTGACCGCGCGTTGGCCGTCAACTGCGGGCAGCCTGAGCCTCAACGAGAAGCAGCAGTTTGAAAGTGTTTATCTGCAACTGGCCAATTGTGGCAACGCCGAGTATCTGCCCGATATTTTAAGTTACTGCGAAGGGGGTTCGGCCGACATCAATGCGTTGCTGAGGGCCAGTATCAGGAATAACAAGACGCGCAGGTTCCTGCATGACTTGTTCAGGCTCAATGCCTATCAGGGCGTGGCTTTCAGAGTGACGCACGTTTCCAACGCCAGCATGCAATTGTTACGCGGAGAATTGGGCAAGACCTTCATGGACCGCGGTGTTCAGTCAGCTTCGGTCACACGCTTCAATGCCTCGCGATGGGCTGAAGACGGCTTCATCACTCAAAACGCCCGTGCCGATAATCATCTGATTTTCATGATTCTTGACTCCACCATTCCGAAGAGAAACATGTTCTCGCATCTTCTTGGCGACCATGTAGGGGTCGTGCCCAATACCCCGATGCAGCTGACGGCAGTGCGGGAAGTGGGGGATCGATTCTTCGCCTATTTCGGCTCGCCCCAGGAGCTGAGCGATAAGGTGTTCGATATCTATTCGGGGGAGGCTGAAACGGTGCTTTAAACGATGCGGGGGGGCGTCAACCGATGTTGTCCGTTGACGGATCTGCATTGCAGACAATGAGAGGAGCGGGGCCTGAAACCGTATATGAGGAGGAATTCATCACAAAGCCACTCAATGGTCTCAGGCCCCGCAGGACGCAATCTATGCTGTTGCGGCGGATTTGGCAAAGCGCGAAAGGACTATCCGATCGAGCACCCACACAATCAGCATCGAAACGCCCACCATCGGGAACGCCACACCCAGCGCAATCATGACCCCCGTTGCCGTTTTCCAGCGTGGCAAATCATGTCGCAAAGGCGGGACGCCGAGCCCGTTTTGGGGCCGGCGTTTCCACCAGATCACCAGCCCGCTGACAGAACTGAGCAGCACCATCAGGCAGATCAACAGAATCAACAGCTGGTTGAGCCAGCCGAAAAACTTGCCTTCATGCAGCATGACGCCCAGCTCGGTCGCTTTGGACACGGTGCTGTAATCGGCATAACGCACGTCCGCCAGCACCTTGCCGGTGTACTGATCGATGTGCAGCGTGGCGTCGTTACGCGGATCGTCGGCGAACACTGAAACCGTGAACACGCCTTCGGCGCCGGTGGGCACGCTGATGCTGTAGCCCGGTTCGATGCGCTTGTCGCGAGCGATATCGACCACCTGTTGCAGCGATACACGTGGCGACGCGGGGGCGCTGGACATTGCGCCGTGGTTCATATGTTCGGCGTGATCCCCGGTGGAAACCGGCAGGGGCGTGTTTTCCATCGCCCACGGCACGGTCTGCACATGGGCAGTGTTCAACTCGCCGGCTTGCCTGTCCGATTTGGGCACATCGTTCCACATGGCAGCGGGAAAGGTGTTCCAGACGTCTGCGTATTGCTTGCCCCACAGACCGGTCCAGGTCATCCCGCTCAACAGCATGAACAGCAACAACAGCGCGCCCCAGAATCCGGTCACGGCGTGAAGGTCGCGCCATAGCACGCGGCCTTTGGCGCTTACGCGTGGCCAGAGCACCCCGGCGGGTGAGCGCCCCCGCGGCCACCACAGGTACAAACCCGAGACCACCAGCACGATGCCCCAGCCTGCAGCCAGCTCCACCAGCCGATCGCCGACTTTGCCGATCATCAACTCGCCGTGCAGCTCGCGTGCGATCGCTTGCAGATTTTGTCTGGCGTCCTGGGTGCCGAGGATTTTGCCGCTGTACGGGTCGATGAACAGATTCACCTCTTGCCCCTCCATCGGCAGCACGAACTGCGCGCTGCCTTGTGCGTTAAGCGGCGGCAGGTACTTGCTCACCGCCGCGCTCGGGTAAGCCTGCCGGACCAGGTGTTGCTGCTCGTCGGCGCTGAGTTGATGGTGCGCGGGGGTGACTGTCAGCAGGTCGTTGTACATCAGCGAATCGAGTTGGGGTTTGAACAGGTAAATGATCCCGGTGAGCGACAGCAGGATCATGAACGGCGCGACAAACAGCCCGGCATAGAAATGCCAGCGCCACGCCAGGTTGTAGAAAGATACGTTCGGTTTGGACATGGGAAACGCTCCCGTCAGGGATGACACAGCGCAGCCCGCTGGCAGCAGAGCGGCCGCCAGCGGTTGCGAAATCGTTATTCGATTGTGGGTTCAGGCCAGTGACGAGAGCGGCGGGGCGCGACTGCGGGCATTGGGGAAGACGTTGCGCCGGGCATGGCCCTGTTGCGGCGCGGCGTTGAAGAAGTCGGCCGGTCTGGGCGGCGCAGGCGCAATAATCGTCAGCGCCTGAGGTAATGCCGGGCAGCTGAACAGCAGCGTGCAATATCCGCATTTGGCCCACAGCACGTGATCCATTGCCGCGGGGGCGGCGCCAGCCCCGTGCTGCATGCCCGCGTGCTCGCCCGACATGTCCATCGACGACATGTCCATCGACGACATGTCCATCGACGACATGTCCATCGCCGCAGGCATCGACATGCCCGCGTGATGTTCCATCGGCATCGCTTGGGATATCAGCGGTCCGATGAAGATCATCAGCATGGCAAACAGGCTCAGCCAGGTGCCCGACGTCTTGCGCGGGGGGCTGGAGGCTCTGTTGCGTGCGGCGGTCTTGGGGTTCAAGTCAGGTCAGGGTCTTGGCTATCGATCAATGAGCGTGGGCCGGATTGGTCACGGCTTGCGGAGCCTGTTTGAGCACCTGAACCTCGACCGTCACGTCACCGGCTTTCTCGAAATGCAGGGTCAGGGCAAATTGCTGTCCGTCTACCAGCCTGGAGCGATCTTTGAGGTCCAGCAGCATGACGTGATACGCCATCGGCGCAAAGCGGACATCACCGCCTGGCGGGACCTCGACGCTTTTTACCTGCTGCATTTTCATCAGGCCCTCTTTATGAACGTGCTCGTGCAGCTGAGCGCTGCCGGCGATCGGGCTATCCACGGACGTCAGGCGATCGGCGACCAAGCCCTTGTTGTGGATCGAGAAATACGCCGCCACGGTCGGTGCGTTGGGTGGTAACTCCATCGACCACGGCTGATCGATGCGCAGGGGGCCTGCGTTGTATTCACTGGCACCAACGTAGCAGGCGGGCAGCAGCATGGCAGCCACGAGCAGTAGCTTATTCAGCACGGGGAACAGTCTCCATTGCAGTCAGAATTGCGCAGGTCTGATGGGCGGTGTGTCCTTGATCGGCGACATTTAGCCTGAATGCCCCGCAGATGTAAAAACCCGCTCGAAAGTGTTCAAGGGCAGCTTCAGAAGGCGAGGTGTTTAGCCAAGGCGGCGGCCAATTCCTCATCTTTTGCAGCAAAACTTTCTGCCGGGCATATCGTTTTAGTCCAAATCGATAGTCTCGCTATTTTCCTTAATATGCGCAGGGACGAAATAATGGCGTCAGTCTTATATCTTTTCAGAGGTGGTAAGGGGGTGTTTAGGGGTATTTGAAGCCAGCAGTGCTCCGGCGCGAGGTTTTATTGGTGAAGTTTTCGGCGTGCTATTTTTGGCGTCACTAATTCGGCGCTTAAAATATTTATGAACTTTATTCTCTATGCGTAACACCTTGATTTTTTTGTTCTTTTTTTATTTATCAAAAAACTTACATTCGCGTGGTGGTATTTCGCTAGCGTTCTCCGTTGTCGGGGGGTACATTCCAGCGAATTGAGTAGTGGCAAGACATTGACGCCTTCCCCTTCTGCAAATCCGTAGTTACGTAGTCCACCGCTGTACCGGCACGGAATTCTCGT
>Ga0247742_10003081_pt1 | contig 10696 bp, 10 predicted proteins | sample UWRJL208509C2_FD_180944 | JGI IMG/M metagenome (GOLD analysis project Ga0247742, IMG submission 180944) | Plant litter microbial communities from Arlington Agricultural Research Station in Wisconsin, United States - UWRJ-L208-509C-2 | ecosystem: Environmental > Terrestrial > Plant litter >... | reverse complement strand
AGACGGTCGGCATCGTTGGCATTGGCGCCATCGGCTCGCGCACGGCGCAGTTCTGCCGCGCCTTCGACATGACGGTGCTCGCCTATGATCCCTACCTGACACGCGAGCAGATCGCGGCGCGGGGCGCGGAGAAGGTCGAGCTCGGCGAGTTGCTGTCGCGCGCCGATTTCATCACCACGCATTGTCCACGCACCCCGGAGACGCTCGGCATGTTCGATGCCGCCGCCTTCGCCCAGATGAAGCCGACGGCTTACTTCATCAATACCGCGCGCGGCGGCATTCATAACGAGGCCGCGCTGCTCGACGCGCTGCAGCGCGGCGTGATCGCCGGCGCCGGCATCGACGTGTTCGACAAGGAGCCGCCGCCGACGGACCACCCGTTGCTGCTACTCGACAACGTCATCGCCACTCCGCACATCGCCGGCATCACCTCGGAAACCTTCCACAGCATGTCGATCAAGACGGCCGAGCAATGGATCGAACTGCTGCGCGGCAAGGTGCCGCCGCGGCTGGTGAATCCGGAAGTGTGGTCGCGCTATTCCGACCGGTTCCAGCAGATCGTCGGCTTCCGTCCGCAGCCGTTGGCATGAGGGGACAGGGGTTTCCGCGGGCGACGCGGGCGTTATATATAGAACTATAATTAATTCGTTGACTTTGGTTGAATGTTGACGTTCCGTAAGCTCCGCCGTCGATCCCCACAGGATCACGGCGAAGCTGACCGGGCGAAGACGAGCCGGCACGGATTCCCTTCCCGATCGTCGGGCGGAACAGATGCGGGGCGGCTTGGGATGGCGGATCGGCCGTCTGCGTCGAGCGGCAGGGTCCAGCCAGGACCGCCCGCTCGCGCCGGCGCCATCCGATCACTGTTTCACGAACAACGGCCCGCAAGAGTTGAAAAACCAAGGGCTGACGGAACCCAAGGGAGGAAACCATTATGTTCCGCACGAAACTGTTCGCAGCCGCTGTTGCGCTGCTCCTGCCGGCCATTGCCGGTCCCGGCGCCCAGGCCGGCGAAGTTCTCAATCGCGTGGTCTCGAGCGGCACCCTCCGTGTCGCGGTGATGGGCAGCCTGCCGCCCTATACCAACATGCGCCCGGACGGGCAGATGGAAGGCTACGACATCGATCTGGCGAAGAAGCTGGCCGAAGCCCTGAAGGTCAAGCCGGAGTTCATCGTCGTCGACAGTGCCGGCCGCGTTGCGGCGCTTCAGACCGGCAAGGCGGACGTCACCATCTCCGGCTTCGCCCGCAACGTGCAGCGTTCGCTCACCATCGCGTTCTCGGACCCGTATCTGATCGTCCCCGGCCGTATCCTGGTGAAGACCGACAGCCCGCTGAAGAACGTCGAGGACGTCAACAACTCGAAGTATAAGCTGTCGCTCAACCGTGGCGGTAACTCCGAGCCGATCATCGCCGCCAAATTCCCCGACGTCGAGCGCCTGCGCTTCAACACCAATGCCGACGGCCTCAACGCGCTGATGTCCGGCCAGGTCGACGCGATGGCGCAGGATGCCTTCTATCACGCTGAGCAGATCGCCAAATATCCCGGCCAGCTTCGCATGCTGGAAGGCACCTATTCGCGCCAGGAAGACGCGATTGGCGCTCCGGCTGGCGATTCCGAATGGCTGCGCGTGATCAATCTCTGGCTCGAGCAGATCAACGCCACCGGCGAAAACAAGGAGCTGTTCAAGAAGTGGTTCGGCTTCGATCCGCCCAAGATCAACGCTGACTTCTGATTGGCCCGGCGGACGGCGGCGGCCGACCATGCCGCTGTCCGCCGATTCCTCTGCCCGCTCGTCTCCGGCGAGTATAGATCGGCAATCCATGAATTCGTTTACGTTCAACCTGCGGGCGATCGTGCCCTATCTGGGCGAGCTGAAGATGGCGGTGGTCACCACTGTCGCCATGTCGCTCTCCACTATTGTGCTCAGTCTCGCCATCGGGCTGTTCTTCGCCGTTCTGCGACAGAGCCGCGTGGCGCCGCTGAGGTGGTTGGCGACCGCCTATGTCGAATTCTTCCGCAACACCCCGCTGCTGGTGATGTTGTACTTCGCCTATTTCATGATGCCGGTCATCGGTCTGCGCATGTCGCCGTTCCAGTCCGGTCTCGTTGGCATGACGCTGCATTTCGGCGCCTACATGACCGAGATCCTGCGCGCCGGCCTGATTGCGGTGCCGAACGGCCAATATGAGGCCGGCAATTCCCAGGGCATGACCAGCCTGCAGATCCTGCGCCACGTCGTGCTGCCTCAGGTATTCCGCACCATCTACGCGCCGCTCGGCAATCAGCTCATCAACATTGTGCTGGGCTCCTCGCTCACCTCGGCCATTGCCGTGAACGAGATCGCCTCCTGGATGCAGACCGCGGGCTCGGATTCATTCCGTTACTTCGAGACCTTCCTCATCGCGGCCATTGCCTATGCCGTGCTCTGCCAAGCCATCAACCTGACGCGCATCTTTATCGGTCGTGCGCTCTTTCCGGACAATCGGTGACCGCATGCATAATGCTTACAGTCTCCTTGAATACATGCCGGCGGTGTTTCGGGCGCTTGGCCTGACCATCTGGCTGAGCTGGCTGGCGCTGATCCTCGGCGCGGTCGGCGGGCTGCTGCTGGCGCTGATGCGGACCTCGAATTTTCGCGTCCTGCGCCTGATGGCGCTGCTCTATGTCGAACTGTTCCGCTCGATCCCGATCCTAATCATCTTATTCTTCTTCTTCTACGGCGCACCGCTGATCCTCGGCTGGAATCTCACCGCTTTCGCCGCCGCCACGGCGGCGCTCTCCGCCCATGCCAGCGCGTTGATGTCCGAGGTTATCCGCGCTGGCATCGAGAGTGTCGGGCGCGGACAGTGGGAGGCCGCGCAGTCCAACGGCATGACCTACACCCAGGCAATGCGCCACGTTATCGGCCCGCAGGCAATGCAGGTGATTCTGCCGCCTTCGGTCAACATTTACATCATGGTGCTCAAGGAATCCTCGATCGCCTCGATCATTGGCTACGTCGAACTAACGGCAACCGGCCTGGTGATCCGCGAAGCCCATGGCGGCGGCTTCGCCATCCTGGCCATTGTGGCACTCCTCTATTTCATCGTCTGCTACGCGATTTCGTTGGCGGGCGGGGTGCTCGAACGCAGAATGAAGGTCGCCGGAAGCGGCCTGCAGATGGATGAGTTATGATGAACGCGACCCCGGTTCTGAAGATCGATAATCTCCGCAAGCAGTTCGGCTCGCGGGTGATTATTGACGACATCAGCATGAACGTCGTTCCGGGCGAGATCGTCTGTCTGGTCGGTCCCAGCGGCACCGGAAAGTCGACGTTGCTGCGCTGCGTGAACGGGCTTGAAAGTATTCAAGGTGGCCAGATCCTTTTCGAGGACAAGCCCGTGCGCGCCCACGCCAAGGACATCATCGGTGTTCGCAAGCGCATTGGCATGATCTTCCAGCAGTTCAACCTCTATCCGCACCTGACCGCCCGCCAGAACGTCATGCTGGCGCAGGTTGTCGTACACGGCGTCGACCGCAAGACCGCGGCGGAGCGGGCGGACCATCTGCTGGCCCGTGTCCGGCTCTCGCACCGCGCCGATGCCTATCCGGCGCGGCTGTCGGGAGGCGAGCAGCAGCGCGTCGCCATTGCCCGCGCGCTTGCCACCAACCCGCACATGCTGATGTTCGACGAGCCGACCTCCGCGCTCGATCCCGAGACCGTGGGCGAGGTTCTCGCCGTGATGCGGGAGATCGCACAGGAGGGGCGGACCATGCTGGTGGTGACCCACGAGATGCGCTTCGCCGCCGATGTCGGCACGCGCATGGTATTTATGGATGCCGGCAAGATCGTCGAGGAAGGGCCGCCGCGCGAATTGCTGGCGCACCCGAAGACAGAGCGCGCGCAGCGCTTCCTGCAGACCATCCATCACTGAGCGTTTGCCAGCTAACTGATCGCGACAGTGCCGTCGCCGTCGCCGCAAGGCCCACCGCGGCTGCTTGATCTATGGTGGGTGCACGTGGGATGCTGCGCTCATCCGGCATTCCCTAGGGTCAGTACCCCCGTCGCTAAGTTACCGTTACGTAACATGAATTCGCCCTCGTCCGGCTCGCCGGCCGCCTTGACTCGCATCTCAAACGGATGATGATAACCCTATAAATATCTTCTGCCTTAGCGGAAGAAAACAATGGGAGGACGCCATGCCAGCACGCCAGGGGCATCGTTCGGTCATCACCGAAAGCGGCAGCGGGTAGCCCGGCGTCGTCTCGGCCTCCAACCCGATCCCAATGATAGCTGATCTCCTGAGGTGATATGGCCACGCGCCGCATCGCCCAATGAAGGGGTGTGCCCGCGCGATGCGACACCACAGACGCTTTTTCATCTACATCCTGCTGTTCCTGTTTCTGTGCTGCTACTCGCTCGACCGCGTCACCATGGCTGTGGCCGGCAGTACGGTGGCAAAAGAGATGGGTCTCAGCCCGGTCGCGCTGGGCTATCTGTTCTCCTCCTATCTCTGGCTCTATGCGGTGGTCCTGCTGCCAGCCGGCGCCTTGACCGATCGGCTCGGCGCGCGGCGGGCGAGCGCATTGGCGGCGACTTTCTGGTCGCTCTGTCAGGCGGCAGGCGGGTTCGCCACCTCGGCATTCCAACTGCTGCTCACCCGGCTCGGCCTTGGCGTGTTCGAATCGGCGGCCAATCCGTGCGCCCACAGTGCGATCCGTGAATGGACACCGCGCGGCGAGCGCGGCCTCGCCACCGCGATCTGGTACGCCGGGACTACGGCAGGTCCAGCGCTCGGCTCCCCGCTCGTTGCCTGGCTGATCGTCACCTATAGCTGGCGCTGGGCTTTCATCGTTACCGGCGCGCTCGGTCTCGTCTGGGTGGTCATCTGGCTCTTCTTCTACAAGTCGCCGGATAAGGCAGAGTGGCTCTCCGAACAGGAGCGGGCCAAGGTACTGAAGGAGCGCGACGTCGCTCCGACCGCCGATAATGCCCGCTCAATCGGCTATCGCGGGCTTCTAACCACAACGCCGACCATGTGGGGGCTGGCTTTGACGCAGGGCTGCATCAACTACACCGCCTATTTCTTCCTGGCCTGGCTGCCGGGCTTCCTGCAATCGTCCTACGGACTGTCGGTAATGGAGACCGGCGCCTATACCGCGATCCCCTTCGGCCTCAGCGCGGTACTGAGCATTGGCCTCAGTGCTCTCGCCGACCGGATGCTGAGCGAACGGGCGCTGTTCGCGGGCAAGCGCCGCTACGCCGTGGCGATCGGGGCCTTGCTCTCGGCTTCCATCGTGCTGACGCCCTATGTCGGCTCGATCGGCTTCGCCATGGTGGTGCTGACGGTATCGCTGACCTTCAACACCTTCGCGCAGTCGATGAACTTCGCTCTGACCAATGACCGCCTGCGCTCGTCCGGCGATGTGGGGCGCGCCTATGCGTTCTTCACCCTTGGCGGCATCAGCTTCGGCATCGTCGGGCCGATCGTCACCGGCTACCTCGTCGCACTTACCGGAGACTTCAAGGTGGCGTTGATGCTGTGTGCGGGACTAGCCCTGCTCGGAGCGGCGCTGGTGACACTGATGACGCGCCGCGCCATGGGCGAGGAAGTCACGGCCGCCGCCGTGCCGACATAAACAAAAGAGAGCCGGCTGCAGCCGGCTCTCTCATCGCCTGCAGGGTGGCGCGACTTCAGCGTGAAGCGGTGCGCGATTCCGGGTAGTCCGCGTCGAGCGTCACCTGTTCCCAACTGTCGAAGTCGCGCTTCATCGTTTCGAGCTTGGCGCGCGCTTCGCGCAACGCATTGGCACCGAGCACGAGACGGTGCGGCGTCTCGGCTGCCGTCACCGCGGTAATGATGGCCTCGGCCGCGCGCACCGGGTCGCCGGGCCGGTTGGAACTGTTACGCAGCCTGTCGATGCGCACCGCCACCGTGTCGGCATAGGCCGGCAGCGTGCTCGCCGTGCTTGCCAGCGAATGGGTGAACTCAGTCTGGAATGGGCCCGGCTCGACCAGCAGCACCTTGATGCCGAAGGGTTCGACCTCCTTGGCGAGGGCATCGGAAAGACCCTCCACCGCGAATTTCGAGGCGGCGTAATAGCCGGTGCCGGCATTGCCGGCGAGACCCGCCTGCGAGGACAGGTTGACGATGGCGCCGATGCCCTGCGCGCGCAGGATCGGCAACACCTTGCGGGTGATCGCGGCGAGGCCGAACACATTGGTGTCAAACATGGCGCGGATCGCAGCTTCGTCACCCTCCTCGACGCTGCAGGCGTATCCATAGCCGGCATTGTTCACCAGAACGTCGATGCGGCCGAACCGCTTCATCGCTTCCGCAACGGCAGTGTCGATCTCGGCCGGCTTGGTGACGTCGAGCGCCAGCGCCAGGGCGCGATCCTCGTGACCTTCCACGAGGTCGGCGATCCTGGCGGGGTTGCGCGCGGTGGCGACCACGCGCCAGCCATGGGCGATGACGGCCTTGACCAGTTCGCGGCCGAAGCCGGACGAGCAGCCGGTGATGAACCAGACCGGTGTCGTATGTTCTGACATGGCAATTCTCCATTCCACGCGGCGGACCGGCGCTGCCGCTATGTGAAGCGTGCGAGCTGCGCGCGCCGCTGGTAGGCCTCGGGATTGTGGACGTTGGCCGGCCGGCGCCCGGCGAGCTCGTCGATGATGGCCTGCGCCGCTGCCCGGCCGACGCGGATAAGCGCTTCCTCGGTCTGGCCCGCCACATGCGGTGAGAGCACGACGTTCGCCATGCGCCGCAGCGGCGAATCCACAGCCAGCGGCTCTTCGGCGAAGGTGTCGAGTGCCGCGCCACCGAGGCGGCCTTGCTGCAGAGCCGCGATCAGCGCCGGCTCATCCACCAGTTCACCGCGCGCGGTGTTGACCAGCAGCGCCGTCGGCTTCATCGCGTCGAGTGCGGAGCGGTCGATCATGGCGCGGGTGGTCTCGGTCAGGCGCGTATGCAGGGTCACGATATCGGAAAGTGCGAAGAGTTCGGCGCGCTCCACCAGTCTCACGCCCGCCGGCAGCGCGGCGGGCGGATGCGGATCGCAGGCGACCACCTTCATGCCGAAACCGAGTGCCTGCCGCGCAACGCGTCCGCCTATGGCACCGAGTCCGAAGATGCCGAGCGTGCGCCCTTCGAGCTCGCCGCCGACCTGCGGGTCGCGGTGCCAGAGCCCGGCGCGCATGCCGGCATCTGCCTGCGGGACCCTGCGGACCAAGGCGAGCAGCATGGAGAACGTATACTCCGCCACCGCCGCCGCATTGCTGGAGCCGGTATTGGTGATGACGACGCCATGTTCGGTCGCCGCCGCCACATCCACCGCGTCGACGCCGACACCGTGGCGCGACACGATGCGTAGGCGCGGTGCGGATTCGATGACATGCCGGGTCACGGTGCCGAGCCGCGCCAATATCGCGCTTGCGCCGCTTGCAGCCTCGCCGAAACGCTGTTCGGACGGGTAAGCGTCAAGGATATCCACCTCGAAATGCTCGCGCAGCAGCGCTACCGCTTCGGGGTGGATGCTCGGATCGCTGAGAACAACCAGAGGGCGGCTACCGTCAACAGTGGGCACGGGCTCAGATGCCTTCCAGCTCATAGTCGTGATCCATGATCACCAGACGGTGCTGGAACAGCCATTCGCCATTGAGCTTGCGAAGCTGGACCTCATAACGGCCGGGGCCGAGCAGCTTGCTGGCGCCATTGCGCACCTGGAACACCAGCAGATAGCATTTGGCGAAGCCGCGATCGCCATCGACGTCGATCAGCATGTTGGAGAGCACATGGCGCAGCTCGGTGCCGCGCGCGCGGAACTGCGAGAAGCGGGTGGCGAAGGCGCGGATATTGTCCTGGCCGGAATACTTGCCGACCGCCGGGCTCTCGAGCTCGCCATCGGGGGTGAAGCAGGACACCAGCGTCTCAACATCACCACCGTCGATCGCCCACATATAGCGCGCGAACAGGTCGGCAATCGCGAAGCGATCTTCGGCGGAAGGCTTGGCCATAGGGGTTTCCTCTTTCTTGCCGGACGCGTCGGGTCGCGCCGGCGCACGTTCTTTATTGGTCTATAAACAACGATTGACACGTCCGGTCAATCCGGGTTCGATGCCGCCATTCGATCGATGAGCTGCGAGCCGCATGCACCCTGAGCGCCTGAAAACAGTCGTCTTCCACCCGCGCCTCGAGGTCTATCGGGCTCTGCTCGGCGCGGTGGAGGCCGATACGGATTTCGTGTTCGCGCAGGACGAGGCGGCGCTGACAGTGGCGCTCAATGAGGCGCAGATTCTCATCACGCTGGCCTGCCCGCCGGTGGTCATCGAGCGGGGCAAGGCGCTGCGCTGGATTCAGACCACCAGCTCCGGCGTCGACCCGCTGGTGCCGCATCACAAGGCTCTGCGCGAGATCGCCGTCACCAACGCCCGCGGCATCCACGCCGACCAGATCGGCGACTTCGTGATGGCCTCGATGGTCAATCTGCTCTGGAACATGCCGCGCCTCGTGCGCCGGCAGGCGGAGCGGGACTGGCAGCGCGAGACGAGGCCGCCGCTGGCCGGATCGACGCTCGGAATCATCGGGCTCGGGGCCGTCGCGAAGGGGATCATCCGGCGCGCGCGGGCGAGCGGCATGGAGGTCGTCGGCCTCAGCCGTAGCGGCGCCCCGGCTGAAGGCGTGTCCACCGTCTATCGACGCGAAGCGCTGCACGAAATGCTGGCGCGCTGCGATTTCGTCGCGCTGGTGGTGCCGGGCACGCCCGATACCGAGCGCATGATCGACGCTGCAGCGCTACACGCGATGAAGCCGTGTTCCTTCCTCATCAATGTTGCCCGTGGCTCGGTCGTCGATGAGGTTGCGCTGATCGAAGCATTGCGCGACGGCATCATCGCCGGCGCAGCGCTCGACGTGTTCGCGGTCGAGCCGCTTCCCGTCGACAACCCGCTCTGGGCCATGCCCAACGTCATTGTCACCCCGCACCTCGCCGGCATGAGCAGCGCTTATGACGCGCAGGTGGTGCAGCTCTTCCTCGACAATCTCGCCCGCCTGCGTCGTGGCGAGCCGCTGCACAATCTTGTCGACCTTTCGCGAGGATATTGAGATGCCAGCACCCCACTTTCCGGGCCTGACCGATTGCCACATGCATGTCTTCGGACCGGTCGACCGCTACCCCGGCGCGCCCGACCGCACCTATCAGACCGAGCAGATGGGGCTTCCCGAATATGCCGCGGTTGCCGCCAGGCTCGGTATTGAGCGCATCGTCATCGTGCAGCCGAGCGCCTATGGCACCGACAATAGCTCGACCCTCGACGGGCTGAAGGCGCTGGGCGCCAGGGGCCGCGCTGTGGCGGTCATCGACGACAGCTTCTCGGACGAGACGCTCGCCGATTTCCACAAGCAGGGCGTGCGCGGCATTCGCCTCAATCTCATGACGCCGCGCATCACCGACGCGTCGGCCGCCGAGGCAACGCTGCTGCGCGCGGCTGCGCGCATCGCCAAGCTCGGCTGGCACATCCAGATCTATGCTGATCTCGACCTCGTGGCGCTGCTCGCCCCGGCGGCACGCAAATCGGCCGTGCCGGTGGTGTTCGACCATATGGGTGGCTCGAAGGCCGATGCCGGTCCTGGCGTTCCCGGCTTCGGGGTGCTCGTCGACTTGCTCAAGGAGGGCAAGTGCTGGGTCAAGCTCTCCGGCGCCGACATCGTGACCTGGGAGAACAGTGATTTCTCCCGCGCCACGCCGTTCGCCAGCGCGCTGGTCGCCGCCAATCCGCGCCAGCTGGTGTGGGGCTCGGACTGGCCGCACCTCGTGCATCACCATAGCGGTCGCGGCAATGATGCGCCGCCGGCGGGCTATCGGCCGGTGAATGAGGAGAAGCTGATCGAGGCTCTCGCCGGCTGGGCCGGAGACGAGGCAACGCTGCGCGCGATCCTCGTCGACAATCCGGCGCGGCTCTATGACTTCTAGCGCTCAGGACACCGCCGAGCGGAACATTCCATGCTCGGCGATCAGATCCTTGGTCGCGTCGACCACGGATTGCAGGCTCGGGCCGAAATCGGCCACCTGATAGCAAAGCGAAACGCGGTGCGCGTCGACCTGTGTCGTCACCGGCACCCGCACCGCCGCGCCGCTCTCCAGTTCAGCGGCGACCACGCGTAGCGGCAACAGCCCAATGGCGAGGCTGTCGAGCACCATACGGATGGTGACGGACAAGCTGTTGCAGGTGCTCACACGCGCGGGCACGGCGCCGCCGACGGCAAACCAGTTCATCATCGTGGCGTAGAGCCGGGCACTCTCGGGGCTCCCGATGAGGTGGCGGGTGGAGAGCTGCGCCGGTGTCAACGGCGCGCGCGGCAGCTCGGTCGCGGGCCCGGCGATCCAGCCGAGTTCGTTGAGGCCGACCGGCAACTGCTGGATGTGGCTGCCGACATCGGGCTGCGAGACGATGCCGAGGTCAAGCTGGTGATTGTTAAGCAGGCTGCTGATGGTCGAGGCGTCGCCTACCGTAACCGAAATCTTCAACTGCGAATGCCGCTGTTCCAGCCGGCGCACCAGATCGGGCAGGCAGACCAGCGCGAAACTCTCGGTCACGCCGATCCGCAACACACCGAGCAGCGGGTCCCGGCTGCGGAAGCGCGCCACCATGTTGTCGGCAGCACCCAGCGTGCGCGCGGCGTATTCGACTAGGGCGTGGCCTTCGGCGGTC
>Ga0247742_10003079_pt1 | contig 10705 bp, 5 predicted proteins | sample UWRJL208509C2_FD_180944 | JGI IMG/M metagenome (GOLD analysis project Ga0247742, IMG submission 180944) | Plant litter microbial communities from Arlington Agricultural Research Station in Wisconsin, United States - UWRJ-L208-509C-2 | ecosystem: Environmental > Terrestrial > Plant litter >... | reverse complement strand
ACGCGCGTGCTGACCGGTCGTCATGACTTCACGCTGGCATCGTTGATCGACACCGCGTTCGATCCCTATCTACCGGCCTTCGCACGGCAGTTACCGATCCTTATCGCGGACTACGACGGATTGCCGCAGAGCGACCCTCTCAGGCAGAAGCTCGCCGGTCCCATTGGCTTGCTGCGGACCTGGGATTACCGCTGGGGCATCACCTCGATGCCGACCTCGCTGGCCGTCTTCTGGGGCGACATCCTCTGGGACAAGGCCAGCAAGCTGGACACGGAGGAGGGGCTTTCGGTCTACGACGTGATGGCGGAGAAGGCGGGTCCGCAGGTGCGCCTCAATGCGCTGGTGGAAGCAGCCGATCGCCTCGAGCACGACTTTGGCAGCTGGGGCGTGCCGTGGGGTGAGGTCAATCGCTTCCAGCGTGTCGACGGCGCCATCGTGCAGCCCTTCGACGATGCGAAGGCGAGCATCCCGGTGCCTTTCACCTCATCGCGCTGGGGCTCGCTGGCGTCGTTTGGGGCGCATCGCTGGCCGGGGACGAAGCGTTACTACGGCACCAGCGGGAACAGCTTCGTGGCCGTCGTCGAGTTCGGCGACAAGGTGCATGCACGGGCGATTACCGCGGGTGGTGAAAGTGGACATCCCACGTCGGCGCATTTCAACGACGAGGCGGAGCGGTACACCACCGGCCATTTGCGGACGGTGTACTTCTGGCCGGAAGAGCTGCAAGGGCACGTCGAGCGGACCTATCATCCGGGGCAGCAATGAATCGATCAGGGGGCGGCATGGCTAAGCGGGTGGGGTGGAGCAGGGCAGTCGCCCTTGCAGCGTGCATCGCCGTGACGGGCGCATCGTTGGCGGCGGAATCGTCAAGCACTCCCGGGCCAGTGGATCACCCCTGGCTGCTCAAGGGCGACCGTGTTTTCGACGCACGCAGCGAACAGGCGCATTCCGGATGGGTCGTCCTGGTGCAGGGCGACAAGATCCTCGCGGTCGGACCGGCGAAAGACGTGACACCTCCTGCGGGCACGCAAACCATCGACCTTCCCGGCATGACGATCCTGCCCGGTCTCATCGATGCGCATTCACATATTTTCCTGCACCCGTACAACGAGACCTCCTGGAACGATCAGGTGCTCAAGGAGACGCTGGCCTTCCGTACGGTCGAAGCGGTGAAGCACGCTAACGACACGCTGATGGCCGGCTTCACGGCCCTGCGCGATCTCGGCACCGAGGGTGCGGGTTATGCCGATGTCGACGTGCAGCGCGCGATCGACAAGGGCGTGATCCCCGGGCCACATCTTTTCGTCGCCACGCGCGCGACCATCGCGGCGCATTGCTATGGCCCGGGTCCGCTCGGTTTCCGCGATGACGTCGACCTGCCGCAGGGCGGCATTCCCGTGAGCGGCACGGCGCAGATGCTCGACGCCGTGCGCGACCAGGCGGCGCACGGCGCGGACTGGATCAAGCTCTACGCCGACTACCACTGCGGCAAGGCAAAGGGCTCGATGCCGACGTTTACCGAAGAGGAACTGGAGACGGCGGTGGATGCCGCCCATGCGATGGGCCTGCCGGTCGCCGTGCACTCGACCACGGCCGAGGGCATGCGTCGCTCGATCATGGCGGGCGTCGATACCATCGAACATGGCTACGACGGCACGCCGGAAGTCTTCGCGCTGATGAAGCAGCACGGGGTCGCGTATATGCCGACGCTCGAAGCCAGTGCCGCCACGTCGGAATATTTCGGTGGCTGGAAGCCGGGTGACGCGCCGACCGAATCGATGCAGAAGGCGGCGCACGCGTTCAAGTTGGCGCTGGACGCCGGCGTGACCATCGGCAACGGCAGCGACGTCGGTGTCTTCACGCACGGCGACAACTACAAGGAACTCGCCTGGATGGTCCGGGACGGCATGTCACCCGCCCGCGCGCTGCTGGCCGCGACCGCGGTCGATGCCAAAGTGCTGCGCCAGCAGGACCACATCGGCCAGCTGAAGGCAGGCTTCGATGCGGACGTAATCGCCGTGCCAGGTGATCCGACGCAGGATATCGGTACGATCGCGCACGTCGCCTTCGTCATGAAGGGCGGGGTGATCTACAAGGCGCCGTCGGTCTCGTCGGCTCAGTAAACGTCCGCCGTCTCCCGTCCACTCGGCTTCACGTCGATGGGTTCGGGATCCGAAGGTGGTTCGCGCTGTTCCGGTCCCGGCTCGCCATCGGCGAGCGGGACGTCGATTAGCTCGCCGGGCCGGCGCCCCCAGGTGCCCTCGGCCGTGTCGTAGTAGCCGGGCGACCAGTTGTGGCGGCGGGCGTTCTCCATATCTCGCATCGTTTCGAAAGAGACGCGATACGGGAACGAATCAAAAGATCCATTCGGATTGTCGATGCGCATGGCCGTGCCTCGAAGCGCAGAAGTCGTAAGTCCGCCCGTCGCGAACGGCCGCGCAGGCTGGAGTGTCACCGGTTGATCGGCTCACCGCGGATCCGTCACGCGGGGCAAACAAACGATGCGCCGCTACGCATTAACGGCGCGTCGTTTCCATGATGGATCAGCGTAAAGCCGGTGATACACCTGTGAGTTTTTCGCTGAGCGACCACAGGTGCTCCACGGCTACCGGATCGATCGCCCATGGGCGCACGCCGACGTCGCTGCTCACGCGCCCTGGTGTGTTATCGGCATCGACCAGGACGGGTGATACCTCGACATCCTCGCAGTACACGCCGCCCATGCCGTCGAGCTGGGGGCTGGTGGCACACCAGACGCTGGTGGCCGCGCCCTGCGGCACACTCTTGAACCCGCGGGCGAGGTCGACCACCGGGCGACCTTCCTCGTCGATCGCGCCGCGAGCGCGCAGGTCGTCCTGGCTCATGTGGCGGACCAGGTCGGTGATAATCGCGCCCGGATGCAGCGCGAAGGCGCGGATGCCGTCGGCCTCGCCACGCTTGTCGACGCCGAGGGCGAACAGCACGTTAGCCGTCTTCGACTGCCCATAGGCGACCCAGGGGTCGTATGCACGGTGCTCGAAGTTCGGATCGTCGACGTCGACACCGGCGAAGCGGTGCCCGCGCGACGATACCGAGACGACGCGGGCAGCGCCGGCGCGCTTCAGTGCCGGCCACAGGCGTGCGGTCAGCTGGAAATGGCCGAGATGGTTGGTCGCGAACTGCATCTCGTAGCCACGCGTGTCGCGGGTCAGCGGCATGGCCATCACGCCGGCGCTGTTGACCAGGATGTGCAGGGGTTCGCCGCGGGCGAGGAAGCGCTCGGCAAAAGCATCGATGGACGCGGGATCGGCGAGATCCATCGGCTCGATGGTGACGTCGATGCCGTCGAGCGCCTTGCGGGCCTTGGCCAGATCGCGGGCCGGGACGATCACCCGCGCACCGGCGGCGCGAAGCGCCCGGCTGGTCTCGGTGCCGATGCCGGAATAGCCGCCGGTCACGATGGCGGTCTTGCCCGTGAGGTCGATGCCGGCGAGCACCTCGTCCGCCGTGCTGGCCATGCTGAAACCGGAATGGATGGGGGTCTGGACGCTGGACATGGGGATCTCCTCGTAGGGTCCGGAGAAGCTTAGGCGTCGTCTTCCGAACGATGAATGCTTGAAAGTCCGCCGTTCATGCTCAATCGTACGGGTATGGCTGACGATCCGATTTCCGAAGTATTGAAACTGGCCGATGTCGAATCGGTCGTTTCCGGCGGTTTCAGCGCGGGTGGCGACTGGGCGATTCGCTTTCCGGCGCCGGACAAGCTGAAGTTCTTTGCCGTGCTGCGCGGCGGCTGCTGGTTGCGGACGGACGGTGGTCGTACCGTGCGGATGGAGACGGGCGACGTGGTCCTGCTGATTGCCGAGCGCGGTTTCGTGCTGGCCAGCGATCTCGCGTTGCCGGTGATCGACGCGCGCGAGGTGTTCACCGGACGTACGACGCCGATCGTCACGGTGGGCGAGGGCGACGACGTGCTCCAGATCGGCGGCCATGTGCGCCTGCATCCGACTTACGCACCGATGCTCCACGAGGCGCTGCCGCCGATGATCCACGTACGCGCATCGGCGCCCGAGGCGGCGACCATGCGCTGGATCCTCGACCGGATGCTCGAAGAAAGTCGCGGCGACTTGCCTGGCTCGGGCATGGCCAGGACCCAGCTCGCTCATCTGTTGTTCGTGCAGATCCTGCGCGCCCACTTGTCGGCCGGCGGCCCTTTGCAGGCAGGCTGGTTGCGTGCGGCCGCCGATCCTCGCCTGGGCGTGGCGTTGCGGATGATGCACGGTGAACCTGGCAAGGCCTGGCGCCTCGATCAGCTGGCCAGCGCGGCGGCGATGTCGCGGACCATCTTCGCCTCGCAGTTCAAGGCGGCGGCCGGCGTGGCACCGCTGGCTTACCTGGCCCGATGGCGCATGCGTCTCGCCGAGCGCGCGCTGCGCCAGGGCGACGTGCCGGTGGCCGTATTGGCGAGGGACCTCGGGTACGCCTCGGAGAGTGCGTTCAGCCACGCGTTCAAGCGGATCGTCGGTGTCTCGCCGAGTCGCTACGCTACCGCGGCCCCCTGAAACAGAAAAAGCCCGCCGAAGCGGGCTTTTTCCTTGTTAACCGGATGCGTTGCCTCAGAAGGCGACGCGCACACCGGCGGTCACACCGTACGCCGTCCGACCCGAACCCTGTTCGGCGGTGAGGCCGCCGTAGAGGTACGTGTTGTGGGCAAGACGCATGGTGCCGTTCGCATTGAACTGTACGAAACCGCGACCGGCGTCCGGTGCCTTGGTCTCGAACTGCTCGCCAGCGAGCTGGGCACGCACCGTCGGATCAAGCAGTTTGCCGGAATCCACACCACCGGCCACACCGATGCGCCAGGTCAGCTCGGACGCGAGCGGATCGTTCGCCTTCGAGCCGGCGGTCACGCCGACCAGGGCACGGGTGCCGGTCACGGACAGCTTGTCCAGCGACAGCGCCGCCGGTGACGTGCCCGTCTCGTTCACCGCATCACGTTCCACCTTCTGCCAGATCACACCGGCATACGGTTCGAGGCGCAAGCCACCGGCATCCAACGGAAGGCGCGCCGTGAGGCTGGCCATCGTGTCATGGCCGTCCGTACGCGTCTCGAGCGAGCCATTGCCGAACGGATCCATGCGACGGCTCGACCAATCGTCCGAGCCGTAGGACACGACACCGTCGACGATGACGGCGCCCGCCTTCTGCTGGGCGTAGATCAGGCCGGCGTTACCGCGGATGGTGCCCTGGCCGCCCGTGGCGATGATGTTGCTTTCGCCATGCGACGCGCCCACGCCGATCACCGTGGCATCGTTCGCGAACACGTCGACACCCGCCGTGACATGACTGGTGCTGGCGTTGTAGCCAGAGCCCTGGTTATCGGCGACGAAGCGCTGGCCATCCTGCGTCACGTTCGCCCAGACCTTGTTGGCCGGGTTGGTCGTATCGGTGCCCAGGTGGTCGAAGGCATCGCGGTTGAGTGCGAGACCCATGCCACGCGCCGCGGCGGCCTGGTCGGCGTGCACTTCGCCGGCCATTGCCTTGACGGTGTCCGCGATGCGACCGGTATCGAGCGCGCCGATGGCATTGACGACAGCGGTATAGGCCGCGCCGTTGCCTGCGATCTGCGCATCCACCGCGCGGTCGAGCGCGCCGGCCAGCGCCAGCGTATTGCGCGTGGCGCCCGTGCCGAGGAACTCGCTATAGGCCTTTGGCACGACGCGCAGGTCGATGCTGTTGCTGTTGGCGAGATTGTAGAAAGCGAGGAAGCGCGTATTGGCCGGGAGGCCGGTAGCGGGCTGATCCAGGCTGCTGAAGCGTCCGACGATGCCGCCTTCCGCCGTGACGATGCGGTACGTATCGCCGAGTGCGGGCGTAAACGTATTGCTTGCGTCACCGGTGATGCCGCGAAGCAGCGGTTCCAGCGTGCCATTGGCGATGAACTGGTGACCCGCGCCGACCACGAGCAGACGGGAGTAATTGCCCGCGCCGGTGCCCGTACCCTTGCCATCGATGTCGGCTTCGAACGTGCTGCCGGCATTCATCGTCACCGTGCCGTTGACGGTGAGCGTGCCCGGCGAGTTACCCGGTGCCAGGCGGCCCGTCACGCTGACCGGACCGTTGATGACACCGATACCGCGCAGCGTGCCGATCGCATCGACATTCACGAAGCTGCTGTTGAGCGTGCCGTTGGCGCGCAGGATACCGTTCTGCACGCAGGTGCCCTGGTCGAGCGACGCTTTGCCGGTAAGGCTCAGTGCACCGGCGCCGCTCTTGATGAAGCAACCCGAGGCGCCACTCGTGTTGATGTCGCCCGACAGCACCGTGGTGGTGCCGGCAGTGACATTCACGCCCGAGTTGCCACTGACCAGGACCGTCTGGCCCGTGCCGAGGGTCGCATAGGTCTGCAGTGTGCCGCCTTGCAGGATGATGTCGCCGGTACCCAGTGACGAACCGCTGTCGATGCGGATGGTGCCGCCGTTGACCAGTGTGCCGCCCGTGAAGCTGTTGTTGCCGCTGACGATCAGCGTACCGCCACCGAGCTTGGTCAGGGTGCCGTTGCCGGAGATGCTGCCCGTCTGGCTGAGCGTGGCGCCGGCGTCCGTAGTGATCGAGCCGCCACCGTTGTCGACGACGATGTTGCGCGCGGTCGTGATGCTCGAGGTCACCGTCAGGTTGCCGCCGTTGAGCGTGACGGCATTGGCGGCATCACCCAGGTTGGCATCGCTGGCGATGCTCAGCGTGCCGCCGTTGATCACGGTGCCACCGGTGTAGGTGTTGTTGCCCGAAAGCACCAGCGTGCCTTCGTTCACGGTCGTTCCGCCGGTGTGCGATGCAACGCCGGTGATCGAGAGCGTGCCTGCGCCATCCTTGACCAGGCCGCCGTTGCCCACGACCGAACCGGCCGTCGTCAGCGACGTGCCGGCGTCGTTGACGACGGTGGCGCTGCCGGCGAGGTTGAGCGTGCGCTGGGTGACGATCGTGCCGGTGGTGTGCAACGAGCCACCGTTGAAGGTCAGGGCGGACGTCGATGCGCCGAGGTTGGCGTCGGACGCGATCTGCAGCGTGCCGCCGTCGATCGTGGTACCGCCCTCGTACGTGTTGTTACCGCTGAGGATCAGGGTGCCGTCACCGCTCTTGCTCACGCCACCGTGACCGGACACCGTGCCCGACGTCGCGAACGTCGCCGTGCTGTCCGTGGCGATCAGTGCATCCGTGTTGACGGTGATGGCGCGCGTGCCGCTCACGTCGCCGGTGGCATGGAGCGTGCCGCCGTTGAAGACCAGGGCGTCGGACGTGTTGCCGAGGTTGGCGTCGCTGGCCACCTGCAGCGTGCCGCCGTTGAGCGTCGTGCCGCCCGTGTAGCCGTTGTTGCCTGCCAGCACCAGCGTGCCGTCGTTGATCGTGGTGCCGCCGGTGTGCGACGCCGTGCCGTCGATCTCGAGCGTGCCGCTGCCGTTCTTGACCAGGCCGCCGTTGCCGCCGACGTTGCCAGTCGTGGCAAACGTGGCGCCCTGGTCGATGGCGAAGTCGCCGCCGCTCAACGTGACGTTGCGCGCCGAAGCGACATCGCCCGTCGTGTGCAGCGTGCCACCGGCAAGCGTGATGGCGCCGGATGCGGCACCGAGGGCCGCATCGTTGCCGATCTGCACCGTGCCGCCATTGACCAGCGTGCCGCCGGTATAAGTGTTGTTGCCGCCGAGGACGAGGGTGCCGGTGCCCGATGCCACGAGGCCGCCGTTACCCTGCACCGTGCCGTTGACCGCGAACGTCTTGCCACTGTCGACGACGAGGTCGGCGTCGGAACCGGTGGTCGTGTCGACCGTGCGTGCCGTCGTGGTGTCGCCGGTCACGTGCAGCTGACCACCCTGGAAAACGACGTGGTTGCCGGCATCGCCGAGGTTGGTGTCGCTGGCGATCTGGAGCGTGCCGCCGTTCAGCGTGTTGGCGCCGAGGTAGCTGTTGTTGCCCGACAAGGCCAGCGTACCGTCGTTGACCGTCGCGCCACCCATCTGGCTGAGCGTGCCGGAGATGGCGAGCGTACCTTCGCCGTTCTTCACGAGGCCGCCGGTACCGCTGACCGCGCCGGAGGTGCTGAACGTCGTGCCCGTATCGACATCGAACCCGCCCGCGCCGCTGGTGGTGGTGATGGCGCGTGTGCTGGCGATGTCGCCCGTGGTGTGCAGACTGCCGCCGGACAAGGCGATGCCGCCACCTGCCGCACCAAGGTTGGCATCGGAGGAAATCTGCACGACGCCATCATGGATCGCGGTGCCACCGGTGTAGGTATTCGTACCGTCAAGCACGATCGTGCCGGCACCCTGCGTGTTCAACGTGCCGCTGCCGGAGACGACGCCCGTCGAGGTGAGGGTGTCGCCCGTGTTGGCACCGAGGCTGCTGCCGGTGCTGCCGACGGTCACGTCGCGCGCCGTCGTGAAGCTCCCGTTCGCCAGGAGCGCGCCACCCTCGAGATCGATATGGTTCGCGGAGGCACCGAGGTTGTTGTCGCGCGAGACCAGGACGGTCGCGCCGGTGTTGATGGTCGTGTCACCGGTATAGGTATTGGTGCCGCCCAGGGCGAGGGTGCCGCCGTTCGCGGTCACACCGCCGGCCTGCGAGGCGACGCCATTGACGACCAGCGTGCCGTCGCCGTTCTTGATCAGTCCACCCGTACCGCTGACGCTTCCGGTCGAGGTCAGCTGCTGACCGGCGTCCACAGCGATTGCACCGCCGGCGACGTGGATGTCGCGTGCCGTGCTACCGGTGCCGGTCGCTTCGAGCGTACCGCCGTTGAGGGTCAGGCTGCCTGTCGCGTTGCCGAGGTTGGCATCGCTGGAGAAGGCGAGCGTGCCGGCGTTGACGGTCGTGCCGCCGCTGTAGGTGTTGCTGCCCGTCAGGACCTGCGTGCTGCTGCCGTTCTTGATCAGGCCGCCGGTGCCGGAAAGCACGCCGCCGTACGTGGTCGAAGCGCCGTTGCCGCTGAGGGTCAGCGTCGTGCCTTCGAGATCGACACCGCCGCCGCCAGCGAGGCCTGCGACAGTCTGCGTGGCGTTATTCATCGTCACGGCGGAACCGGTGTCGACGTTCAGTACGCCCGTGCCGAGCTTCCCGTTACTGGCGACGATCACATCGCCCCCGGCAACATGCGTGTCACCGGTATAGGTGTTTGTACCAGACAGCGTGAGCGTGCCGGTGCCGGTCTTGGTCAGCGAGCCGGTGCCCGAGATGACGTTGGCGACGTTGCTGTCGTACGTCTGCAGGTCGAGCGTGCCGCCGCCCGCGCCGAGCGTCACGTTGCGACCGCTGTTGAGATCGAAGCCGGCACCCCACTGCAGCGCGCCACCGTTGAACTTGAGATCGTTACTGGTATCGCCCAGCGCAGCGTCCGAAAGGACGTTGATGGCGCCGCCGTTGAGATCGATTTCGCCGACCGAGGTGTTGTCGCCGCGCAGGTTGAGCGTGCCTTCGCCCTGCTTGATGAGGGCGCCGCGGCCATCCATCTCGCCGGTAAGCGTGAGGTTGTGGCCGTTGGTGTCGAACGTGCCGTTGTTGTTCGTGATGCTGACCATCTGGCTCATGGTGCCGTCGGCGGTGTTCTTCACCGTGCCGCCGTCCATGATCAACGGATCGATCGCATAGGTCTGGTCGATGACCTGGCCGGCCACCACGTGCGGTGCCGTGCTGAGGTCGGCGTTGATGATCGTGATCGTGCTGGACAGGATCACGTTGTCGATCGGCGCCCAGACCTGGGTCGGGTTGGCGATGGGGATGTAGGTAAAGGTGTAGGTCCCGTGGACCAGGTTATCGAAGGTCACGCCCTGCCAGTTCGCGATCACCTGGTTTGGCGTGCCAATGAGCTTGGTGCCGTCCGAAAAGAAGTTCGTGTCGCCGTCGACCAGCCCCGCGGGCTTGGTCCCGGTCAGGATGTCGAACGAGACGGTCTGGTTGAAGCCGGCCGTCGAGGTGAGGTGCAGCGAACCTTCCGTATACGTCGCTTCGTCGGACAGATGGTAGGTGCCGTAATAGAAGGACAGCGAGTTGTTGCCCGAATTCGCGTAGCCGATGGACGTCGTATGCGCAAAGGCGCCGGTGGTCCCGGCCAGGGCGAGCATCACGCCGGCCGCCAGGCGGCCCTTGGTGGTCGCGATCATGGAGGCGCCGCCGATGGAGCGTGCGCCCTTGGCGCGCGAACGGCAGAGTTCAGAGGCGACCACGAACTGGTTGAGTGCGCGATTCCAGACGATCCGAAAAACTCTATTCAAAACGGCGATTTCCTGAATTTTGGGTGCGACAGGCCGTCGCGGCTCCCCTTGAGCCACGTTGGATTTAGACGGTTGGATGCCGATGAGGCGGGTCCCCCTGTACGAGGGAGCGATAGAGCAAATGCTGTGCCAACGACCGTGAGACGCGAATTCGGATAAATGTGAAGAAAATATGACGTCGCATATCAGAACTGCGAACTTGTGCACAGATTTCATCTGTGACGACGTGTAGCGACACTTCCCGACACGACCTGTCACATAGCGTCACCTCCGAACGCGATGGCGCGGCTGCCTACAGCGCCCGAAGCCGCAGCGAAAGCCGGGAGTGGGCAGAATTTCGCTACAATCCCTTTTTGCCCGGTTCCCGGAGAGGCCATGCACTCCCTACGAGACACCCACGAATGATCGACGGCACGCTGTTCGTGGTCGCCGCGCCTTCGGGAGCCGGAAAATCCACGCTGGTC
>Ga0247742_10003078_pt1 | contig 10711 bp, 11 predicted proteins | sample UWRJL208509C2_FD_180944 | JGI IMG/M metagenome (GOLD analysis project Ga0247742, IMG submission 180944) | Plant litter microbial communities from Arlington Agricultural Research Station in Wisconsin, United States - UWRJ-L208-509C-2 | ecosystem: Environmental > Terrestrial > Plant litter >... | reverse complement strand
CCTCCTTTTTTTTTTTTAGTTCAGACCAGCGCGCCTCCGGATACCAATTTACCAGAAGCCTGTATCTCAAAAGAATATTCAAGCAGTAGACAAAGTCACTATATTGCGTTCAGTCGGGAGCAAGTTTAACACGGCTCAATGATTTATTTTACCGAGTTCTGCACATTTCGCTGTCTGAATTATGGCCTACATAGTTTCTCTTTTAAACTTACAGAGTATTTTCAGTATGTGGTAGCAAACGACCGTTGATACCTTGCCATAGATCTGTCTTTTAAAAGCGTTAGACAAAGGTATTCTGAACATACTCGTTTCTCTATGGTCAGTAGCCGAATTAGTAAACGCTAGATATATATGTTCATGTCCTCATTCTCGTTGCATTTTAGTTGCATCAGGCCGTTGTTCATTGCCAGTGGGTCCTTATATGTGTTTCTCATCCAGCTCAGTGAATACTTGGATTTGTTCAATTGCACGGGCATTCAACAATTTATCTCAATTTCAGCACAATATTCAAGTATAGACAACATAATTACAGCAAGCGACCTACCTGCATTCGGAGAAATACCCTGGTTACACCTGAACCGTGAAGTTACCGTGAACGCAGCAGGACAATGATGCACGTGACTATACGCGTTGACACTTAACGCGCGTCGATCATGTGAGTCGGAATGTTCGGACAATATTTTCTAGGAAATCTAGACGTAGAACTAAGGTACGAGATTAGTCTAACGATATGCGAGACAGTAAGAAGAGCTCACCTCAGTGTTTGCCTGGCAAACGACTGAGGGGAGCTCTACGATGTATATATATCTCGTAGCTTAAATAAGTACGGCGTTCGTATGTACAGGGTAGAGCGGAGAAGGAGACGGATCAATACTAGAATTAGGAATTAGTATTCACTGTGCTCGTTCACTTGTCCTGAGTCAATCCCTTTCTCGCTTCATACTCGTTTTGATTTTTATCGAGGGTGGGCGTAGTACCTTATTCTTTAGACTATGTGTAATTTGGGAATGAAGAGCAGACGGTGTGAACCGTGTCTCTTCAGGACTTGAGACTATGGACACTAGGCGCAGAAATGATTGTGCGTGCTTTGTGAAATAATTGGATAAGCATTAGCAAATTCTAATTTCTTGTTGCATGAAAAAATGAAAACAAAAGCGTTGGGAGATTCAAATTTCAGAGAGGTGGTGAAATTATAGACCTTATTATTTCACTGAGTCGCCAAAGTTTGAATGCTACAACAATTGTGTTTTCATTTGATCTCATTGATAAAAATTCGACTTTGCTAATGCTTAGCCAATTGTTTTACAGAGGTCGCGTAACCTTTTCTGCGGACGACCCCAGGCAGCACCTCCGACGTCCTAACTTACTACAAGTATTTACGAAGACGGGCTAAGTTTTGAATCGATAAAAGTATGCATAAGTACATAACGGTGCAACGAGACCCGTAAATTTGACAGGTGGAGAATAATATAAGAGCGCGTGTGTGGCGTACGCAATACGGAGAAATGATGGATAAAATATTTACGGATACGAATTGGAGGTCGTGTGGTGACTGCCTATCTGAAACCGTCGGCTGCGCCTCACGGAAGATATAAACCACAGAAGCATGGCGCACTGATAGCGCTCATGTTCATGTAGCAGTTGATCAGAGGCTAGGTGGCATTGTATGCTCGGTAACATGTAACATGAAAGGCCTGAACTAGAGGAAGCTGTACCTTGTGGCCCGAGTAGGCAGCAGGGAAGGAATGACGTTCTGCAGACGATGAAAAAGCGAATTCAGATCCCATAAACAGCATCAACGTGCTCGCAAGTGAGTACGGGAACAGAGAAGGCGCGCTGGACTAGCAAGACCGCCGTCATCATAGGTGTAATTGACTCTAGCCGGCCTTAACTTTGATCTTTGTGATAGAGATAAGAGTAGGCGCATCCCCGTTGGTTCCACTTTGCCCTCTACGCGCATTCCTGCACCAGGCGCACACCCGTTATCATTATCGCGTGTCGAAAAATGCGCCTCGTATGGAGGAATATTTTCGTTGCCAAATCAGATAACAGTGTAGACTTCCTCGCACAGACTCCGATTTGACCTCATGGACTGCTGGTTCTTTAGGCCTTTTGGATTTGCGACCGCGACGATCTCTTATTCTGGTTATCGTTGCGTTTACTATAAAATGGGTCTTGGAATGGCTTCGACCGTCAGCACAATCGACTCCTTCAACATGGTTGCTTACGCCTCTCTCATTATCGCCATCTTCGCTGGAATTTCTCTGGGAAATCCTCTGTCTAGGAGCAGTGCAGAACGCAAGTGCGGTACTCCTGTTAGAAGCCAAGAGCAAGCGGCTGCGGCAGAGTCGAAATTCGCTGGTCTGCGTAGACCCTTCTCTGCCGACTCTTTCGCGCCTATCAGCGTCACCTTCCATGTCATCTACAAGGACGAAACACTCGAAGGAGGCTACCTTGGGTACGTTTTTGACACACTCAAACTTCCATTCTCAAATTTATAATGTTCTGTTAGAGAATCTGATATAGATGCCCAGGTCAAAGTACTGAACGATGACTACGCTTCCACCGGTCTTAGCTTTGTGCTAAGAAATGTTACTCGTACTTTCAACGCCGAGTGGTTCAGCAAAGCCGGTCCTTTATCCACTGTGTAGGCATTCCGGCCCTTGAACCCTTCCGATTTTAATGTTCACTCTACTAAAGGGAAATGCAACTCGCGATGAAGACTGCCCTGCGTCAGGGTGGTGCGGCCGAACTCAATGTCTACACCGTTGGGTATGCATAATTTAACAAGCATGGCTTCGCATCTACAATTTCCCTTACCGCCTTGTTATATTTGAGCACGGGGATATCAGCGGTCTTCTAGGATATGCTACATTCCCTGACGATTACGCAACTGCACCCAACGATGATGGTGTCGTAATTTTATATTCCTCCCTTCCCGGAGGAACCATGGTTCCCTACAATCTCGGAAGGGTACGAATTGTCTGTCATTTAGATTTTCTGGTTCTTACCTTTCGCTCTGTATAGACTCTCACTCACGAAGTTGGTCATTGGGTTGGTCTGTACCACACATTCCAAGGCGGTTGCAGTGGTGGCGACTTTGTAGATGACACCCCACCTGAATCTCGGCCTGCATTTGGATGCCCAGTGGGTCTCGATAGCTGTTCAGCAGACGGCCTCGACCCCATCAGTATGTCCGATACCTTGTCCTCTGACTTTCAGCTTACATCGAATTCAGGAAACTTCATGGACTATACCGATGATGATTGCATGAATGAATTTACTCCAGGTCAGACCGACCGCCTCAAACAACAGATTGCGACTTTCCGCAGTTTCCCTGACTCTGGAACTAAATGAAAGATCTTATTTCGAATCCACTTGATAGAACAGTACGGTTTTCCTGCGTGACTTACTCGAGTATATGGTTCCTGACGCTTTCTTTAAAATAATGTACCATCTTGAATTTAACTTCTTTATCTTATGCAAAACGGAATAAATTATTCGGAGTGGATCCGCAACGACCGTCCGTATTTTCTATTTGGACCAGCCCGCCAGCCGGTTATAGTATCGATTTACCAGTCCTTTCAGAAGGCATGTTCAGCGTCTCAGGGATTGCACTCCAGAATACCTTAACCATCTGGGTCGACAAATGCTTGGACTTGCCTAGATGAACGAGTGTTTTTTTAATAAAAATTACAAGGTCAGCATGGTATTTATTTACTATAAACTTCAGTGTAATCCAATCTCCTTTTGAGGCGTGCTCAGGGTCGATCTGTAGATCGGCAGGCCACACGGGATCATTTCCCTCGCCATCCCCTCAGCCCCCCTTTCTCGTTCAAAACTTGGTCGTTTTGATTAATTTTTTCACATTTCAAAGCTTGTTAAGTAGAGAAACCTTTCGGAATACTCCGTTTGCCAACTAATCTCTACATTGTGATCGGCGGTGTCACAACGTGACCAATCTCATCGCTTCTCCTCAATCCCCTTTTCTCGCTTCATCCTCGTTCGTTTTACTTGATTTAAACACATTCTAGAAGCTCTAAACCACAGCAGCATGGCGCAGTGGTAGCGCGCGGGGCCCATACCGCCTCTGCTTATGTAAGCAGAGTGTAACCCCGAGGTCACTCGATCGAAACGAGTTGCTGCTAGATATTTTTGGCTTCTGGAGAGCATAAAGCGAATATACGAAGGAAATTTGGTGAGACCATGCCAATTTCTCTTCTATCCGTTGCAATTTAATCGTAATATTTCTCTTTCATTGTCCCTAATGCTCCATCTGGCCAAATCTCCGAGCTTTTCGCGACCGCCAGTGCAAGCTGTACAAGTGTTGGGTGTAGACTGGTGCACATAATAGACTAGCTTAATTGATTTCGCAGAGGCCCCAAGTATCTCATAGAAACTACTTCTCATGATAATCATTCATCCATAGCAGACCATTATAATAAATTTTGGACATTGAGGGTTAAGCGCCCGCTTCGTTTTATGTTCATCAAAATTGATGAGAATTGTTCCCACGTCCCCACGTTCCTAGGCCTGGCGAGTATCTCGAAGTACTAGTAGATGACCGTATGGAATGGAAAACGACGAGTCAGATAATTCATTTAGCTGCATCATTGCACTCGGTCCCATGACAGGGACGGTCGGTTACATAAGGTCTAGCAAAACCAGATTCATGCTATGCGCTATGGAGCACTCCATAGCACCGCATAACAAGGGCCGCTTACTATGCAGATGGGGACCCTTGGCCTTGGAACCACTTGATGAGGACGCATCGAATGGCGAACGCGAAGCCTTCAAGGCGAGTGTCGTTGAATATAACAAGTATCTCGGACACACGGTAGCCCACATGGCTGGAGTATGCGCGGCGTCCGACGTTGAACTACCTCAGGCTCTGTTGTCTTAGGCCCCATTGTCGAAACACCTGTGAAACTCTTGCCAATTTCTGCGCGTCGCCTAGCTGCTATCTTAGAAAATCTGGATGACAACCCCATCTCTGCGACTCGACTTGTCACACATATCCACCAAAACGGCAAGCCGCCGATCTTGCACGCTGAACAGTCTGCAGTTGTCCGCCTGGTGAAAGGATACTTGCTCATTGAGTCTGGAGAAGTTGTCGTAAGCAGAGCCTGATATTTTATTCCATAACTCACCTCTTTTCCTACAGCGCAATCTTTTCAATAACGAACGCCCTGCATCTGATCTTACCCTCTTCGAGTTGAATACACAGACCGAGGACATCGACAACGTCACCGAACGCCTCCACAAACGCGAATCTATTCTGAGATCGGTTACGAAGCAAGGAAATCTCGGAATCTTGCTTGACTCGCTTGTCAGCTCCATTCATACTATTCGTTTCGCCTCGGAGTGGAAAGCTATTAGTACTTTGCCTAGTGGAAAGCTCTGGAAGATCGAGTACCGCGCCAACGCCTTCACTGCCCAATATCCGGATTTCATCGCAGACCTGTATACACGAGAGGAATACATGGCGAAATTCGAACGTTTTGGAGTTCGACACGAGAAAGCCATCACTGCACGGAACGTTATCCTCAAAATGTAAAATGACTTTCATGCCCCCGTCCTTCTCGATCCTCTCTGGACGCCTGTCGCGACCTATGATCATGCCACAAACGGACGCTCTCCGACCTTCGTCGGGACACTCAATCTCGTTGCCAGTCGAGACTTGCGAGAAAGCTATTACTTCAATAGCCAGACGATGCTCTTGACTGTGGTGCGCAAACTGGCGGCACCCTCTGTCCCAAGAAGTTTCTCGAAGATTTTACGTACACCATTACTGCTTAACTCTCACTTTTTCCTTTCTGTCGAAACTTGACCTTGCATGAACACATTTTTGACCAAATTGTTATATTATCCGATAATGGATTAAAACTATCCTACGACTAATTGCCTAAGCTTAAACTTTGTTAAGCCCATAGCCTCTGTGGTTGTGTAACTCCGAGGTCACTCGATCGAAATGAGTTGCTGCTAGCATCTTTTTGCTTCTAGAGAACATAAAGCAAATATGCGAAGATGAATTATCCTATCTCGTGCTCCATTTCGCCAAATCTCCGAGCTTTTCGCGACCGCCAATGCAAGCTGTACAAGTATTAAATCGTGCACATCACATAATATAAAGGTTTGGCTCAAGTTATTATGCAGAGGCTTCCGGTCTTATATAGTGACTACTTCTCATGATAATTAGCTGGCCATTATAAGAAATTTTGGGCATTGGGGGTTAAGCGCCCACTTCGTTTTGTGTTCATCAAAATTGATGAAAGATATTCCCACGTTCCTAGGCCAGTATCTCGAAGTCACAAACGGTTACGATGTACAGATGGGCTTATGGAATGGAAAATCACGAGTAACTCTACCCTTACCTTGGATCCGTATATATATATATATATGGTATCGAGCGGTGTATTTATTGATATTATGTTTGCCAAGTTTGTGACATAAATGAAGTCAGCGCTGTAGACCAATTCAATTAGTTCTCTTGTGCTGCTAGACCAAGACTTACTGAGACTTTATAAGAGTCATTTTGCGCAACGAAGCAAACATTTCATACAATTTTTTTTGGCATCTTCTGCGCCTAAAGCCTACCGATATCTGTAGTCACACAGTGGAAAGATTGTAAAAAAAATTGACGGTCTGGTAAGAACGCCATGATGCGAAACCAACGAACCATGCGCCTCCAGGTAGTCGCCGCCAAGAATCCCAAGATCGAGTTTCACGTCGTTGCGCTTATGATCCGTTACAGTAACTTTGCACAGAGATCTATTGGTGCGGGTGGTGAGTTCGTACAAAATTCTGAAGCCTGTACATCGTTCCGTACAGCGGTATCGAGATGAAATAGAAGACTTGACGTAAGGAGCAAGGCACCAATGGTGTGACCGTGAGAGCCAAGGGCATCGGTTCGGTCTATTAAGTCACCTAGCTTGACGCAGGATCCAATTCCAACTCATCCCATTACCCCCACATACCATGTCAAAGGTCCATACGAACAAACCTGGATACTATGGAGAGGGCTCCGTCGAGGTAGCACCCCCAGCAGGCGCAGGTGAAGGCCCCACCCGACGGAGTTCACTGTCCAAGGACGAGCTCGTCTCTCGTCCACCAACCGAGGGCATTGAAACGGTCTACGACATCGTGGCATACGCTGCTCGTGCTCACGGCAACAGAAAGGCTCTTGGTTGGAGAGATGTCGTGCGTACTGTCGAGGAGGAGAAGGAGGTCACCAAGTTCGTTGATGGAAAGGAAGTCACCGAGAAGAAGAAGTGGAAGTACTTTGAGCTCAGCGACTACAAGTACATCAGTTACGTCGAGGTCAAGGAGGCCGTCTCAGAAATTGGTCGTGCCCTCATTAGCCTCGGTGTTGAGAAGGGTGACGTCTTCAACGTCTACGCACAAACGAGGTATGCTCCACTCAACTGATACTCGTTGTCCGGGGAGCTCACTAAAGTTTGCGCAGCGTAAACTGGCAGCTCATGGCTCATGCCTGCGGATCCATCTCCGCAACCATTGCCACAGCTTATGACACTCTTGGCGAAGAAGGTCTTGCTCATTCGCTGAACGAGCCTGACTGTGTTGGTCTCTTCACCAACGCCGAACTCCTCCCCACGTTACTCAAGGTCTTGGCCAAGACCCCTTCGGTCAAATATGTCATTTATGACGGCTCAGCAGATCAATCCGTTATCGCCAAACTCAGCGCTGTACGCGAGTCCATTCAGGTCTTCAGCATCGACAAGCTCAGGGAGAAGGGTCGCGCCTTACCCACCGACTCCCTCGAGTCTCGACTTCCCAAAAAAGATGATCTCGCTCTCATCATGTACACATCCGGCAGTACCGGTAATCCCAAGGGTGTCTGCATTACCCATGCGAACCTTGTTGCGTCAGTCGGCTCGGTCTACGTACTTCTCGGCCATCATCTTACATCCGATGACGCTTACCTCGCCTATCTGCCCCTCGCCCACGTCCTGGAATACATCGTCGAGACTATCATGCTGTATGTGGGCATGACAATCGGCTATGGACGCGTCAAGACTCTCACCGACGCGTCAGTCCGGAACTGCAAAGGAGATATCAGCGCCTTCAGGCCCTCAATCATGGTCGGTGTGCCCGCTGTGTGGGAAACCATCCGTAAGGGTATCATCTCCAAGGTCAACGCGGGCGGTACCCTGAAGAAGTCTGTCTTCAATGGGGCGATGACGGCGAAGAAGAGAAACACGCCCATTCTCGCTCAACTTGCCGATTCTGTCGTTTTGTCAGGTGTGAGAGCTGCGACTGGAGGCAGGCTGCGCATCGCCCTGAGTGGTGGAGCTGCTATCTCTCGTGAAACTCAGGAGTTCTTGTCGACTGCACTCGTCACTGTGGTGCAAGGTATGTCCACTGCTCTCGTGTTTTTTCATCTCAGGCTAACGCACACTAGGTTATGGAATGACCGAATCATGCGGAATGTGTGCTATTCTTCCTCCTGAACTCCACCGCTACGGAGCCGTTGGTCTGCCTGTGCCTTCCATCGAGATCAAGTTCCTCGATGTGCCCGACGCCGGCTACTTCGCTACCGGTGAGGTTCAGCAGGGAGAGGTTTGCATTCGTGGTCCTTCGGTTACGAAAGGATATTACAAGCGACCGGACCTCAACTCGGACGAAACTATCTTTACCAAGGACGGCTGGCTTAGGACCGGTGACATTGGTCAGTGGAACTCGGACGGAACACTCTCGCTCATTGACCGGTATGTGCTCTTCGAAAAACAAATGTTTCGTCATTGCTCATGTTCCATTTATAGCTTGAAGAACTTGATCAAATTGGCATCCGGAGAGGTAATTAATAGATTCATCCATCAATGTTGGCGACGTGCTAAATTTATATCTTGTTCTAGTACATTGCCCTTGAACGCCTCGAATCGATCTACAAAGCCTGCAACTTGGTCAACAACCTATGTGTACACGCCACACAAGAAGCTCAGCAACCCATGGCCGTTGTCATTCCACACGAGGCCCATCTCCGCAGTTTCCTCTCTGGAAAGGGTATCGACTCGACCCGTGACTTGGAGACTCTCTGTGCAGACCCCGCCATCAAGGACATTGTCCTCAAGGAGTGCAATTCCGTCGGCAAGAAGAACAGTTTCAAGCCCGCTGAGCTGCTTCAAGCTGTTGTCTTGACTCACGAAGAGTGGACGCCAGAGAATGGTCTTGTTACTGCCGCTCAGAAGATTCAGAGGGCCAAGATTGCAAAGACTTTCAGATCTGAGATTGATGTAAGTCCCCCAAACATTCATGACGCACTATATCAAGACCTGACCGCCATTAATCTTAGACTGTCTACAAGACTGGTTAATTGCCTTGGGGCTCATCCATTTCATAAACATTTCATCTCGATGTCGGCCATTTTCTTTTCTTGGGTTTCTATAACATCCTCATTTCTCGCTCCATTACGACCTCAGTGAACCAGTAATTTCCTGAATTCGACTGGACTTGCGTTGCTTTACTGTACTTGTGTTCAATATATCATCTTAAGTTTGCTCCTAAGTTTAATTTGAGGTGCAGAACGTTGCATGATATTGACACCTATGTCTACCAGTACTTGTGTAAGTTCTTGGGATGCGTATCAAGAAAAAGTGGATTGAAGGAGAAGTACAATGCAAACGCTAGTTAAGATACAATCCCTTGGGATAAAGTTCGATTGTGAGATACCAGAAGAGTAATGACAGGCAGTACTAACTGTACTCAAATTATTATCAGCGGCAGTCTGGTAAAGTAGTATTTCAAGATTTATAGCGTAATAGCCCTTCCAATCATCCATCATAACAAAGTCCTTGAGGTCAGATCACCGCAGCATTGCTCTCCCAATCCACGCAGCACCAAACGCGATCGCAGCAGCCATCACCACGCCGACCTGTATCCTGGCACTCTCGACCCCAGCGCTCACGCTACCAGAGCTCGTGCTTCCAAACCCATCCCGATCCATGCCTGAGTGCCCGTTTGATGTCGCAAGGACAGAAGGATCGTACGTTGCCGTATTGTGCGCCTTGGTGTGTGCGGTCGTAGCAAAAGTCTGTGTCGCTTGACCGATCTTCAATGGCTCAGCAGTACTGTCGAGGAAGACGAGAGCGAAACCGGGTGCGGGAACGGGAATAGTACAACCGTTTGCGCCACATGGAATGGTGACAACATTCAGGGATCCTCGGAAACGGCCATCGACAGTGAGCATGTTGCCTAGGGTCTGCGAACGAGAAAAATCAGAAGCCAAGTCAAGTGCAACGACAAAGAACATACCTGTCCAGCCCACGAGATGTTGAACTTGGATGACACGCTGTCGGCAGCAAGATACTTGACTTGTACGCTCGAGGGATTACCTTGAGGAACCTGGATGGTTACTTGCAAGTCATTTTGGCCAGATTTGTCGTTGACATAGTTGAATAGCGCAACCTTGGAGAGGACATCCTTCTCGTAGATCGCATAGGAAGGCGTAAAGACATTGCCACCATTACCTCCCAGGTCAATGATACGTGATGTGTTGGTCTTTCCAAAAGCCTCGGCAAGGACAATTGTAGAATAGTAGACGGCGCCGACTGTCCATTGATTGAAAGCAGACTGGTTGGTAGGAGGGGAAGTGAAGGGCTGCACATGGTGATTAGACCATAAAAACGAGGTAAAACGGACTAAGAACATACATTGTAGAAAGCATTCTGTCCACCGACGTGGAGCATCGCGT
>Ga0247742_10003077_pt1 | contig 10712 bp, 8 predicted proteins | sample UWRJL208509C2_FD_180944 | JGI IMG/M metagenome (GOLD analysis project Ga0247742, IMG submission 180944) | Plant litter microbial communities from Arlington Agricultural Research Station in Wisconsin, United States - UWRJ-L208-509C-2 | ecosystem: Environmental > Terrestrial > Plant litter >... | reverse complement strand
GATGCCCATGTGGCCGATCAGGCGCTGCATATGGCGCTGATGGAACACATCACGGACCAGGCCATTGTCCTTGCGCAGGAATAACCGGCCGTCGTGGCTGGTTACGATACCGGCAGCGTCCTGGCCGCGGTGCTGGAGGACGGTGAGCGCGTCATACAGCGCCTGATTGACGTTCGACTTACCGACGATACCGACGATGCCACACATGCGACGCAACCCCTACTTAATGGATCTGAACTGAACACGACTCACTGCGGCGTTTTGGCCGTTGGCAAGAGGTGCTCCTTGAACGGAATTTCAGCGGGTACGCTGATTCCGCTGGCAAGCCACTGACTGCTCCACCCGAGGATCAGGTTTTTGGACCAGTCTGCGACCAATAAAAATTTGGGCACGAGTTGGGATTCTTTCCACCACCCGTCCTGCTGTACCGGCCCCAGGCTCAACAGCCCGACCGCCACGACCACCAGCAACACGCCACGCGCTGCGCCGAAGGCCATGCCGAGGAATCGATCGGTCCCGGACAACCCGGTGACACGAACCAACTCGCCGATAAGATAATTGATCATTGCGCCCACGATCAGTGTGGCGACAAACATGATGGCACAGCCCGCGATCACGCGAGCCGATGGGGTTTCGATGTACCCGCCGAGGTACTCGGACAATGAACCACCGAACATCCAGGCGACGACTCCTGCGATGATCCAGGTCACCAGCGATAGTGCTTCCTTGACGAAGCCGCGGCTCAGACTGATCAAAGCGGAAATGGCGATGATTGCAACGATCGCCCAGTCAACCCAGGTAAATGGCACAGTGCAGCCTACGGACGGATAAGGCGGCGCATTTTAGCAGAGCCCATGACTATCGGTAAGCTGCGATTGCGTGTGCATTTCAAATCGGGGCGATAGCCTTAACCGCGCTCAGGCTGGAAACGCACGACAAAACCCTTGAGGTTCTGCTGGCGACCCAGCAAATCCCGCAGGCGATCGGCTTCGGCGCGCTCGATCAGCGGCCCGACGAACACCCGATTCTTGCCGTCCGCCGAACGGATATAGGCGTTGTAACCCTGGCTGCGCAGGGTTTTCTGCAACGATTCAGCACTTTCGCGGCTCGACAGACTTGCAAGCTGCACCGACCAACTGACCGACAGGCCATTGGCATCGACCCGACTTTGGCTGGTGTCCGGCTTGCTTGCCGCAGGTGCCGCAGTGATCGGCTGGGACGGCGGTGTCTTGGGCACTACAGGCGCAACGGGTTTGGCTGCTGGTGCCGGTGCTTGCGCGGGGGGCGCAGGTGCAATCGGCGTCGACGGCGCGGCCTGCTCAGCCACTTCGTCATCGCCGGGCACGGGTTCCTGAGGCAGGGCCTGGGGTTCCGGCACCACCACCGGTTCAACCTGCACTTGCGGTACGGAAGGCGCGTGTGGCGCCGCTGGCGCCTCTACCGTGATCTGCCGCTGCTCATCCTGACGGGAGAACAGCATCGGCAGGAATATCACCGCCAGCGCCACCAGCACCAGGGCGCCAACCATGCGCTGCTTGTACGCCTTATCCAGCAAAGCCATTTGCCGCTTCCTCCGTGGAGCGCCGGGCCAACCAGTCGAGGGCCTCGGCAACACAAAAAAATGATCCGAACAACAGGATTTCGTCGTCTTCGGTCGCCTGGGCGCACTGCCCGTCGAGGGCGGCCGCCACGCTGTCGTAGGACGTCACCGACGCGCCAAGGTTCTGCAACGCCTGGTGCAAATCCACCACCGGTCGCGCCCGCGGCGAATCCAGCGGCGCAACGGCCCAGTGCTGGACACTAGCATTCAACTCACCGACAACACCATCCAGATCCTTGTCCGAAAGTAACCCGAACACCGCCAGGCGCTTGCCCACCGGCGGGCGACTGGCCAAGCGCCGCGCCAGGTACTCGGCGGCATGCGGGTTGTGCCCCACATCCAGCAACAGATTTCGGCGCTTGCCGTGCCAGGTGAACTGACGACGATCAAGACGACCGACGATCCGGGTGCTCAACAGGGCTTCGACAATTTGCGGCGCCTGCCAAGGCAAATCGAGCAGCCGATACGCCTGCAACGCCAGCGCAGCGTTTTCCATCGGCAGGTCGAGCAGCGGCAGGTCGCGCAACTCCACCACTTGGCCTTGGGCATCGACGCCCCGCCACTGCCAGTGCTGGCCCGTGATGTTCAGGTCGAAATCCCGGCCACGCAGGAACAGCGGGCATGGCAGCTCACGCGCCTTGTCCAGCAACGGTTGTGGAGGATTGAGGTCACCGCAAAGCGCGGGGGCGCCCTGACGGAAGATGCCGGCCTTTTCGTAGGCCACGGATTCACGGGTGTCGCCCAGGTAATCGGCGTGATCGACGCCAATGCTGGTGACCAGCGCCATGTCGGCGTCCACCACATTGACCGTGTCCAAGCGTCCACCGAGGCCAACTTCCAGCACCACCGCATCGAGTTTCGCTTGCTGAAACAGCCAGAACGCCGCCAGGGTGCCCATTTCGAAATACGTCAGGGTGGTGTCGCCACGGCCCGCCTCAACGGCGGCGAAGGCGTCGCACAGCGCGGCGTCAGTGGCTTCGACGCCATTGACCTGCACCCGCTCGTTGTAGCGCAGCAGGTGCGGGGAATTGTAGACACCGACGTTCAGGCCCTGGGCGCGCAGCAGCGAAGCCACGAACGCACAGGTCGAACCTTTGCCGTTGGTGCCGGTGACCGTAATCACCCGAGGCGCCGGCTTGCCCAGTCCCATGCGGGACGCTACCTGTTGCGAGCGCTCCAGGCCCATGTCGATGGCCGAAGGGTGCAACTGCTCAAGGTAGGCGAGCCACTCGCCAAGGGTGCGTTGGGTCATAGGTTGGCAGGCACCGGCGGAACCACGATCGGCTCGATGGGCGCGGCGACGAACTTCGGCGTCGGCAGGCCCATCATCTGGGCCAGCAGGTTACCCAGGCGCGGACGCAGTTCCTGACGGTGAATGATCATGTCGATGGCGCCGTGTTCCAGCAGGAACTCGCTGCGCTGGAAGCCTTCCGGCAGTTTTTCGCGCACAGTTTGCTCGATAACCCGAGGGCCGGCGAAGCCGATCAGGGCCTTTGGCTCGCCGACGATCACGTCGCCGAGCATCGCCAGGCTGGCGGAAACACCACCGTAGACCGGGTCGGTCAACACCGAGATGAACGGAATGCCTTCTTCGCGCAAACGGGCCAGCACCGCCGAGGTCTTGGCCATTTGCATCAGGGAGATCAGCGCCTCTTGCATCCGCGCACCACCGGAAGCGGCGAAGCAGATCATCGGGCAGCGGTTTTCCAGGGCGTAGTTGGCGGCGCGGACGAAGCGCTCACCGACGATGGCGCCCATCGAGCCGCCCATGAAGGAGAACTCGAACGCCGAGACCACCACCGGCATGCCCAGCAGGGTGCCGCTCATGGAGATCAGTGCGTCTTTCTCGCCGGTCTGCTTTTGCGCAGCGGTCAGGCGGTCCTTGTACTTCTTGCCGTCACGGAATTTCAGACGGTCGACCGGCTCCAGGTCCGCGCCCAGCTCGGCACGGCCGTCAGCGTCGAGGAAGATATCAATGCGCGCGCGGGCGCCGATGCGCATGTGGTGATTGCACTTGGGGCAAACGTCCAGGGTTTTTTCCAGTTCCGGACGATACAACACCGCCTCGCAGGACGGGCACTTGTGCCACAGACCTTCTGGCACCGAGCTTTTCTTCACCTCGGAACGCATGATCGAAGGGATCAGTTTGTCTACTAACCAGTTGCTCATGCTTTCTTTCTCCAGTACCGGCGGCCCGAACGCTTTGGTTCGCAGCCCCGCGTATGCCCTTGAGCTAAATTCATGTGTGCGGCGATGATGGATGAACGACCACGGTCAGCGCAAAACATGACCTGCGTGCCCTTCAACAACCCTCAGCCCTGCCTGCTTGACGCAGGTGCACCTGTTTTACACAGAGCAGTGGACGGCGGCAGTGTGCCAGCCGTCACATCCACTACGTGCTACTGCGTACCGCGTTAATAAATGCCCGCACCTTGCCGTGATCCTTGATACCCTTGCTCGCCTCCACCCCACCGCTGACATCCACCGCATACGGGCGGACGCGAGCGATCGCCTCGGCGACGTTTTCGGGCGTGAGGCCACCGGCCAGAATGATCGGTTTGCTCAACCCTTGCGGTATCAGTGACCAGTCGAAGGCTTCACCGGTTCCGCCGGGAACGCCCTCGACGTAGGTGTCCAGCAGAATCCCGCTGGCACTCGGATACGCCGCGCAAGCGGCGGCGATGTCATCGCCGGCCTTCACCCGCAAGGCCTTGATGTAGGGCCGGTGCCAGCCTTCGCAGTCGGCGACGCTTTCATCGCCATGGAATTGCAGCAGGTCCAGCGGCACCGCCTCGAGCAACTCGCCCAGCTCACAACGGCTGGCATTGACGAACAAACCCACGGTGGTGACGAACGGCGGCAGCGCCTGGATGATCGCGCGCGCCTGCTGGAACGTCACCGCCCGCGGGCTCTTGGCGTAAAACACAAAACCAATGGCGTCGGCCCCGGCCTCGACCGCTGCCAACGCATCTTCTATGCGGGTAATCCCACAAATCTTGCTGCGAACGGCTGACATGTCGTTTAAACCCCAGGGCCAATCCGAGAAAGTCCCGGATGGTAACAAATGCGTTCGAGGGCGTCAGCCGTCAAGTTCCGCGAACCCGGTGAGGAAGTGCGGCCCGATGTAACGCTCAGGCAATGGGAACTCATCGCGGTACTCCACTTGCACCAGGTACAAGCCGAACGGATGCGCCGTGACCCCGCCGGTACGACGGATGCGGCTGTCGAGCACTTCTTTCATCCACGCCACGGGCCGCTCGCCGGTACCAATGGTCATCAGCACCCCGGCGATATTGCGCACCATGTGATGCAGGAAGGCGCTGGCGCGGATGTCCAGCACGATCATCTTGCCGTGGCGGCTGACCCGCAGGTGGTGCAACTCCTTGATCGGCGACTTGGCCTGGCACTGGCCGGCGCGGAACGCACTGAAATCATGGGTGCCAACCAGGTACTGCGCGGCTTCGGCCATGCGCTCGACGTCCAGCGGACGATGGTTCCAGGTGATTTCTTCATTGAGGTGCGCCGGGCGGATCTGATCGTTATAGATCACGTAGCGATAGCGCCGGGCGATGGCCTTGAACCGCGCATGGAAGTGCGCCGGCATCACTTGGGCCCAGGTGACACTGACGTCGTGGGGCAAGTTGATGTTGGCGCCCATGACCCAGGCTTTCATCGAACGCTCGACCTGGGTGTCAAAATGCACCACTTGCCCGCAGGCATGCACGCCGGCGTCGGTACGCCCCGCACAGTGCAAGGACACTGGCGAATCGGCGACTTTCGACAAAGCGTTTTCCAGGGTTTCCTGCACGGTGAGCACGCCGGAGGCCTGGCGTTGCCAGCCGCGATAGCGCGAACCTTTGTATTCCACGCCCAGGGCGATGCGGTAAAAGCCGTCGGCCGCCATTTCGGCAGCCGGGTTATCTATATTTGCCAAGGAGGGACAGCCTGCTGATGTGCGCAAAGGCGGGCATTATAAGGCCGCCGGAACGGGACGCCAGCGCCCCGTGGCTTTTGTCCGATTGCATCGACCCCGAGAACTTCGCTCTATCAATGACCACACAACGAAAACCGCTTGCTGCCCCGGTGATTGGGCGGTCTCGGGCTGTGGACCCTGCCACATAGAATCTCCCACAGGTCGATTGCAATCCCGCGTAGGAGCGAGCCTGCTCTGGGCGGCACTCCGACGAAGGCATCAACCCGGACACCCCAATCCGGAGGCCTGAAACAAAAACGGAGCCTTCATGGGCTCCGTTTTTTTTTACCGCATCACTTCATCACGCCAACCGCGAGAGCATGTCCTTGGCTTCGCTCTTCTGCCCGTCGTCACCTTCGCTGATGACTTCGCCGAGGATGTCGCGGGCGCCATCGTTGTCACCCATGTCGATGTAGGCTTGCGCCAGGTCGAGCTTGGTCGCCACTTCGTCGGTGCCGGAGAGGAAGTCGAACTCCGGCTCGTCCATGGCAGTGGCGGCGGCATCTTCAGCGTTGAAGCGTGGACCGCCGAGGTCGCTGGACATGCGGTCCAGCTCGGCATTGACGTCGTCCAGTTCGGCCGAGAACGCATCCGGCTCGCTCGGCGCGTCCATTTCATCGGCCAACGACAGGTCGAAATCCGCCGGCAACTCGAGGTCATCCAGCGCGGCTTCGGTGATGGTTGGCACCTCAGCCGCCGGCAGGTCCTTGAGGTCATCGTCGAGGTTTAGCAGGAAGTCATCCTCGGCCAGGATCGCCGGGGACGTTTCTGCGCCGAGGTCCATGTCGAGGTCGAAGTCCGACAGGTCATCAAGGTTTTCCTTGATTTCAGTCTGCTGCGCCAGCACCGACTCGAAGCTCAAGTCGTCGTCCGCCGGGAAGGCATCCAGTTCGACATCCGCTTCCGGCGTCGGCGTGACCACGCTCGGCGAGGCGTTTTCCAGATCGTCCAGGCTCAGATCGAACGCGCTGTCAAAGTCGTCATCGGCAGCGGCAGGCGATTGCGGCTCGTCCAGCAGCAGGTCCTTGACGTATTGGGCGTCCAGCTCGGCGGCGACGGCGGCGGCTGCAAGGCCACTGACCACCGCCACGGCCATCGCCGGGAAACGGCTCTTGAGTTTCTCGACCTGGGCGTAGTTCTCGCCATTGGCCACCAATTGCCGCTCCTGGCCGACGAACGCATCGCGGTCGCCTTGCTGACCGTAGACTTCCATCAGTTTGAGGCGCAGGTCGCTGCGTTGTGGTTCTTGCTTGATGCCGTCTTCCAGCAACGCCGCCGCCTGATTGAGGCGACCTTGGTCGATGTGCGACTGGGCCTTGGGCAGCACGTCATCGAACGGGTCAGCCGCTGGCGACACCAATGGCGCGGCGATGGGCGGAGTGACCACCACCGGGGCAATCACCGGAGCCGGCGCGGGTGCAGGGGCCGGAGCAGGCGCAGGTGTCGGCGCGAGCTTCACGCTTGGCGGCGGCACTTCCAGGCCTTCGAAGCTGCTTTCCGGCAGGTCCTGATCGGTGGTGAAGGTCTGCTCTTCCGCCAAGGCACGGGCCATGCGCAGGTGCTTTTCCGCTTCTTGCTGGGCTTTGCGGCGACGGGCCAACAGCAACAGCAGGAGCAGCAGAATGACCGCGCCGCCGCCCACCAGGCCCATCAGGATCGGGTTGGTCAGCAGGTCGTTGAATTTTTGTTCGTCGGTCGCCGCCGGGGTCGCTTCGGCAGGCGCCACGACCGGGGTGGCCGCCGGAGTGGCCGGGGTCGCTTCGACCGGTGTAACAGGCGCGGCTGGCGGCACCGGTGCTTCTGCGGTCGGAGTCGCTGGGGCGGCGACCAGTTCCGCGGGCAGCGCGGCAGTCGGTTGCGCCGGGGTCGCGGCGCCCGCACCGCCCTCGGCCTGCAACTTGGCGAGCTGGTTGTTCTTCAGTTCAATCAGGCGCTGCAACTTGTCCAACTGGCTTTGCAGGTCGGTCATGCGGCTTTTCAGCTCGGCATTGTCGCGACGGGTGGTGTCGAGGTTTTCCTGGGTCACCGCCAGTTTATTGCTCAAGGCTTTGCTGTCGCCCGCGGCGCCCTTGCCCTGCTTGCCGCCTTCGGCCGAGACCAGGCTCAGGTTGTCTTTGGTGGCGCCCGGCGCTTTCACCGGAGTGCGCGGACGGTTGGTGGCGTCTAGTTGTTGCTGGCCCGCGCCCGGCTTGGCCACGTATTTGCGGCCCTGGCGCCACGCGGTGTTTTGCGCGGCGACTTCGGCAATCGCTTTGGGTTGCGGCAGGCTGGCGCTTTGCACCGCGTCCGGCAGGCGCAGCACCTGGCCGGTTTTCAAGCGGTTGATGTTGCCATCGATAAAGGCATCCGGGTTCAACGCCTGGATCGCCAGCATGGTCTGCTGCACCGACGCGCCATTACGCGCTTTCGCGGCAATTTCCCACAGGGTATCGCGGGAAGTGGTGGTGTACTGGCTCGCTTGGGTGGCGCCGGTGACCGGTGCCGATACCACGTTCGAAGGCGCCGGTGCGGCGGCGGCGTCAGCGGTTTGCGGGGAGAATTTGGACGGATCGAGCAACACGCTGTAGTCGCGCAGCAAACGGCCGTTGGGCCACATCACCTGCACCAGGAACTTTACCAGCGGCTCGGACAGCGGCTTGCTCGACGTGACCCGCAGGATGCTCTTGCCGTTGGCATTGAGCACCGGGGTGAAGGTCAGGTCGCTGAGGAACGCCTGACGGTCGACGCCGGCCTTGGCGAAATCTTCGGGCGAGGCCAGGCTCGGCACCACTTCGGCGGCGGTGAGCTGCTTGACATCGAGCAACTCGATTTCCGCCACCAGGGGCTGGTTCAGGGTCGACTTCAGGGTCAATTCCCCGAGCCCGAGAGCATGCGCCATACCGGAGGACAGCGCCGAGGCGGCCGCTATTGCTAACACCAGTTTGCGAACTTGAACCATAGCCTCATCCTTTGTTTGAACGTTCCTCGGCCAGCGAGAAGGTGGTGACGGTCGCTGCCGTAAGGCATTGCGCGCGGGCCCCGAGGGCTCATGCGCGCGATTATTTCTTTCATGCCCCAGGAAGCCCCGCAGGGTGGCTCGCCTTCAGCACTCCGGCCAAGCATAGCGCTCGGCTAGAATCAGTCGACAAATTGTTGCCAAGTATCTTTTACAGAAGGTCTTTTATCAACAACTCAGCCACCTGCACCGCATTGAGTGCGGCGCCCTTGCGTACGTTATCTGACGTCAACCACATATTTAGTTCCGCCGGGTCGTCGATCCCGCCGCGTACCCGGCCGACATAGACCACGTCCTGCCCCACCGCGTCGCCGACGGCCGTCGGGTAATCACCGGCCTCCACCAACTCGATTCCCGGTGCGGCGTCCAGTGCCGCGTTGACGCTGGCCAGGTCGATGGCGCTCGCCGATTGCAAGGTCACGCTAAGGCTATCGCCAAAAAACACCGGGGCTTGAATGCAAGTCACGGAAATCTTTAGCAAAGGCTTGTCGATCACCTGGCGCAGTTCGCGCACCAGGCGTTTTTCCAACAGGGTATGACCGTCAGCGTCGGGTTTGCCAACCTGGGCCAAGAGGTTGAACGCCATCTGCCGGTCAAAGAATTTCGGTTCCAGCGGTCGCACGTTGAGCAGCTCGGCGGTCTGCCGGGCCAGCTCGGACACCGCTTCGCGGCCCTGGGCCGACACTGCCAGGCTGGCGGTCAGGCTGACCCGTTGCAGATCGAGCACACCGAGCAACGGCGCGAGCACCACGGCCAACGCGGTAGCGGACGGGCTCGGGCTGCTGACCTGGAACGGCCGCTTCAGGTTTGCCAACACGTGACCGTTGGCTTCAGGCACCACCTGCGGCGCTTGATCGGCGGGCAAGGCGCCAGACAGGTCGACCAGCGAACAACCGGCGGCGATGGCCCGGGCGGCGAAGCTCAAGGTAACGGCCGGGCCGGCCGCGAAGAACACCAGCTGGACTTTGCCGAAGTCGAACTCGTCGACTTCCCGCACCCGCACGTTCTTGCCGCGAAACGGCACCGAATGCCCGGCGGATTCGCTGCTGGCCAGCAGGAACAGTTCGCCCACCGGAAAGTCACGTTCTTCGAGAATCTGCACCAGCGTTTCGCCAACCGTGCCGGTGGCGCCGATCACAGCGATATCAAAGGACTGGCTCATGGGTGTACCTCAGGCGAAACGGGGGAGCGGCACTTTACCGGGTGGGTGGCGGGCAGGCAATTGACCTGATGTTTGCAGTGGCAGGGATGGCCCCATCGCTGGCAAGCCAGCGATGGGGCCCTGAAGGGCAAAACAAAGGCCAATAAAAAACCCGCACCTCTTTCAAGGCACGGGTTCTTTCACATCATCCAGCGATCAACGCTCCAGCAGGATCCGCAGCATGCGGCGCAGCGGTTCGGCCGCGCCCCACAGCAGTTGGTCGCCGACGGTGAAGGCACCGACGAACTGCGAACCCATGTTCAGCTTGCGCAGACGGCCAACCGGCACGTTCAGGGTACCGGTGACTTTCGTCGGGCTCAGCTCCTGCATGCTGATCTCACGGTTGTTCGGCACCAGCTTGACCCATGGGTTGTGCTGGCTGATCAGGCCTTCGATGTCGGCGATCGGCACGTCTTTGTTGAGCTTGATGGTCAGCGCCTGGCTGTGGCAGCGCATGGCGCCGATGCGCACGCAGATGCCGTCCACTGGAATCGGGCTCTTGAAGCGACCGAGGATCTTGTTGGTCTCGGCCTGGGCTTTCCACTCTTCACGGCTCTGGCCGTTCGGCAGTTCCTTGTCGATCCACGGGATCAGGCTGCCGGCCAGCGGTACACCGAAGTTTTCGGTCGGGTACGCGTCGCTGCGCATAGCTTCGGCCACACGGCGGTCGATGTCGAGGATCGCGCTGGCCGGATCGGCCAGTTGATCGGCAACGGCCGCGTGGGTCGCGCCCATTTGCTTGATCAGTTCACGCATGTTCTGCGCGCCGGCACCGGAAGCCGCCTGATAAGTCATGGCACTCATCCACTCCACCAGGCCAGCCTCGAACAGGCCACCCAGGCCCATCAGCATCAGGCTGACGGTGCAGTTGCCGCCGATGTAGTTCTTGGTGCCCGCGTCCAGTTGCTGATCGATGACCTTGCGGTTGACCGGGTCGAGAACG
>Ga0247742_10003075_pt1 | contig 10718 bp, 6 predicted proteins | sample UWRJL208509C2_FD_180944 | JGI IMG/M metagenome (GOLD analysis project Ga0247742, IMG submission 180944) | Plant litter microbial communities from Arlington Agricultural Research Station in Wisconsin, United States - UWRJ-L208-509C-2 | ecosystem: Environmental > Terrestrial > Plant litter >... | reverse complement strand
TCGACGCAGGACGCTTTTCCATCGATAACCTCAAGGCTCAGCTTCAGGAGCAACGGGCGCTGCACGACCTGGCGCAACAGAAACACAAACGCCAGCAGCACCTCGCCGCCGGTGGCGCGACCCGTGACGAAGACGTGCAGACCGCCCAGGCGGAGCTGCGCACCACCCAGGCACGCATCGACATGTTTCAGGCGCAGATCCGCCAGGCCCAGGCCAGTCTGCGCAGCGACCAGGCCGAACTTGGCTACACCCGCATCTACGCGCCCATGAGTGGCACGGTGGTCGCCCTCGATGCCCGGGAAGGCCAGACCCTCAATGCCCAGCAGCAGACACCGCTGATCCTGCGCATCGCCAAGCTTTCACCGATGACCGTCTGGGCCGAGGTCTCGGAGGCCGACATCGGCCACGTCAAACCGGGCATGACCGCCTGGTTCACCACCCTCAGTGGCGGCCAGCGGCGCTGGAGCAGCACCGTACGGCAAATCCTGCCGATCCCGCCCAAGCCGCTGGATCAGACCAGCCAGGGCGGCGGCAGCCCGGCCAGTTCGAGCAAAAGCGGGTCCGGGCGCGTGGTGCTCTACACCGTGCTGCTGGATGTGGATAACGCCGACAACGCGCTGATGGCGGAAATGACCACCCAGGTGTTCTTCGTCTCCAATCAGGCGAAAAACGTCCTCACCGCGCCCATCGCGGCATTGCAGGGCGGCGCGCAGCCCGACACCCAGACCGCCACGGTGGTCGCCAGAAACGGTGAAATCCAGCAACGCAAGGTGCGCACCGGCATCAGCGACCGCCTGAAAGTGCAGATCCTCGACGGCCTCGAGGAAGGCGATCACCTGTTGATCGGCCCTGCCGACGGGAGTGGCGGCTGAATGCAGACGCCCCTGATCGAACTGCAGGACATCCGCAAGGCCTACGGCGGCGGTGATTCCCCGCAGGTTCACGTGCTGCGCGGCATCGACCTGTCGATCCATGCCGGCGAATTCGTGGCGATCGTCGGTGCCTCCGGCTCCGGCAAGTCGACGCTGATGAACATCCTCGGTTGCCTCGACCGCCCAACCTGCGGCGAATACCGGTTTGCCGGGGAAAACGTCGCCGGGCTCGACAGCGACGAGCTGGCCTGGCTGCGGCGCGAGGCGTTCGGCTTCGTGTTCCAGGGCTACCACCTGATTCCGTCCGGCTCGGCCCAGGAAAACGTCGAGATGCCGGCGATCTACGCCGGCTTGCCGGCCGCCGAACGCCATGCCCGCGCCGCCGCCCTGCTCGACCGGCTCGGCCTGGCCTCGCGTACCGGCAACCGCCCGCACCAGTTGTCCGGCGGCCAGCAGCAACGGGTGTCGATCGCCCGGGCGCTGATGAACGGCGGGCACATCATTCTCGCCGACGAACCCACTGGCGCCCTCGACAGCCACAGCGGCGCCGAGGTCATGAACCTGCTCGACGAACTGGCCAGCCAGGGCCACGTGGTGATCCTGATCACCCACGACCGCGAAGTCGCGGCGCGGGCCAAACGCATCATCGAGATTCGCGACGGGCTGATCATCAGCGACAGCGCCCTCGACAACCCGCAGGTGCAGGCATCTGCCAACCCCGGCGCCCTGCAGGCAGTGGATCTGCGCAAGCGTCTCAGCGAAGGCGCCGAAGCCACCGGGGCGTGGAAAGGCGAACTGGTGGATGCCGTGCACGCGGCCTGGCGGGTGATGTGGATCAACAAGTTTCGCACCGCGCTGACGCTCCTGGGGATCATCATCGGCGTGGCCTCGGTGGTGGTGATGCTGGCGGTCGGTGAAGGCAGCAAGCGCCAGGTGATGGCGCAAATGGGGGCCTTCGGTTCGAACATCATTTACCTCAGCGGCTCGACGCCCAACCCGCGCACGCCGCCGGGCATCGTCACCCTCGATGACGTCGCGGCCCTGGCCAGCCTGCCGCAAGTGATGCGCATCATGCCGGTCAACGGCTCCGAAGCCGGCGTGCGCTTCGGCAACCTCGACCACATGAGCTACGTCGGCGGCAATGACACCAACTTCCCGGCCATCTTCAACTGGCCCGTGGTCGAAGGCAGTTACTTCACCGAGGCCGATGAACAGAACGCCGCCGCCGTCGCGGTGATTGGCCACAAGGTCCGCAACAAGCTGCTCAAGGATGTCGCCAATCCCATTGGCCAGTACATCCTGATTGAAAACGTGCCATTCCAGGTGGTGGGCGTGCTCGCGGAAAAAGGCGCCAGTTCCGGCGACTCCGACAGCGACGACCGTATTGCCGTGCCCTACTCGGCCGCCAGTGTCCGCCTGTTCGGCACCCATGACCCGGAATACGTCGCCATCGCCGCTGCCGATGCGCGCAAGGTCAAGGAGACCGAAATGGCCATCGAACAATTGATGTTGCGCCTGCACAACGGCAAGAAGGATTTCGAACTGACCAACAACGCCGCGATGATCCAGGCCGAGGCGCGCACGCAAAACACCCTGTCGCTGATGCTCGGCTCGATTGCCGCGATCTCGCTGCTGGTGGGCGGGATCGGCGTGATGAACATCATGCTCATGACCGTGCGCGAACGCACCCGAGAGATCGGCATCCGCATGGCCACCGGCGCCCGTCAGCGCGACATCCTGCGCCAGTTCCTCACCGAAGCGGTGATGCTGTCGGTGGTCGGCGGCCTCGCGGGCATCGCCCTGGCGCTGATCGTCGGTGGCGTGCTGATCCTCGGCAAAGTCGCCGTGGCCTTCTCCGTGATGGCGGTGCTCGGGGCGTTTGCCTGCGCCCTGGTCACCGGTGTTGTCTTCGGCTTCATGCCGGCCCGCAAAGCTGCCCGGCTCGACCCGGTCACGGCCCTTACCAGTGAATGATCTCGCCATGAAACCGCGTCTCAGCCTGTTGACCTTGTGCCTGATGCTCAGCGCCTGCGGCAGTAACGCCCCGCGCCCGGACAGCGGCCTGACTCCGCCTGCCGAGTGGCAGTCGCCCCACACGAAAGACGCGGCTCGCAGCAACGCGCAATGGTGGACCCGTTTCGGCAGCCCGGAACTGGACCGCCTGATCGAACAGGCCCGGGCCGGCAGTTTCGACCTGGCCGCCGCCGTGGCCCGGGTGCGTCAGGCCCAGGCAGGCACCGTGATTGCCGGCGCTTCGCAGTTGCCGGAAGTGAAGGCCGCGGCGAATGCCAATCGCCAGAAGCTGCTGCGCGGCAAAGGCTATAACCAGCTCGACGCCGACAGCGACAACAAGGCCGTGGACTACTTCGACGCCAGCCTCACCGCCAGTTATGAAATCGACTTCTGGGGTGGCAAGCGCGCGGCCCGCGACAGCGCCCGGTTCGGTTTGCAGGCCAGTGAGTTCGATCAGGCCACCGTGGAACTGACCTTGCTCAGCGGCGTGGCCAGCCGCTACGCGCAGACCCTGTCGCTGCATGAGCAACGGCGCATTGCCGAACTCAACCTGGCCAATGCCCAGCGAGTCTTGAACCTGGTGCAGACGCGCTTCGATTCCGGCTCGGCCACGGCCCTGGAGCTGGCGCAACAGAAAAGCCTGGTGGCGGCGCAGCAACGGCAATTGCCGACGGTGCAGCAACAGGCCATGGACGCACGCATCAGCCTCGCCGCCCTGCTCGGCCGTCCGGTGCAGGATCTGGCCCCGCTGCAGGAGACGTTCGAACGCCTGCAGTGGCCGACGATTGACAGCGGCGTCCCCAGTGACCTGCTCAGTCGTCGTCCGGACATTGCCCGCGCCGAAGCACAACTGGCTGCCGCCCAGGCCGACGTACGCGTGGCCCGCGCCGCGATGCTGCCCGCGGTGACCCTCAGCGCCAACTTCGGCTCCGGCGCCAACACGGCCGCCGATGTCCTGCGCAGCCCGTTCTACAACCTCACCGCCGGGCTGGCCGCGCCGATCTTCAACAACGGCCGGCTCGGTGCCGAGCGCGACAAGGCCAGCGCCCGGCAACAGGAACTGCTGGAGAATTATCGCGCCAGCATCGTCGATGGCTTCGCCGATGTCGAAAAAGCGCTGAACAGCATTCGCGGCCTCGACGAACAGCGCCAGTGGCAAGGCGAGGAACTGGCCCAGGCACAGACCGCGTTCAACATCGCCCAGAGCCGCTACCAGGCCGGGGCCGAGGACTTGCTGACGGTGCTCGAAACCCAACGCACGCTGTATGCGGCGCAAGACCTGAATGTGCAACTGAGACTGTCGCGGTTGCAGGCGAGCATTGCGTTGTACAAGGCGCTTGGGGGTGGCTGGCAGGCGTTGTGATGGGCGGAGACTGGCCGTCGTCCTCCGCGCGAGCAGGCTCGCTCCCACACCGGATCTTCGATGCTCAAGCGTCCGCTGTGGGAGCGAGCCTGCTCGCGATGAACGATAACGCGGTATCGGCGCCTAGCGACTGATCGGATCGACCTTCAAATGCCGCGCATACCACGGCCGTTGCGGCACGCGACGCAACAGCCCGGCGAGTTTCTGCTCATCGTCGATGAAGGTGATGCGCAAGGCCAGCTTCATGGTTTCCGGGTCCATTTCCACCGATTTGCCCACCTGCAGGCCTGGCGTGGTACTGCAACCATGGGTCACCGGTCCCAGCCACGGATCAGCCACTTCCACCCAGCGTCCCGGGGCAAACCAGGGCACGCCCTTGACCTCCAACCGACTGACCTCCCCCGGATGGAAGCGCTCGTGGGCGCGGAACCAGTCTTCCAGGCGGTCGTCGATCCAGCCGTGGAAGCGCCAGAACACCGGGCTGACATGGGAAGAAAACGGATCGCCGAGGAAATCGTTTTCCGGCGCATACCAGCGCGCGGCGAAGTCCGCCGGGTCCCTGGCAAATGGCACGGGCTGGCCGTTCGACGGGTCCCGTGGCACCGAGGCCCAGCGCATGTGCAACCAGTCATGCAGGCCCAGTTCGACCTCCGAGCCGAATTGGCCCAGGGTCAGCTGCGACAGGTAACGCGGGTCGCGGTAGCGTGATTCCCAGACTTCGAAATTGCTGTGGTAGGTCTCCGCAGTCTTGATGTCGCTGACCCACTGGGTGTACTCGGTGTCTTCGGCGGCCAGCCACGTGGGCGGCAGCGCCATGCCGTCGTGGTTGTCGAAGTAGCGGGCGAACCCCTGGCGATCACGCTCGAGTTCCGGCTGGGGCAGGGGAAAACTCGGCCAGGAAGGCAAGTCCTGCATCGAACGCGCCGTGCCGAGCATGTGCCGGTGCATGAAGAAAAAGTCGATACCCGAGCCGTTGCGATCCTTGCGCGGGCCACGCGCATCGCGCTCCTGACCCCGAGGGCCGGGCTGCCAGCCGATACCGCGCAACGCCTCACGCTTGTCTTCGGGCAGGCTGTGCCATTTGTCCCGGCTGGCGTGCCAGAGCTGGTGGAACAGGCGATGCTCGGGGGACACCAGCCACGCCAAGAGCGTCGGGTTCAGGCCGGCGCGCTCGCGGGCTTCCGGGAACAGGCGCTTGCGGGCGACAAATCGATTGTCCTGCTCCGGCTCGCCGAGCGGTCGGTCCAGGCGCAGCAGGCGACCGCTGAGGGTGGCGCTGCCGGCATTGCCGAAATCCGCCCAGACTTCGTCGAGCACGACCGCCAGCTCATAGGCCGGCGCCCCCTCGGCGCTGCGGGTGTCGAACAGGCGCCAGTAACGTTCGCTCGCTTGTGCCTGCACCAGATCGCCGATCAAGTGATAGCGGGGTTGCCCTTCTGCGCGCAGTTGTTCGGCGGTATCGAGGTAACCGCGCAAGCCGCGACCCCGCTGGGCAACATCGAGAAACAGTTCCAGGCCCACTCGCGGCAATCCCTCGAGCCCCGCGTGCGAGCCTTCGAAACGCACGTCCCAGACACCGCGCAGCGAGTCGGCCAACTGTTGACCGGCGGTGTCGGCCAGTTCGACCGTGGCTTCGCCCGGGGTAATCGTCGGGTCTGGCTTCGTCCATTGGCGATGCCCATAAAACGCCGCAGGCGCAGCGACACCCGTCAGCGCCAGGCCAGCCATGAACCATCGTCGAGAAATCTTCATTGCCCTACCTGTGTCAGCCATGAAGCAGGCTTTATCCAAGCTAGAACGTTTGTTGCCCCTGCAAATTTAAAAGCTATCGCGCTCCCACAGAGGAATATGCGAACCCTGTGGGAGCGAGCCTGCTCTGGGCGGCATTCCGACGATGAAGTGCGCACAAACACTTAAATTCCCGCGCCAGCCACTCGTTCCTCCCAGATAGCAAAGGCCCTGCGGGCGAACCTGACTGAGACGGCAATGAAAAGACCACGTTCGAAAAAGGCTCTTTATATCGGCCTGCCATTGGCCCTGGCGATTGGCGCCGTCGGCGGTTTTGCAGCCTGGGACCACTGGTTCAGCGACGACCTCGGGTACCCGGCCAAAGTGGTCAAACAGGCCGACGAGTTGCACCAGCGCCTGCTCTCCTTCGACAGCCACGTCAGTCTCACGCAGAACTTCGGCACCGACGGCAACGAGGCGGACAAGGACGGCGAGGGTCAGTTCGATCTGGTCAAGGCCAACCGTGGCCAGTTGTCCGGCGCGGCCCTGACGATTTTCGGCTGGCCGGAAATCTGGAACGGTGCCAACGCACCGCACAAGCCCACCGACGGGTTTGTCGACGAGGCGCGCAACCAGCAGGAAATCCGCTACAAGATCATCACCGGCATGGTCCGCGACTTTCCCAACCAGGTCGCCATCGCCTACACCCCGGATGATTTCCGACGCCTGCACGGTGAAGGCAAATTCGCGATTTTCATCAGCATGCTCAACGCCTACCCGCTGGGCCACGACCTGAGCCAGCTGGACCGGTGGACGGCGCGCGGCATGCGCATGTTCGGCTTCAGCTACATCGGCAACAACGACTGGGCCGACTCCTCGCGACCGCTGCCGTTTTTCAACGACTCGCCCGATGCGCTCAATGGCCTGTCGGACCTGGGCAAGCAAGCGGTCGGTCGCCTGAACGACCTGGGCGTGATCATCGATGTCTCGCAGATGTCGACCCTGGCCCTGGAACAGGTCGCGCAGTTGAGTCGCACGCCGATGGTGGCCTCGCATTCGGCGCCGCGGGCAATGGTCGACATCCCGCGCAACCTCAGCGACAAAGAAATGCAGCTGATCAAGAACAGCGGCGGCGTGGTCCAGGTGGTGGGCTTTTCGCAGTACCTCAAGCCGCTGACGCAGACCACCCAGGACAAACTCAACGAATTGCGCAAGGCATTCGATCTGCCGCCCCTGCCCAACCTGGCCGTGGCGCTGATGCCAGGCGACCCGATCATCGCCGCCTGGTCCGAGGAAAAATTCGGCAAATACGCCAGCCGCCTCTACGCGATCCTCGAGGAAGAACCCAAGGCCAGTCTCAAGGACCTGGGCGACGCCATCGACTACACGGTGCGCAAGATCGGCATCGACCACGTGGGGATCAGTTCCGACTTCAACGAGGGCGGCGGCGTCAAAGGCTGGGAGAACGTCGGTGAAATCCGCAACGTCACCGCCGAGCTGATTTCCCGCGGCTACTCCGAGGCCGACATCGCCAAGCTGTGGGGCGGCAACTTCCTGCGGGTCTGGGACCAGGTGCAGAAAGCCGCCAAACCGGCGCTGATTTCACAGCAAGGCACTCGACCATGACCGATCGTCGTACATTCCTGAAGCAGGCGGGGCTCTTCGCCGCCAGCCTGCCCCTGAGCGCCGGTCTGCACAACGTCGCCAGCGCTGCCCCACTGGCGCCCCCCCTGCCACGGGACAAATGGGCGCAACTGCGGCAGCTGTTCGACCAGGATCCGGACTACCTGCACTTCTCCAATTTCCTCGTCACCTCGCACCCCAAACCGGTGCGCGACGCCATCGCCCTGCATCGCGCCGCCCTCGACCGCAATCCCGGGCTGGCGATGGACTGGGACCTGGGCGTGAGCGAACAACGCGAGGAGCAAGTGCGCGTCTGGGCCGGTCGCTACCTCAAGGCCGATGCCCGGCAGATCGCCCTGACCGGCAGCACCACCCAAGGCCTGGCCATGATCTATGGCGGCGTGCAGGTGCGCCCGGATCAGGAAATCCTCACCACCGTCCACGAGCACTACGCGACCCACACCATCCTGGACCTGCGCCAGCAACGGGATGGCACCCGTGTGCGCAAGATCCAATTGTTCAAGGACCCGCAAACCCTGTCGCGCCAGGAAATCCTCGACAACATCGACCAGGCCATCCAGCCGCAAACCCGCGTGCTGGGCATGACCTGGGTGCATTCGGGCAGCGGCGTCAAACTGCCGATTGCCGATATCGGGGCGCTGGTGGACAAGCACAACCGCAACCGCAGCGAACAGGACCGTATCGTTTACCTGGTGGACGGCGTGCACGGCTTCGGTGTCGAGGACCTGGACTTCCCCGGCATGAACTGCGACTTCTTCATCGCCGGCACCCATAAATGGATGTTCGGCCCCCGCGGCACCGGCATCGTGTGCAGCCGCAGCACCGAGCTCAAGTACGTCACGCCGATCATCCCGACCTTCTCCGAGGCCACGGCGTTTTCCACCACCATGACCCCGGGCGGCTATCACGCCTTCGAGCATCGCTGGGCGCTCGATGAGGCGTTCAAACTGCATTTGCAACTGGGCAAGGCCGAGGTCCAGGCGCGCATCCATGAACTCAATACCTACCTGAAACAACGCCTGGCGCAACACCCGCAGATCGAACTGGTGACGCCGCGCAGCCCGGAATTCTCCTCGGGCTTCACGTTCTTCCGGGTCAAGGACAAGGACTGCGACGAGATCGCCGCCTACCTGATGCACAACCGTGTGGTCGCCGATGCCGTTGAGCGCGATGTCGGCCCGGTGGTCCGCACCGCACCCGGCCTGCTCAACAACGAGAGCGAAATCGAGCGTTTCATGCAGTTGCTGACCACGCAGCTCTGAATCCGACCCTATCCACTTGTCAACGAGAGAAACGATGAACAGTGTGCTATCAGGTTATTCCCTGAGGACGCTCGCGGCCCTGGCCTTCGCCACTGCCGCGCTGCTGCCGGTCAGTGCCCAGGCGGGTGCCATCGCGCCGGGCAACGTGTTCAGGGACTGCAAGGACTGCCCGGAAATGGTGGTGCTGCCCGCCGGCACCTTCACCATGGGCACGCCCGAGGATGAGGTCGGGCACGAGCCCGATGAAAGCCCGCAGCACCCGGTGACGTTCGCCCGTCCGGTGGCGATCAGCCGCTTCCAGGTGCTGGCCGGCGAATGGAACGCCTACCTGCGCGACACCGGCTACGTCATGCCGGACGGTGACGACCGCCCCGGCCGCGAGTGCAAGGCCGGCATTCCACGCTACGAATACACCGCCCGCCATCCGGCCGTGTGCATGGACCTCGAGGAAGCCACGGCCTATGTCGCCTGGCTGTCGAAAAAATCCGGCAAGCACTACCGCCTGGTCAGCGAATCCCTGCGCGAGTACGCCGCCCGCGCCGGCAGCAGCGGACCATTCCCCTTCCCGTTCGATGAAGGCAAGGAATACAGCATTGCCAAACACGCCAACACCTACGGTGCAGCCGACGGCTACAACTTCACCTCGCCGGCAGGACGCTTCCCGGCCAACGCCTTTGGCGTCTACGACATGCACGGCAACGTCTACGAATGGACGGCCGACTGCTACACCGAAAACTACGTGGGCGCGCCGAGCGATGGCAGCGCCTGGCTGACCGAGGACTGCAAGGTCCAGCGCCTGCGCGGCAACGACTGGGGCGAAGCACCGGTGTTCTCGCGCTCGGGCAATCGCAACGCCGCCTACGCCGACGCCCGTGGCGACTGGCTGGGTTTTCGGGTGGCGCGGGACTTGTAAACGCACGGGGTTTGAAACAACCACAAACACTGTGGGAGCGAGCCTGCTCGCGAAGGCGCTGGGTCAGTCAGCGAGGGCGCACCCGCCCCCCTCATTCCGTCGCCCAGTCCTCAAACAAACCCGTGCGCGGCTAAATCGTCGTCCACGGGTTTCGTCTTTTAACCAGCCAAACCCTTGAACCTCTGCCCTTGCCGGCACCTGAAGCGGAAACCCCCATGACCTCAAAACCCCGCGGAGCCATCAGTGAAGTCCTCGGCCTGCTCAGGCCTTTCCGGGTCGTCGTGGTGTTGTCCATCCTCCTCGGCATGCTGGGCGGCCTGAGCATCACCGCGCTGCTGGCGACCATCAACGACGCCCTGAACGCCGACGGCAGTCCGTCGCCACGCGTCCTGGCGACTTTCATCGGCCTGTGCGCGGCGGCGCTGCTGACCTCGATCCTGTCCGACATCGGCACCAACCATGTCGGCCAGCACATCATTGCCGGCCTGCGTAAATCGTTGGGGGAAAAGGTGCTGCTGGCGCCCATCGAGCAGATCGAGCGGTTCCGCACCCATCGCCTGATTCCAGTGCTGACCCACGACGTCGACACCGTCAGCGATTTCGCCTTTTCCTTCGCGCCGCTCGCCATCGCCTTCACCGTGACCCTGGGTTGCCTGGGTTACCTGGCGTACCTGTCACTGCCGATGTTCGCCCTGTTGCTGGTCGCCATCGTGATCGGCACCGTGGTCCAGTACGTCGCCCGGGCGAAAGGCATCAAGGGCTTCGAAGCCGCCCGCGAAGCCGAAGACGAACTGCAGAAGCACTACAGCGCCATTGCCGCCGGGGCCAAGGAGCTGCGCATCCACCGCCCGCGTCGCCAACGCATGTTCAGCCAGCGCATCGAAGGCACGGCCGACTACATCTGCAACACGCACATCCGCTCG
>Ga0247742_10003074_pt1 | contig 10719 bp, 11 predicted proteins | sample UWRJL208509C2_FD_180944 | JGI IMG/M metagenome (GOLD analysis project Ga0247742, IMG submission 180944) | Plant litter microbial communities from Arlington Agricultural Research Station in Wisconsin, United States - UWRJ-L208-509C-2 | ecosystem: Environmental > Terrestrial > Plant litter >... | reverse complement strand
CTCCTCCTTATGCTCCTCCTCGGGATTTTCTTGGGACGCGCATATGAAGGCTTTATGGCCCATGATCAAAGGCTGATAAGTAGCCCCATTAACCTCTATGGTCGACTTCGTGCTTAATCTTTTTAACGGACGCTTGGAGGTGTTTCTTCACGTGCTTCTTGTTTATGATGACCGTTATATATTCGCGACCCTTATCTCTATACCAGTGATCACTGATACCATAATGCTCTATCATTAGTCTCGATTCTTTAATCACGTTTCCGGTCTCACGTAGTCAATGCAAGACATGTTTGGTACACCATGTTCTCATGATGTCGGTTATATTCATTATTTTCTTCGTAAAAGCACTTCAGTTTTTGGGAACCCAATGAGCGTTCACCGATATCATTCACCATCTTGAGTTGACGTATCAGTTGCCGTTTTCATGATGAAGCGGGATGGGATGAGTTGATGTAATGAAGATCAACTAGTGAATATATAACTCGGCCTCGTCTGAGCCACAAGCTCAGCACTTTATGGAACAGCTATAATAGAATATTGGGCCTTTCATTTGGTGTGTTCCGAGGTGATCATCGTTCTATCTTCAGAGCACGATAAGTACATCGTATGCCGCAGCCAAATGTTCTTCATTCTTTACAAATAAGAAGCGATTACAGTCTTTACTTAGAGACTAGATGTACCCGTAGCTCGCTCAAATCATTTGGGCCGCTTGAAAACGAGATATCGATGATTCAGGAATTGTACCAGCTTCGCGGTGAGACGCGTCGTATGAAATACGCGCCTTGCGATCACGTGGGACGGGTGCTTTTCCAACGTGATCATTGTCAATTTGACGCGGAGCCCAGGGCCAACGATTACGTTCGACTCGACCCATGGCTTTCTCCCTAATATCTTGCTGACGATCCCTTACTTGCTGAAGCTGGATGGGCTTCCTTAGGTCTTTAACTTGCGACTCAACCAGAAAGGACCAAACACGCTGTGAGAAAGCTTGATAAAGGTCGGCATTGTTCCGTTATTAAAGCCAGTCTCAAAACGCCTCTCTGCTCACTTCTCACCTTCAAGTGCGACGTGGATATTTGGGTGTATTCCAATGGACTACAACTCAACTACTGTGGACGCGATTCCTACATACACGTTTTCTTCCACTCCAGAGGATTTGGAGGACCATGTTCGGTGGCAGGGCTCACAAACGGCTTGTCAAGCCTTGAACCAGCTGATCAAGTCGAGTTCGCATGCAGCTACTGAAGATGTTGGAACCTCGAGAGGTGAGTAGGGCCAGTCAACCACCGAGAAACAAAAACTAACGTCAGAGGGAATGTCTCTAGGTTGGCAGAGGCATGCCTCCTTCGATCAAATACCTGGATTTTCTTCACTTAGCACCAACGACAACCCATCGTCCTCTGGCTCATCCATTAGACCTTCTTCCAAGCCACCATCTTCCAAAGGGTCCTCATCGCGTCCAACTTTAGGTCGCGCGCGTCATCTCGGTATGGCAACTCCAGACCTGACGAAATACGAACTCAATAAGACCATGCCTTTCCTCGACGAGGCAAATCCCTCACAATTCTTTGACATCTTAAAAGGTGTGTCTGCCCGATTGGATGAAAGCGCTGGCGTTAGCAAGAAGGATGCGTTCTCGCCACTCAGATCAATGAAAACGTCCAAGACGAGGAAGCGGGCAAGACCAGCAAGTCTGGGAAGCACATCCGATGCGAAAAGGGGACGCGTCGGTTCCTTGAAAGCTACCGAAGGTGACTCTGGTCGAATCATAGAGAAAGGGAAAGGAAAGGCGCTGTCTGCAGAAGTCGAGTCTCCATCAGAGATATCCTTTCTGAGCACGGGCTACAGCAGGGATGATAGTTCGATGGATGTTGAAGAGAGCCGCGGCGTTGTGTCTGCGACGTACTCACAGGCAGAAATGCCACCTCCACCTGCCCCTCCGACGAAACATCCAGGACCCATCAAAGAGGGACTTCCCCCGGCAGAGTTTAAAGTGACACCACGAGCGCTTCAACACGAATCATTTTCTCGAGATCATGGTAGAACTGATTCGAAGCCGAGGAAACCAGCACCAGTTCCCAAGCTACATCCACTGCTTCTCCAACCTCAAGCGCCCCAAGCGTTATCATCCAACAGTCAAACCTCCATTTTGTCCCCCAAACCTCAAATACCACCCTCTAATCGACCGCCGGATAATAGAACGATTATTTCTCAGACCGCTCCTTTTCACGATACTACGCGACCTTCTGGCCCACCTTCGTCTAACCCAGGACCCATTAGTTCGCAATCTCGCCTTCCCGCACTTGGAATGCGTCGTACGAACACATTTCCTTCGCGTTCCACCGCTATTTCAACTAGCGGAGGGTTACCGACTAGGCAGAAAGGATTTAAACCACCTCTGCTGTCGTCCTCGCAGCAGCAGAACACGATCAAGGAGGAAAGGTTTATTTCCAAGGTTCCTCCTCTAGAAGTCAATGGCAACAAATTTCGGAATCAACAATCTGTGGCTTCGGTCAAGCAGGAAACAATTGCGAAAACTATGCCACTGCACGCAGCCGCTGACCGCGAGGCGAAAATATACATGCGGGCACCGGCCGGCAGCAATGGATCGAGTACATCATCCGATTCCCACTCCTTGGGCAGTTCGACATCTTCGAGATATACCTCTCCTCCAAGAATTGAACTTCGCTCGGCGAACGCCTCGCAAGCTTGCGCACAGGTACATGCCCCCCCTGTGTCCCCCGTCCTCCCCGAGCCGTCTGACACCGACCCGGATTCCTCGTTCGGAGACATGTCATTTGACTTAGATGCCCTTGAGGAGACTATGCGGATGTATGACTGAGCATTCTCGGCAGTCTACGATCTCTTTCCCTTCATTGCCGACTGGGTAATCCCCCTCGAGATGAAGTATACCGGTCATAAATTTTACTATAATCCAGCTGAACATTCCATATCCTTAACCATCCAAATATTACATTTTACAGACTGCATACTGATCCAACTCAATGTATCCTAGAGATCATCATCCATAATCTATGAGACTTCGCTGGGCTTTGAAACGCACTGAAACCCCTGGGGCCAAGTACCTCATTCAAATGTCTAGAAAACCTGGGGACATCATCTATGCATCATCATTTACGCACCCAAAGCCAGTACAATAACCTTATACAAAGTTATTTTTTGATAGATGAACGGTGAACCCCGTGAATGAGATAAGTTCCTGGCCGTGGTCCATTTCTCACGTCGGATGTTAGTCGAGACGAGCTTACCTCTTGATCTTGTACTCTACTTCTACTTCAACCACTGCATAGCCGCCCACTGAGAACTTAAAAAACATTGGAAGAGAACAAGGAGTCAGAAATTAGGAGCGGCTGCGACTTCGGCCCCTCCCGCTGAGCGCGACATCGTGACAAAGGCCACGACGGGCCAGGACAGATCGTCGACAAGCGCCACGCCTTGAACAAGCCTTGACCAGCTTGACCATCACCCCTCATGTCCTCCAACTGCCCACCCCAGCTTCAGCTATCCCTGCAACCCAACACGACCTCTTTCAAGCGCTCCTTTGAGCAGTTTGGCTTTGACCTCGAGAGCCCCGTAGACGGCGGAGGAGGCAGTGCGAACAATGGCAACGATCGCAACAAACGGGCCAGGAGTGCAAGCAGCTTCTCGGACAGCAGTGATTCTGTGGACGGGACTCTTGCGTCGGGATCGAATAGTTCGTCCTCCTCTGTGGGAGGAGACGAGGCACGACTACCAGAACCGACACCAAGGACTTTGACAACGCGTGCAAGCTCCGTAGTCCCACCCAGGCTACCAACACCTGAGATTCAGGATATAGAAATGCCTGACTATCCCAGCGACACCATAGAAGACTTTTCTACCAGTCTACGCTCAGGGCAGGCGCCACATGGCCACAATGACGAACGGTATCGGTTATCTTTGGAGAGGTTCAATGCGTTCGACAGCCAAATTTCAGTTCTGCGCCAATCTAGACCTACTTCGCCCACTGTCGGCCGTTCGCCAACACCTCCCCCTACTCTACCGCCTTTGAGCATCTCGGATGAGCGATCACGACTATCTTTATCAACGAGCGCTATCCCGTACCTTCATCCCCCTCCCCAACCCTCCACACCTCTCACAGAAGCGTTTTTCGGGACAGAAAGCCCCTCAAGTACTCGAGTGCAAAGTCCCACAACTGTCCGTGATAACTCTGTATATGAAGAACCATTGCAGGTCAGGGATGGCACTGAAGCGCCCACGCATCAGGGTAGGCAACATTTTGTTTTGTGCAATATTTTTGTAACACACTGCATTGTCTCTCTAGGGCTCTTCCGAGTGGCATATCGAGAAAATTTGAATTCATCACCGCCACATCGATCAGATTCTGCCTCGAGTATTAGGACCCTCTCATCCTTGAACCAAGACAACGAAGATCTTGATCCCATGAGCGGATTTCGTGCTCACCTAAGTGGCGCCCTCGAGCGGTTACGACCTCAGTCACCCCTTGTTCCTGGTTTAGGATTAGATGGACAAGAAGATGAGGAGGACCATGTAGTTCCACCAACCGAGAACAACCCGCCGACTCTGCCACCCATTCCCTCAGTCGTGTCTGACGCCGACATCGAGGACCTTTTGGTGGCATCATCAACCAATACTGAGGCACAAAATTCAACAGCAGGCGGCTACCCTGTTCCCTCGCCGAGTCTTCGAGATTTTCACAGCTGGATGAGTGAGGAGCGGGGGCCACCGAGGAGTGCTGATGCAACTGTAAGCTCCAGTCACCCCGAGGACTTTACGCCTTGGTTCAACACCGATCCTCTCATGCGACCCAACTCGCTCTCGACAATGAACCCTACCCCAAATACAGGAAATAGACTGAGGGCAGACGAGGACGCTGTGAGGGCCTTAGACGCTGGTGTTTTCAGTGAGTGAAGGCTGCGTCGGAATCCTTTTCCCTGGTTGATTTATTGCTTCTAGGTGGAAGATCGGTCTCTCATCGTAGGAGACCTAGTGGCGCAGAGAGAGCGGAAGGTTCGTCGTCAATGGGTGTCATGGAGGACATGGGTCTGTGGGAGAGGTTTGTCTCCTCTAAATTGATTATTCATTGCAGTATTAATTTGGTAACAGGCGCTCTTTTGAACTATGGAACAACTCAAACGACGATTCTGCTGACAACGACCCTCACCATATTTCTCCATCGCCATCATCGCCTCTCATTCATTCACAACCAAGACGGCGATTATCGCCAGATCCCGAGACATCACGTCGGCGTTCGCAACCACTACAACCTCGAACGTGGACGCGGTCTTACGCACAGACTAGACTTGGCTCGTCTAACTCGCTCGTCACTGAGAACGCACTCGAGGCACGAAGGAGGGCAGATCATGCGGACCTTTTGAGGTCTGTATATTCGACGACAGGTGCCACCTCTCGCGAAGAATCAGATGTGGAAATGCTGTTTGGCGATGAAAATCCTGGCTCGAACATGGGTGATAGTGCTCATTTAGATGAACTGAGTGCTGTGGTCGATGGCCGAATGAGATGGAACGAAATGAGGCCTGAACGAAGAATGAGAGCTCTTATGGAGGAACAGGCGCGCCGAGAGGACTTATACAGGAGACAGCGGGAAGAGACCTCTAGACTCAGACGTCGGATGTCGTCCGAGCAATCGAACTTGCCATTCATACTTCCTCTGCCTCTTCCATCGCCCAGTCTGGGCGTTGTATCGAGTCCAGATGAGGGTGAGGACGATAGTTTCTTCGGCTCTGGGGAGTTTGGACGACCACAAGGGACTTATGCACCTCATTTCATTGGTGGACGCAATTCTCAAATCGATGAACATCAGCGACGGCAGACTCTTCGACATCCGCTACATGCTCTCCAACGATTGCAATCAACTCGGCCCATGGATTCCCCAAGGAGAAACTCATCAGCAGACCTGATCGACTTCTCTCATACACATTCACCGACTACACGGCAATGGCCACAGCAATTCCCTCAGCCATCCACACAACCACCGCAGAGACGACCTTTGCTGCTTCCTCTGTTCTCGTCCCTATTTGATGGACATGCCCACGGTTTTCCTGAAACCCCCTCTGCCGGCCATGTAACTGCTGATACGCCCTCAGAGAACACGCGAAGACATTCAAGATCACTCTCGGCTGGCACTGTTTCACTTGACAGTATCGATGAAGAAAGGAATCGCTTCCGAGCCGCAATTCTTGGCAGACACCCTTGGACATTGAACAACGAGCCACCTTCCTTACCGCCTCCCGATTTAGGAAGTACCTTTGAGGCAGGCGAACATGATGCAAATCCTTCTCCGAATGCACCAGTTTCGCACAATCCTGAAGTGGTGCGTGAGGCAAGTGAGCCACCATCTTTCTTCGCTCCGACGCAGCATAGGATACCACCTGTCAGAACCGCCCACTCTTACACTACCTCTCGGTCAACAACGTCGACGATCGATCGCCATGGTTCGCGGCCAGATTCCGATCCGGCGTTTCACGCTCATTCATGGCAGCAGCCACCAAACCCTTCTCTAATTCGAGTCGACCCGACGCAGTATCGCTGGTTGATGAATAGTGCTCGCCCAGACACCGTGGATAGCCTTCTGGAGAGGAGGCACCAGGTCGTCCAAGGACAGGACGTCGGCCATTCGGCACCCTTAAATCCAAGTTCTGTCACGGCGTCTGGCATATCGACGGGGTCGTTTGACCCTTTCTTCTCAGATGATATTTCCGGTGCTCATCGAGGTTCCTTTGCCTATGACTCGGTCAGGCATGTTGACAGGAGCACCTATCCACTCAACAGACCGCCGCCGAATCCTTCCATTTCGTCGCGACGACCTAGTTATGACGACAATGGGCAACATGCAGCTTTCATGGCGCCTAATAATCGAGATAACCAAGGTCCCCAAAGCTTTGCTCCAGGTCCATTCAGGAATACCATGAACCAGTTGCTGTCTCATCGATCATCGACATCGCAAGTATCTGTACCACCCAGCATCCCGCCCTTGTCATTTGAAGAGCCTTCCTATCAGTTCATGCCTCGTGACCTTCAAGCTACTCCGAACACCTTCTCGGAAGCCCCTGCTCGTCGGAATTCAGTTCACAGTCATCTTGACGACGACGTTCCACCTGACACTTACGACCTCATTCAACAAGCTAGGGCAGCTCTTAACCCTGAGGTACCATTCCGGTCCTCTGGTGGTGCTCGAAGTAGCGCTGTTATGAACCAGGGCAGTGCCAATCACAATACCTCTGGGACTGCTGCACCAGAGCGTATCAGGAGGAGTCAGGCTGAAATACATATGCTACTTACCCAGCGGGTCCGAATGGAACCCTCCAGGTTAGAGAACCCAGATGCCTCTCGAGAGCCATCCTTGCCCACAGGTCAAAACACGACGAGAGCATCACGGACAACGTCCACTCATATTGACCCTCTCCATCCTGGCGCTTCCAATGCGGCTAGACAACAGCAATTGATTCAGCAAAGGGATAATGAGATACGCAGGAGGGCCTCGTTCCGCAGCGATGCACAGGTTTCCGAAGGAAATGTGGCTTCGAACATGAGTAGGGGGCATCCCCCACCAAGGAGGATGGGACCTTCAGACGTTAACGTTACCATGCAAAATGTACGACAAAGACAAAGATACCATGCCCGACTTCGTCCTGAGTTCGGTGCCTCTCGGATTCGGCCTGGTGCTTTAGGTGACTACATGGTAGGTTCCCAGTGCCTACCTTATTCCTCGCATCTCTGATTTCTTTCGATAGCTTGACGATGATTTTGAAGCAATTCGCTATGAGGGTTTGCTATCCCTGGCCGAATCCATTGGCGATGCCAAACCCAAGGCGACGCCAGCAGAAATTCTCGAGCGATTAGAAAAGTCGACTTTCAAGGATTGGAAGACTGATGATGGCGATACTCGATGCCCAATATGTCTGGATGATGTGCGTGTCCTTCTATGTTGTCCGGCCATGTACACTTACACGTAGATACCCAGTACAACGACGATGATCAACTCCTCAAGCTCAATAATTGCTCGCATTGGCTCCACCAAGAGTGCTTGCAGGTACGCAGGGTGTCCTTTGCGGTGCATCACAATCTAATTAATATACTTCCATTAGCAATGGCTCCAGACTGCTAACACGTGCCCCGTATGCCGCAAGTCAGTCCATGAAGCAGCCAGCTCTTCGTCGTCAGCACCGCACAGACACTTCCATTATCACTTCCATCCTCGCCACCCACCTGTACACCCGCCTGCATACCATCCATTGGGACGTGGTCCACCACCTCCCCCTCCCCCGGGTGCAAGCGGCACTGGTGCCAGCCGCACGTTTGGTGATTGGTTCAGAGGTGGATTTGAGTGAAGTCCGGATATCCTTTTTACCTACATTTATTCCATGCATACCTTTCCTGCTGCTCTCACGTCTCCGTGCATTTGATCTCTTGCAAGCCAAGCCAATAATCTGTGTATATTATCTAATCTTTGATCACTGCATTTTCTCCTTGTACATACGCGTCCCCTTGCACTATCTACTCATTATCGGATCCCATTACATCTAGTGTTGTATTAAGCAATATTATGTCATACCTGCATTGTCTGGAATCATACTTTCCTGACCTATAACAGAAGTTGTTAGGTGGGATAGCAAAACATCCAGTGTTCCATATTCAACGTTCATTACTCGGCGAGTACTTAGTAAATAAAGCTAGCAAAGGTTGAATTCGCTATCACATTTGCCTTCATTTGACATGCCCAAAGTCCGGGACTTTCGGATGCCAGGTTCTCTTCTCTTCTCCGCATGAATTCTGATGCCTCCTGAGTCAATTCAAACTCACTCGTGCTTATCTTGAGTGACTGGTCTATTGGTGGCGTATCACTCTTTCCAAAGGCCGCGGCGTGTTGACAGTGTTTCCCTGACGAAGATGGTGTTCAACTGTTGACCATCGTATCTCTCGTAACGTTCTCTGCCAGTCAGTTTTACTCCTTCGATTAAATATACAAATCTCACCAAAGCAATAAGAAATTTTAGAAACAGGATAGACATATTAAAGCTTAAACGCTTAAGCTTTCTCGAAAGCCCGCATAGCTGGCTGGTCCTGGGTTCAGCATTAACTGTGAAAAACTCGTTGGGTGCAATGGTCCTGATGGATTACGTAGTGTCTCACAAACGATAAAGTCCTCTATGGGTGGCCATTCTCGCTCATACCAGTTGCGCTACAACACCATCACCATGCACTAGTAGTCATAAGATGCCCATTGTTCACTGGCGGGTTGACCACTTTCCCGGAGTTCGTTTAATACGCGAGGGGATTTCACAAATCATGGTCCTTCTTTCCTTCCTGAGGTGCTTGCCGCGTTATCCGTCGTTCACCATGTGCGGATGTGGATGAGTATACTTCAATGCCGCATCCCATAGTCAAATCGAAATACGAAGCGTAGGGAGCAGAACCGTTGATCTGGCACTTCCGTCTCTGGGCATTAGCAAGTCGGATCCCTCAGGTGACGTCCATAGTCGAAATTTTTTGAGAAACAGAGTGTTGAATAGGAAGTCAATTGTTCCAACGGTACTTGCTCAAAGTTTACCATAGCCGTATCGGTATGGTGACAAGTTCGGCTGTTTGAGAATCCCTAGAAAACATGGAGGTTAAATATCCCGTGTTGGTGAGACGCAAATACGACACACCAAGTATTGCTGTAACGTACAGAGCCAAATCGACGTCCCTTGGCTTTACCGTCGACGCAATCAGAACTCTGACGCTTGCGTTTATTCAAAGCTGGGTTCTCTTCCAGAGGCACGCTCTTTAAAAGGAGCCGACTGCAATATTATCAAGGCTTCCTTATCCTTCCTTGCCGTCCGTATCCGCCTAGATCCTTGGCTCCGGCCATCCTCGAAACACAAGTTTGGACCTCGTGAGCAACTACCAGCTGATAGATGACTATTATCGACAACGTTTCCGGAATGCTTGAGAGGATTTGGTCCCCATGGATGTGCAAAGCTGCTCTTCTTTTCCTCACAGCCGTATCGGTCCATATTTCTCTCTCACCCCCGAATCCACCAGTAAAAAGCGAGGAATGTTGTTCCGGAACAGAAGGGACGAATACGATCTTTGAGAAGTTCGTACAGTCCGTGACCTGGTGCAGTAAGGTGAGCTTCGCTTGCACGAATGCTATATGCAAACTCACCTTACATGTATTGCTTAGTGCATGGTATGGATAGGCATGGCCTGCGACATGGCACTTGTCGCTGTCGATCAAATTGCCACCCACCATTTCAACAAAAGCTGGGGAACTGATGGTTTAGTACATCCAGCTTGGAGTGACCCAGTCCATCCATGGATGGTCGCAGGTGCGATATGCGCCATCATCGCAGCATGCCTCCGTGTGTGGTTTGTCGTTCAGTTCTAAGACGACGAGGATGGTTTCGCTGACGGAATAGCATCCCCAGGTGCTTCAAGACCCTTGGACCATTTTTCACGTTCGAGATCACCATCCGACCCAAGCACGAGCTCATCAAGCACGGTCCATACGCTTGGGTGCGGCATCCAAGCTATACGGGCATCTACATGACGCTCATTGGTGCGACTCTGGTCCTCGGCGCACCGGGAACTTGGGTTGCAGACTGCGGTGTGGGCACTTGGCTAGGAGCGTTGGTGGCTTGTTTTTGGTTTCTGAAGTGCGTGTTCGCATTTCGGGGTATGTGCGTGAGGTAC
>Ga0247742_10003072_pt1 | contig 10722 bp, 14 predicted proteins | sample UWRJL208509C2_FD_180944 | JGI IMG/M metagenome (GOLD analysis project Ga0247742, IMG submission 180944) | Plant litter microbial communities from Arlington Agricultural Research Station in Wisconsin, United States - UWRJ-L208-509C-2 | ecosystem: Environmental > Terrestrial > Plant litter >... | reverse complement strand
CCTGTGGCCGCCAAAAATGGCCCAGGAGGTGGAGCGCGAGGACCTGATCCTGCTGGTCCCGGCGTTCGTATTGTCGCAACTGCAGGCGGGGTTCGAGATCGGTTTCCTGATCTACATCCCCTTCATCGTCATCGACCTGATTGTGTCCAACCTGCTGCTGGCGCTGGGCATGCAAATGGTCTCGCCGATGACCATTTCCCTGCCGCTCAAATTGCTCTTGTTCGTGCTGGTGTCCGGTTGGTCACGGTTGCTCGACAGTCTGTTCCTTTCCTATCTCTGAGTGGCTTATGGAACCTATCGTGCTGTTCAAGCAGGGCATGTTGCTGGTGGTGGTGCTGTCCGCGCCACCGTTGATCGTTGCGGTGGTGGTGGGGGTGCTGACTTCCCTGGTGCAGGCGCTCATGCAGATACAGGACCAGACGCTGCCCTTTGGCGTCAAGCTGGTAGCGGTGGGCATCACGTTGATCATGACGGGGCGCTGGATTGGTGTGGAGTTGATCCAGTTGATCAACCTGACCTTCGACATGATCGGCCGTTCGGCCCTGAACTGAGGGTTTGCCTGTGCTGTTCTATCTTGAGTTCCTGCCCAGCCTGGTGATCGGCATGGCGCGTATCTATCCCTGCGGCATTCTGGTGGCGGCGTTTTGTTTTCAACATATACGCGGCATGCTCCGGCACACCCTGGTGATGGTCATGGCACTGATGCCCGCACCGGGTATCCATGCGGCGTTGGAGGGCCAGGATTACTCGGCGCTGATGCTCGGTGCCCTGGTGCTCAAGGAAGTGGCGCTGGGGGTGTTGTTGGGGCTGTTGCTGGCGATGCCGTTCTGGATGTTCGAGGCGGTGGGGGCGTTGCTGGATAACCAGCGCGGCGCCTTGGCCGGTGGCCAACTCAACCCTTCACTGGGGCCGGATGCAACGCCGATCGGGCACTTGTTCAAGCAACTGGCGATTTTCCTGCTGATGGTCAGCCTGGGGTTGGGCGCCTTGACCCAGGTGATCTGGGACAGCTACCTGATCTGGCCGCCCACCGTATGGTTTCCACTCCCCGCGCCGAATGGCATGAGTGTGTTCGTCGGCCTGCTTGGCGATACCTTCACGCACATGATGTTGTACGCCGCGCCCTTCATCGCGGTGCTGCTGTTGCTGGAGTTCGGTATTGCGCTGCTGGGGGTTTACAGCCAGCAATTGCAGGTGAGTACGCTGGCGCCGCCGGTCAAGAGCCTGGCCGGTATTGGCATTGTGCTGCTGTACTTTGCGCTGCTGCAGGACCTGATTGTCGGGCGCATGCTCGAGTTGGGCGACCTTAAACATTCACTCGGGCTGTTATTCAAGGCCGCGGTGCCATGAGTGATTCAGGCGAAAAGAAGCACCCGGCTTCAGCCAAGAAGCTGCGCGACCAACGCAAAAAAGGCCAGGTCGCGCAAAGTCAGGACGTCCCCAAGTTACTGGCGCTCACGGCCATCAGTGAGATCGCCTTGTTCACCGCCGAGACCAGCCTGCAACGCTTCCAGCAAATGATGGTGTTGCCGATGTCGCGCTTCAACCAGCCGTTCGCACGAGCGCTGGAAGAAGTGCTGGTTGATGGGCTGGTCATGTTTTTCTCGTTCTCCCTGTTGATGGTGGGCGTGGTGATCACCACGAAGCTGATCAGCAGCTGGATGCAGTTCGGGTTGTTGTTCGCGCCGGAAACCCTGAAGCTCGATTTCAATCGGCTCAACCCGGTCAGCCAGGTCAAGCAGATGTTCTCAGCCCAGTCGGTGATGAATCTGCTGATGAGCATCACCAAGGCATTTCTTATCGGCCTGATTGTGTACCTGGTGGTCTGGCCTTCGTTAGGGGTGTTGATCAACCTGGCGAACAGCGATCTGCAAAGTTACCTGCTGGCGCTGATAGCCCTGTTTCGTCACTTGCTGCACGCCTGTCTCGGACTGTTACTGGTGCTGGCGCTGATCGACCTGAGTTTGCAGAAGCACTTCTTCGCCAAGCGCATGCGCATGACCCAGGTGGAAGTCGTCAAGGAGTACAAGGACATGGAAGGCGACCCCCATGTGAAAGGCCAGCGCCGCGCGTTGGCGCACCAACTGGCCCAGGAGGAGCCGAAGGTCAAGCTGCCCAAGCTGGAGGAGGCCGATATGCTGGTGGTCAACCCGACGCACTTTGCTGTCGCCCTGTACTACCGGCCCGGTAAGACGCCGCTGCCGTTACTGATCAGCAAAGGCACCGACACCGAGGCCCGCGCGTTGATCGTACGAGCCAAGGCCGCCGACGTGCCGGTGATCCAGTGTGTGTGGCTGGCTCGCATGCTCTATACGAAACAGCTGGGCGCAAGCATTCCTCGTGAAACCCTGCAGGCCGTGGCGCTGATCTATCGCACCTTGCGCGAACTGGACGATGAAGCCAAGCGCGAGACCCTGGAATTGCCGGAGCTTGAGCGCCGCTGATCAGCGATTGGAAGGTGTGTCCAGGGCGCTCAGGTTGGCCAACGACAACATCCGACTGAGGACCTTGTCGAGCGTACTGGGCACTGCAGGCAATGCGTGCCAGATGACCAGGGCGTGCTGGGCGTCGAGGTAGATGAAACAGCCATCGTACAACGTCGCATGCTCAAAGCGCCGCTCCAGTACCCATTGCAGTTGCCCCGGTTGCAACACTTCGCGAGCGACATGCAACGCCAGCCCCGGCTGCTGGCCGGCTTGCTGTTTGCACACCTTGATTCCAGGCGCGAGTGACAGGTGAGCGGCAGTGCCGCTCACCAGATTCTGCAGAAACACCTGGCGTTGTGCGTCGGGCATTTCCGGGAGGCTCATCGTTCGAGCGAGATCGTTTGATAGTCCGCCCGTTCCCCGGCAGGACCAGGCTCGACGCGCATTTGCGCCGGCCACCAGATCACCATTTTATCCTGGCTCGATTGCGGGCGAGAGCACGAGTCGCCCTTGCACGTGGGGGTGCAGCCGGCGACGAGCAGCGCAGTGCCGATCAGGGTGACGCAGAGTAAGCGGTGTTTCATGGCGTAGCCTTTTGAGCGGGAGTGATCAAGGAGGGGCGGGGCACACTGAGGTGTTCATCCTTTACGACGGGGCGCATCGCGATAAATACCTCGGCTTCTTCGCCAGGCTTGAGCCAGGCGCGCGGCCAGACGCTGACGGCCAGGGTCTGCGAGTTGCTGCATTCCTTTTCGTCGATACGCACATTGCGCTTGAACTGATTGCGCAGCACCACGACGGCCACGTTGTACTCAGGACCCGCATACCACTGGCTGCGCTCGGTGTTCAGCGCGAGCAAATCCCGTGTACTGCATAAGGTGTTCAGCCCCAACGGCATCGGTGCAGCCTTGAAGGCCTTGGGGACTTCGCCACTGACCAGGTGCGCCAGGGTGCTGATGATGTCGCTGCGCTTGATCACCGGCTGGTGAGGGGCATACCGCCTGGCCAGCGGTGTGAGCGCGGCCTGCAAATCAACCTGGTCGGCCTGGGGCAAGTAGCGCGAGGGGTCGGCCTGGTCGCCGATGACCCTCGGGGTCAGGATGAACAGGCGTTCACGTCGATTGTTCTGCCGTTCGGTCGAGGAAAACAGTGCCTTGCCCAGCAGCGGGATATCCCCCAGCAGCGGGACTTTGTTTTGCTTGTCAGTGCTTTCAGTCACGTGGAGCCCGCCGACCACCAGCGAACGCTTTTCCGCCATCACCGCCTGGGTGCTGACTTTGCCGCGACGGACATCCAGGTTGCCGGGGAGGGGATTGGTCTCGTCGAAATTGCCGTCTTCGATATCCACCACCAAGTGGATCTGATGGCCGCCACGGCTGGTGATGACGCGGGGTACGACCTGGAAGCTGGTGCCCACGGTGACCGGCAAAATGGTGGCGTTCTCTCTACCGGGCGTCAGGTATTGCGTGCGGTTGAAGTCGATGACCGCCGGCTGGTTTTCCAGGGTGAGCACCGAAGGGTTGGAGACCATGGTTGCCAGCCCCTTGGCTTCCAATGCGCGTATGTCGGCATAGAAACGATCGCGATTTTCAATCGTCAGTTGCGACGAGGTGCCCGGCGACACGTTGGCACCACCGCGGAAGCGGCTGTTCTGGAAACCCCAGTTCACCCCGAACTCACGCAACTGCGTGCGCTCGATATCGAGAATGATCGCGTCGATTTCCACCAGCTTGCGCGCCACATCGAGTTGAGTGATCAGCTCGCGATACATGGCCTGGCGCTCCGGCAGGTCATAGATCAGCACGGCGTTATTGCGTATATCGGCCTCGACGCGAATCCGGCTGTTGGAGGTCGGTGCGCGTGAGGTGAGCGTGGGACCGAGGTCCATTTGCGCTGAGTTGGCGTTGGCCCCGAGCATCTGGCCCAGCAACGGATTACCCAATCGGGGAATGTTGGGCGTGAGCGGTGCGGGTGGTGATGTGGGACGTTGGCTCAGTGCCGAGAGCGACGAGGGCGCCGAGGTGGACCGCGGTTCCAGCAGCCCGCGCAGAATGCTGGCAACGCCCGGGACAGCAAGCTTCTCGCCGCGATAATCGACATGACGGTCCGCCGCATTCGCGAACTTCAGCGGGTAACTCAGCACGCTCTGTTTTTCATCCGGAGAGCGGCGTTGGCTGCTGAACTGTTTGATCTGCTCGATGTAGCGCCGAGGACCGGAGACGAGCACCACGCCATCTTCGGGCAACTCACCCCAGCCGAATCGGCTGTCGAGCAAGCCGATATCGGTCAGCGCTTGCTTGAGGTCTGAAATGGTTTCAGAAGAAACTTCAAGGCGCGCGGATTCCTGCTGGTCGAGGGTGCTGACGAACAGAGTGTTGTTGTAGAGGTACCACTGAAAACGATGCTCAACGGACAGCCTGTCCAGCATCGACTGCGGGGTATTCGCGCGGATCTTGCCATTGACGTTGCCTTCCAGCAGCCCCTCGATTTGCAGTTGGGTGCCAAAGGTCTGGGCGAAGTCTTCGAGTACATCGCGCAGGGGTTTGTGTTCGGCCTCGTAGGCGTAGGCGGTGTTTTTCCATTCTTGGGGAACGGCAGCTAACGCGCTGCTTAGCGGGATCAATAGCGAGCATAGCAGGCCGATGCCGCCCCAACGGATACGTTTGGATAAAACAACGGGCGAATCAAAACGCAGACTCCTGCGCTCGCGGGTCTTGTTATTCATGGGGAGTACTCTGGTTAGTACAGCTGTGAACGTAACGGGATGGGCCTGGCGCTCAGGGAGGGACGGCGAAGACGTGCGAAGATAGCTCGCCAGGCATCGCGTTGATTGAGTAAGTCCGCCAGACAGTCGAGCACATCCGCCTCACTCAGTTTGCCTTTCAGAATCTGAGTAAGCCAAAGCGCACCAGTGTCTGGTTTCTGAGCGAGTGCACCCTGGAAATGCGCGAGGCTAGCGGCGCCCAGACGCGCCCAATACTGTAGAACCACGCCGTCAGCTCGTGTTGACGTCAGTTGGGCGGCAAGCAACAAAACGGTTTTCTGATATATCAAGGTGACTTCATCCTCCTCTTCAAATAATGTCAGATGTTCTTCTTTTTTATTACTCAGCCAGTCATGAATTAAATCTTTCATTTAATTGAAATGGTCAATGGTGGTTTTGAGCGACTGATTGACAATTTTGGCGTGATCCTGATCAAGGGAATTGGCCATCTGGTGGTTAAGTGTGAGTTTGAAAAAAAGCTCACTGTCCCAATTGTCTGGCGTCGCCTCCCTGTAAAAAGAGGTAAATTCGTTATCAGCTTTTTTCCGATTGCTTATAACTTCTGAAGTGAAGGCCTTATAGAAGTCCATGGTCTACCTTTATGGCTGATGGCCGTCGAAGGAATTGCGAAGTCATTACTAAATAGGCAGCATTAATAGGGCTAGAGAAAAGCGAGGTCAGACATCGATCCGACGATCCCTAACCTGTTCATAAAGAGCATTGCGCATGTCGTTCCAGCTGATTCGGAAATCGCCTTCATCTGTCTTCAATACAAGTGTTTGGGCGTCGATTGAGCTGTCGGCTATAAGCTTCCAGAACGTGCTCCCATAGTGGGCTAAAGCGTGCGTTACCTCTTTAAGGTCATGTGGGTGGCACATCAGTGTCGCGCTGATTTCCTCAACTTGGCTCTTCAGCAATTGCTTAACGAGGGCTGCCACTCTTTGTGGGGCTACTATCTCGTCAAGTAGGCTGCGAATCGCCTGGTTGGTGATCTGGGTGGCGTAATGCTCCACGGTGTCGCACATCGTTTGCCTACTACGTTCCCACTGTTTGAGCTGAGCATCGGCGCGTTGCCAGATATCAATCGAGGCCTTCTCCAGCAACGCCTCACATTTCTGCTCTGTCAATCTGATCAACTCTTCAGCTTGAATGTTTGCGTCACGCAAAAGTTGATTTGCATGCTTCCAGTTTGCAAGCTCTTCCCGGGGTATTATGCTACGTGGCGCGCTAGGCGAGAGCCCGGATAACTTAATGTTGTAACGGCATAACACTGTTGAACTCCTCACTCGTGCTAGGTGTGGGCATGTCATTACTCGCCAATGTAGTAGCGCGCCATACGACGGCCTGCCAGAGTGTGTCGAGTCGGTTACCTGTGATTCCGTGCGGAAGGTTTGTTGTTTCAACCTCAACCACACATTTACGCGGGAATCGCAATCTAAGGCGCTGCCAGGTCGCGGCTTCAACCCAGCTATGGAGCAGTTGTATCGGGTCAGAACCCGGCGGCAGTATCACGGGGGGCAGCGCCTTGGAAAGACGCATGCACCATTGATGATGAATGTCGGTCAAGAGGTCTGAGTCCTGGGGATTGAAGGTGCCGTGAACCAATGCCAGCATTAGGTTCAGTTGTTCCCTAGAGGCCAAGGCCAGGCGGATCACTGTGGGGTGCGGCTTAGCAGGCAAACAGGCTGCATAACCCAGTAGTTTGTCTGGTGCTGACTGTCCACTGCGAAGCAGCGTTTCAATCACCGGGTAATCTTCGCCCTTCCAGTCTTCGTGGGCAGACTCCCAGGGAAATACCCACCATCGCGCCCACGGCAGGTGTTCATGAAGCTGATGATCGAGTCTAGGCGTCATGAACAGAAACCGTTGATTTGCCCGTTGACCCCGTTTCTTGATGGCGACTCTGACGCCGTTTGTGCAGCAGCAATAAGGCGATCGGGAGGACGATCACGCTGAGCAGTAAAACCATTACGCTGGTTCGCCAGAACCCAAGATTATCGCTAGGCACCAGGAAAGGGCCGAAATACACCAGTCGCTGCTGCTCCTGGTAAATAGTCGCTGGCACGAATATCACCGAGAGTTTTTGCAGGTTGTCCACTGCCATAGACATGCCAGGGATACTGCTCGCTACCATTCTGCGAATCCGTGCTCGGATGTTATCGGGGTCCAACCGTGGGTCGTGCTTGATGAATACCGATGCAGATGCCGGTTGTACTGGCTCGCCCGGCGCGACGCGTTCCGGTAACACCACGTGCACGCGTGCGACAATGACGCCGTCAATGTTGGACAAAGTGGCCTCAAGCTCTTGGGACAAGGCATAGATATAGCGCGCGCGTTCTTCCAATGGCGTTGAAATTACGCCTTCCTTGCGAAAGGTATCCCCTAGCGTGGTCCGAGCAACTCTGGGTAGACCTACGGCTTCCAGTGTTCGTACGGCTCGCCCGATATCAACGGTATTAACCGTGATGACAACACCGTCCTTAGCCGGAAATTTTGTGGCGCGAATATTTTTATCAGCCAATTCGGCTACGACTTCATTGGCCTCCTGTTCGGAGAGTTGGCGATGAAGTTCCACACGGTCGCTGCATCCGCCCAATAGGGATGCAATAACAATGAAGATGACGGCAGAGAAAAGGGGGGGCATTTTCATTACTGCAAGTTACATATCTTGTCGACGCCTTGGGTCGCCTTGGCGAGGCATTTTGTCAACAGGTGGGGAGTAAGTTGTGCGTTAAATAAATCGCGGGAGTATGTTTTGTAGGCTTCAAAGTCGAGCTCTTTCTTTGGCGCGCGGACGAGTTTGGAAAAACGGTTCATTGAGGCGCTGAGCTGATTGGACGCCTCAACAAAAAGCTGGGGGACGTTAGACCCTGAAGACACTGCCTTTGTATGGTTTGAGCGTTCGAGCATCGATGAAAAAAAACTGGCATCCCTACTTGAGAAGGAATGCTCAGGTGCTGCGTAGGTAACGGCGCCGCTGTCGGACTGATCTGAAAGCTGAGTTTCTTTTATACGCATGGCATGTGGGCTCATTGATGACTCATGGTAACTTTCTATGAGAACAGATGAAGTGACCTTCAGGCAGGCAAGATGATTGCCTCAAGGTCATCAGGCACAAGAGGCAACCGGTAGATCAACTGATTAATTACCTTTGGAGTTTCGTACCTGTTCGTTAACGTTCTTCATCTGGGCACCTAGCCAAGCGTTATCTAATGTGTCTCTTTTCTGCTTATTTGAAATCTGTTTAGCCTCTACTTCTTCGGGGCTATCGGCCATATTGGGATTGAGACCAGCGAGTGGATAAGGGGCACCGCGATAGTTTTGACCGACTGAAAAAGACATATAAGCTCCAAGCGTAAAATTGAGTTTATTTGACCCAGCATATATTTGCTTAGGTGCTATCTGTGTGGTTATCGTGACGGATGCGTTCCCGGTGCGTGGTGGTTAAATGTTTCCAGTTATGTATGTCGACAGGCTTATCTTTGTCCTGCCCATGCGTTAATAGACCAGGCCTTGCAAGGATGTTTATGACTAAAAAGACGTGACGTTTTAGTACGAAAACGAAAGGCATTGGCCTCATTCCAGTGAAATTTCCAGATGTTTGATCCTGTGGTACAGCGTACGCCTGGAAACACCTAATTCGATAGCCACTGGGGTTACACAGTAGTCATGGCGGCGCAAAGACTCCTCAATCAGCGTTTTTTCAATTTGTTGCAAACTTGACTTCAGGCTTGTTTTTTTGCCCAAGTGGGAGGAGGACGGAGTTGAGAGCACTGGCAGTCCTAATACAAATCGCTTCGCGGTCGAACGTAGTTCGCGAACGTTGCCCGGCCAAGTGTGAACAAACAGCTGCTGCAGCAGACTCTCGGGTGGAGGAGGGGCAGGAAGTTTGAAATGTGCTGCTTCTTTCTGGATCATCTCCAGAAATAACGAAATGATGCAGTCGCGTCGATCCCGCAAGGTAGGTAACTGAATGTTGACAACATTCAGGCGAAAGTACAGATCGCGCCTAAAAGTGGCTTGCTCGACCATGTCGTGCAACGAATGCTGGGCTGACGCTATCACACGCATGTCCACTGGGATAAAACGGGTCGAACCCAAGCGCTCCACACCGCGTGACTCTAGCACGCGCAGCAGTTTGGCTTGCAAGCTTAGTGGCATGCTGTCGATCTCATCCAGATACAGCGTGCCCAAGTGGGCGGCCTCGACGAAACCAGCGCGTGATTGTATTGCTCCGGTATAAGCGCCGCTGTTGACGCCGAACAATTGGCTTTCGGCGAGGCTTTCAGGGATAGCTGCGCAGTTTACGGCAATAAAGTTACCTCGTCGGCCGGATAGATGATGAATGCGCTGAGCTAACGTATCTTTGCCAGTGCCGGTCTCCCCCAGCAACAAGATATCGATGTTAAACGTAGCAGTGCTACCCAACATGCTTTTAATATCTGGATCGTCATTCAGGTATAACTCCGTCTCATTTTCCATGTGGTCAAACGCCGACATCGAATGATAACTCCATAATCGCTATTGCTTCATTGCAAGGACACTGTCACAGGCTCACTGCAGTAGATAGAATTTTATAACTGTTGTCACGTGCTCTTGGAGTCGTTATTGGCCAGGGCTGTGTAAGATAAGTTGGATTCTAATCTTGATATTTGATGTTTTTGCTAGGCGCGAACGATTGGGTGGGAAAAGTCTGAAGTTATCTGGGTTTTGGCTGAATCACTAGTTGATGCGATATATAAATGTGCGCCCACAAAAAAGCCGATGCGAAGCATCGGCTTTTTTACTGTTTAAACTACAGGTAAACCTACACGTTAAAGCGGAAGTGCATCACATCGCCATCTTTCACAATGTAATCCTTACCTTCCAAGCGCCACTTACCGGCTTCCTTGGTACCCGCCTCACCTTTGTACTGGATGAAGTCGTTGTAGGCGATCACCTCAGCGCGGATGAAACCTTTCTCGAAGTCGGTGTGGATCACACCTGCGGCTTGTGGCGCGGTGGCGCCGACCTTGACGGTCCACGCGCGGACTTCTTCCACGCCGGCGGTGAAGTAGGTCTGCAGGTTGAGCATCTCGTAGCCCGCGCGGATTACGCGATTCAGGCCAGGTTCGGTCAGGCCCAGGGCCTCGAGGAACATGTCCTTCTCTTCGCCGTCATCGAGCTCGGCGATTTCTGCTTCGATCTTGTTGCACACCGGCACCACGATCGCGCCTTCTTCGTCGGCAATGGCCTTCACCACGTCGAGCAGCGGGTTGTTCTCGAAGCCGTCTTCAGCGACGTTGGCGATGTACATCACAGGCTTGGTGGTCAGCAGGTGGAAGCCCTTGATCACGGCCTTCTCGTCAGCGCCCATGGTCTTCATCAGGCTGCGTGCCGGCTTGCCCAGGGTGAAGTGCGCGATCAACTGCTCCAGCAGGCCCTTCTGGACCACTGCATCCTTGTCGCCGCCCTTGGCGTTACGTGCGACTTTCTGCAATTGCTTCTCGCAGCTGTCGAGGTCGGCGAAGATCAGTTCCAGGTCGATGATCT
>Ga0247742_10003071_pt1 | contig 10731 bp, 9 predicted proteins | sample UWRJL208509C2_FD_180944 | JGI IMG/M metagenome (GOLD analysis project Ga0247742, IMG submission 180944) | Plant litter microbial communities from Arlington Agricultural Research Station in Wisconsin, United States - UWRJ-L208-509C-2 | ecosystem: Environmental > Terrestrial > Plant litter >... | reverse complement strand
AAAGTGCCAACTGGCAATTTGAGTTGCGTTCTGGTTCCGCGACAGGTTTGGTGCTGGGTGTCGCAGATATTACTGGGCGCACACTCGATTCTTACGCACGCAATGAAATTAAAGTGCAATCGCAAACGGGATTTCAGGATCTTTTCCTGTTGATTCGTAGCAGTGAAGTATCTAGCGCTCAATTGGACTTGGTGGATCTTTCTTTTAGAAACTGATTGATTAAATATTAACAATTAAAACGTTAAAAAAACGCCCGATTATATTTTTATAATCAGGCGTTCTTTTAGGTGATTCAATGTAAAGTTTTACTTGAAGGTTGCCCAAATTGGGCAGTGATCGGATGCTTTTTCCATTTCTCTGATTGAATAATCAATTCCGGTATCGACACATGATTCGTATAATTTATGTGTGGCGAGAATTAAGTCGATCCGCAATCCACGTTTTGGGTTATCTTCGAAGCCTCCGCTGCGATAATCAAACCAACTAAATAAATCAGTTGTATCTGGGTTGAGTTCGCGAAAGGTATCTTTGAATCCCCATTCTAATAATTGATTTAACCACACGCGTTCCTCTGGTAAAAAACTGCATTTTCCGGTGCGTAACCAGCGCTTGCGATTATCTTCACCAATACCTATATCGCAATCCTGATGGGAAATATTCATGTCACCCATTAAAATAATATTTTGATCGGGTGTATAGCTGCCGGTTAAAAAATTCAATAAGTCGCCGTAAAATTTTTGTTTTGCCGGAAATTTTACCGGATGATCGCGGCTTTCACCCTGGGGGAAATATCCATTGAAAACCGTAACCTCGCCTTTAGGCGTATCGAATGTTCCGCCGATAAAACGCTTCTGCGCTGTTTCATCACAAGTGGGAAATCCTTTAAAAGTTGTTTTAAAAGGATATTTAGAGAGAAGCGCAACACCGTAATGTGTTTTCTGCCCGTGGAAAGCAAAGTGATAGCCGAGCTTTTCAACTTCCGTTATCGGAAAATCAGGGTCATTTACTTTTGTTTCCTGGAGACCAATGAATTCTGGTGAATGCGTCTCTATAACAGTTTTTAAATGGCCTAAGCGCATACGAATACTATTTACATTAAATGATATTGCTTTCATAGCATAAGTTCCGAGCTATAAAAAAACCCGAGTTCTTTAACTCGGGTTTTCAGTTGAAGGTTTTGAGTATTAAATTTTATCGGCTTTTTGTGCTACTTGTTTTTTTGTCTGCACAATGAAGTCACCTAATATTCTGCCGGTTTCAACCAGATAAGGATCTTTTTCAGGCTCAAGATCTTTTTTCTTTGGTTCAGCAGCTTCCTCATCATCTTTTTTGGTTTCTTTGGCTTTGTAATCAGCGTAATTCGCATACACTGCTTCACCTTTCGCTTTACGTTTTTGGTTTTCAATTTCCAAGGTACGCTGTTCGATTTTTTGTTGTTCTTGTTGGCGTGTTGCCAATTTTAACGAAAACACTTTTTTGCTATTTAACTCTTCGTAAAATGCAGCTTGTTTGGTTAGATAAACAAAATCGGGGTCTGTTTTCATGCGTTCTTCGTGTGCCGGTTTTAACCCGGGAAGCAATGCACCAATATTGTTATAAGTATCATGCGGCGCGGCGTGTATTTGATCCCAGGGTAGCGCATTATCGTAACTACTTTCACCAAGTTCTTTGGTGTTAACAAGGCTCGGTAATTCGATGTCTGGTACTACACCACGGTGCTGGGTGCTATCGCCGGACACACGATAAAACTTGGCTTGGGTGATTTTAATATTGCCTTCGCCTTTTTCGATGGGCATATAGCTTTGCACTGAACCTTTGCCCCAGGTTGTTGAACCCACAACAAGCCCACGTCCATAATCTTGTATCGCGCCCGCGAAAATTTCAGAAGCAGATGCACTAAAGCGATTGATAAGTACAATTAATGGACCACGGTAAACAGCCGGTGTAGTGGCGCGCACGTCACGCGAAATCATGTTATTGCTTTGACGAATTTGCACAACGGGACCCGGATCAATAAATAGGTTGGTCAATATAGCTGCCTCAGGTAGTGAACCGCCGCCATTTTCGCGCAAGTCCAATAACAGGCCATCAACATTTTCCTGTTTTAATTCCTGGATCAACCGATATACATCGCGACCAATACTGGAGTCTTTATCAAAGTTGCCGTAAAAAACCGGAATATCAATTACGCCGAGTTTTAAATTTTGATCGCCATTTTTTATATTCAACACAGATTTTTTAGCTTTCTGATCTTCAAGCTCAATAGTGTCTCGTTTAATTGGAATAATTTTATGTTCGGTGACAGTTGGATCTGCGGCGATAACTTCAAGGCGAACAATAGTACCCTTAGGGCCTTTGATTTTTTTAACTACATCAGTGAGGCGCCAGCCGATAATATCTTCAAACTCGCCTTTCTCGCCTTGAGCAACACCAACAATTTTATCATTGGCTTTCAGTTGCCCTTGCTTTTCTGCAGGGCTTGCTGGAATGAGACGCGCTACTTTAGTGTAATCTTCATCCACCTTTAATTCAGCACCTATACCTTCGAATTTGTTGGTCATGCTGGTAGCGAAGTTTTGCGAGTTATCTGGAGACAGATAATTTGTGTGTGGGTCATACAGCATGGTCAAGGAATTCATAATGATGCTAAATACTTCTTCCGACGTTTGCTGTTTAAAATAACGCAGTTGAGTGGCGTATCTTTTACGTAATGTTGTTCGGCTTTCTTCCAGCGATTTACCGCTTAACATAGAGCTCAATAAACTTGCCTTGATATGCTGCAACCAAAGTTTGTCGGCGGCGTCTGCATTGACGGGCCAGCTTTCATTTTTGCGATCTGAATTAAACGTTTCATCTACATCGAAATTGAACTCGACTTTTTTATCGTCGAGCATGGCAATCACGCGAGTAAGACGATCATTGAAGCGTTCGCCAAACCGGTTATAGACGGCGAAGCCGTTAGCTAATTTTCCCACCTTAAAATCATCATCAAATGTTTTTCGATATTTTTCGAATTCCGTAATATCGGAGGCAAGAAAGAAGTTTTTAGAGCTGTCCAGCGTTTTGAGATATTCGTCCAGAAAGCGCGAGCTCAATGCATCGTTTAACTGTTGTTTGCGATAGTGATGTTCGCTGAGCTGACCCACAATTTCTATGGCCGTTTTAGATTGGATCTCAATGGGTTTTACTTTGACAAGCGCAGTGTCATCAAGCGCAAAACTATTAAGGCTAAAAACAACAGCAGATGTTAAAAATGAAACACGTAAAATTCGTGAAAACAAAGGTTGCATAAAACAAATCTCAAATGTAGGACAGTAGCCTGGACGTGGCCAGCGAAGGGCTACTATAGCTTACTTTTTATCAGCCAAGCCATAGAGGTTTGGTCGCTGTGATAAAAAGTAGATTGCAAATCGACGAATCATTTGAGATGGGGTGCGAAAGTTTTGTTGCAAGGCGGAACCTTAATTATTTTCTAGCAATAATGGCTCATAAATCCTCAATCGCTATCGGCATGTTTGCTCGAAAATAAAAAACACGCCGTGTGCAGATTTCACGGCGTAATTTATGACAACGGAAAAATTTATACTGGCGAAACGGAAGTGCTGCAATGCCAGATCATTTCCATAAATTCGTATTGTTCTGGCTGAGTAATATCCGTGCTTTCAACACGACATATTTTGTGTTTGTGCCAGGTTAAATCATGCCGCGTGAAACTGACCTTATTTCCGGACAATTCCTGTACGCTAATGGCAACTGTATGAGCCTCGGCTAAACCCAATTGAGCTATCAAATCGTCCAGCATTGAGTGGAGTCGGTCAGGATCGTGGGTTGGTAAGGCTGCATATTGGGTATCGATAAAAATATAATCACGCCCTAACAATTGACTAACACTAACGTGTTCCAGGTCGATTGGGCGTGGAATGGATCCGAACTCCCGGTTATTTGAACTTGGTTGAATTGCTGGCTGACTATTTGCCATAAGTTGCTCCGCTAAAGCTGTCTATTTAAAAGTTGGTTGTGGGTGTATAGGCGCGGAGGTATGTAATGATCTAATGCAGTGGTTCTCCAATTAATAAACCTTTCATTAAGAAACGTTGCTAATTGTTTGATGCCATTAGATTAATGTAACTTAACCCTCCTTCTATAATCCACGTTGTTGTCTCTTTTGAGTATAGCTAGCAGTCCGTTAGATTAAATCTAGCAGCGGGTTTTCATGTTCACCGAGAATTCTTAGTACTGTTTTGCGGGAAAATTGATGAAATTGATAATTACTCCATTAATTATGCATAACAAAAAAGCGACCTTGGCCGCTTTTTTGTTATGCATCAAATAGATAGGATGTTTGATTAAAGTTTTCTGTTAGCTAGGGCTCCCTTAAGAGCATCATGCATTTTTCGTATGGCATTTTCAGTTGTTACCCAATCTATACAGGCATCTGTTACCGAAACACCATATTTGAGATCACATAAGTTCGCGGGAATATTTTGATTGCCTGCGCCTATGTTACTTTCAACCATCAAGCCGATGATAGATTTGTTGCCTTCGATAATCTGATTCGAGACATTTTCCATCACCAAGGTCTGCAATTCGTGGTTCTTATTTGAATTCGCGTGGCTGCAATCAACCATAATGTTTGGAGTGACTTTGGCTTTCGCCAGTTCCTGTTCACATATAGCAACGCTTACTGAATCGTAATTGGGTTTGCCATTGCCGCCGCGCAGTACAACATGACCGTAACTGTTTCCACGAGTATGGATAATAGCAACCTGGCCTTCTGTATTAATTCCCAAAAAACGATGCGGTTTAGAGACAGATTGCAACGCATTAATGGCAACGGTTAAGCCACCGTCCGTACCATTTTTAAAACCAACGGCTGATGACAAGCCGCTCGCCATCTCGCGGTGAGTCTGCGATTCAGTGGTGCGCGCGCCGATTGCAGACCAACTAATCAAATCATGCAGATATTGCGGTGAGATAGGATCAAGCGCTTCAGTTGCCGCCGGCAAACCAATTTCTGCTATGTCTAACAATAACTTACGGCCGATATGTAATCCTTCTTGTATCTTAAAAGAGTCATTGAGGTATGGGTCATTGATTAAGCCCTTCCAGCCCACTGTTGTACGGGGTTTTTCAAAATAGACTCGCATAATAATATAAATAGTATCACTGACTTCATCAGCCAGTTTCTTAAGGCGCTGTGCATAGTCTTTTGCAGCTTCCACGTCATGAATAGAGCATGGGCCAATTACTACAAATATACGGTGATCTTTGCGATCTAAAATGTTGCGAACTACCGTACGTCCTTCAGTAACAACGCTACGGGCTTTTTCAGTTAAGGGTAATTCAGCTTTAAGCTCATCTGGCGATATCAGCAGTTCTTGCGATACCACATTAATGTCATCTACTTGAGAGTCAGTCATTACGTTTTTCCGTTAAATTGGTCAATTCGGAGGTTATTCTACTTAAAATAAATCGGTTTTGTAGATATTTTTTTTAATAAACACGATAAAACCATTAAATATTGTTGTTTGAAAAAATATCTCGATTGTACTCAAAATGATCATTTTTTGTTAAAAGATGATAACTATCCTAAACGAACATATCTTTAAACCGATTGGGAGGGATTTATGGGAAATCACGTTATGTGCATGCTCCACGGGCTCTTTTAACTCCAATCTTCAAGAAGCAAAAAAATTAAGGTTTAGCTTTTAGATTTTGCTAAAAATGACTGCATGGCGAGTTCTTACATCACTAACTGCGTGTAATTGAATGGTTAGGACGATTGAAGGTTGGTGTTTATTGGATCTTAAACAAATATTGCTCATAATCTTTCGGTAGTTTTTGTATCAGCGGATTGTCTAACCTAAAAATTTTGCGTTGATTCAATTTGGCGAATGCAATGCTCTTTGCGTGATGCTTTTGGAATAGCTTTATAAGCGATCCATCTTTATAGGCGATCAATAGTCCTTCTTCAATACGCCGTTTTAATAAGGTGTTTTTTTTATTGATGATAAAAAAGCGAGGTAGCGGATAGATAATCGCGAAGCTTTCATCGTAGGTTAGGTTATTAATTGCTTTGAATGATTCAACTTCCTTTGGCAACTCATTTACGCCTCTGCAAAATAAATCAACACGGCCTGTGGCAGTCATTTTGAACAAGCCGTCATAATTTTGCATGGCAATAACTTTAAAACCGTTATGACGCAAAATTTCAGTATCGGCCCAGCCCATACCTTGACCAATACTGTATTTTTTTAACTGGGCAATGTCCTCTACCTTTTTTATTTCGTCTTTTAACTTTGGGTTCACGAAGCAAATTCGAATCCCTGTTAGGCCAAAGTCCAATGGGAACTCAATGAAAGCGACATTGCTGTTTAAGAATTTATCCTCGTAATTTTCATTGATTACATAATTGAGATAAATTTCCTGACCAATCGCAAATGCATCCCTGAGCTGATTCATTGCAGGAACTTCCATCACTTTGTAATCGCCATAAGTTGGTTTGGTTTTTTCGAGGGCGAGGGTGAGCACATCTTTATAATAGTATTCGCGCACATCACCTTGCGATGCCGGGCCGCGGGTAGTAACAACAAGCACATCTTTATCATCCCCATAAGCCGGTCGAAGGGAATATAGAAACAAAATTGCATACATTAAAACGATGTTACGACCTAAAAACTTGCGCACGTTGAAAAATCCTTGATGGTATTTACCTGGTAAGTTTAGCTCTTAACTCTTTATTGGCTAGTTTGTGATTGTTCGGTAGTTATTAACGAGTTGTTAGCAAGCGCCATACTAGCGATATTCAACAGGTTCACCATCCGGCTTTCGCATGACGATCAAATCACTTCTGCTGACTCCCTGGGTTACATGTCGGCATAACTCCAAAAATTTGCCGATACCAGCAGTAATAAATTTTTGCTTATGGATCACAAAATTAAATTGCCGCTTAAGATCCAGAGCGGGAATTTCCAGTGGGACGAGACTGCCTCGTTTAAATGCATCTTTTAGTGCGAGCCGGGAAATGCATCCAATTCCCAAACCGGATTCAACTGCTCGTTTAATCGCTTCAGTATGTTCCAACTCCAACAGAATTTTCAGGTTAGTGAGTTGATGGCGCATGGCAGCATCAAAGACTTGGCGAGTACCTGAGCCGCGCTCACGTAAAATCCAGTTTTGATTGACCAGATCTTGCAGTTTCAGATTTTTATGTTTTGCCAAAGGGTGGTCGGGTGCGGCAAAAATTACCAGCTCGTCGTCGACCCAAGGTGTTATCTCCAGGTCGGGGTGATAGCTATCGCCTTCGATTAAGCCTAAGTCCAGTTTGAAATGCGCAACCTGATCCACAATCGTAGATGTGTTTTGCACGGCAAGCTCAACGCGGCTGCCAGGGTTTTGTTGCATGTAGTCGCCTATTAATAAGGTGGCGAGGTAATTACCGATAGTCAGGGTTGCGCCAATTCGGAGCGAGCCCGCACCGGTTTTACCTTCAAGCAGAGACTGCAGTTCCTGTGCCCGATCCAATAGTTCCATCGCCCTTGGCAACAATTCCCTACCTTCGGTGTTGAGCTGCAAGCGCTTACCTTGTCTGTCGAACAAACGCGTATTGAACTGTTTCTCCAGTTCTGCGAGGGCCATACTCGTCGCCGACTGGGTCATTGATAAGGCTTGAGCTGCGCGCGATACGCTGCTTTCCCGTCCTATGGCAACAAGAACTTCTAGCTGACGGAGACTAAATTTCATTTTTGGGTGCTGACTTAATAGGGTTGTGGATTAATTTCTATTTTATTGGCTTCAAAAGTTGCTAAAGACAGCAGGCTTTTGGTGTTGAAGGACTATAATGCGTGCCGATTTGAGCCTGTCCGCCTGATTTTTTTAAAGGCGGTACATATCAGTATTGCTGATTAAGAATATAAGGGTAATCAATTTTACAGATGTTATTCAAGTATTTATAATTGCGCCAAAATGATGATGGAGTTGCAAACATGAAGGTGTTGGTTGGAATCAAGCGCGTTGTGGACCACAACGTTCGCGTGCGTGCAAAAGCCGATGGTAGCGGTGCAGATATAGCTAGCGCCAAGATGAGCATTAATCCATTTGATGAGCATGCGGTTGAAGAAGCTGTACGTTTAAAAGAAGCAGGTATTGCGACTGAAGTTGTGGTCGTTACTGTCGGGGCAGCGAATGCGCAAGACGTGTTGCGTCATGCCTTAGCGCTCGGTGCAGATCGTGCAATTTTGGTTGAAACAACTGAACACTTACAATCGCTTGCGACTGCAAAAGTATTGCGCGAAATTTCAAAACGCGAAGCACCACAGTTGATTTTAATAGGTAAGCAAGCGATTGACGATGATGCAGCAGAAGTTGGCCAGATGCTTGCTGCGCTATTAAATATAGGGCAGGGCACATTTGCATCTAAATTAACGATTGCTGATGGAAAAGTTTCCGTAACTCGCGAAATTGATGGTGGCCAGGAAACGTTAGAATTGAATTTGCCTGCGGTTATCACAGCTGATTTACGTTTGAACGATCCGCGTTATATCAAACTTCCAAATTTGATGCTTGCCAAGAAAAAACCACTTGAAACTATCGCGTTGACTGACCTTGATGTAAACACTACAAGTAAAGTTGCAACCATTAATGTTGCTGAACCACCGGCACGCGCGGCGGGTAAAATGCTTAACGGTGTGGAAGAATTGATTGAAATCTTGCGCACGCAAGCAAAGGTATAGGTGAACACAATGTCAATTTTATTAATTGCAGAATTCGACCAAAACACACTGAAACCTGCTACTCGTTCTGCAATTACTGCAGCGAGCCAAATTGGCGGTGACATTGATGTGTTGGTTGTTGGTCAACATGTTTCATCAATTGCACAGCAAGCTGCGAAAATTACAGGTGTGACACGAGTGCTGGTTGCGGACGATGTTGTTTACGCTAAACCACTCGCTGAAAATTTTGCGCCCTTAGTGCAAAATCTCGCTGCAAAATATTCACATGTGATTGCAGCGGCATCAAGTTTCGGAAAAAATTTATTGCCCCGCGTTGCTGCTTTGTTAGATGTGGATATGGTTTCTGAAGTCACTAAAATTATTGATCCATCGACTTACATTCGCCCACTTTATGCCGGTAATTTAAATTCAACAGTAAAAACTGATGAAACTATTAAACTATTAACCATTCGTCCAACTGGTTTTGTTGCAGCGCAAGAGGGCACGCAATCTGCACCTGTAGAATCGATTTCTACAACGGGTGACAAATTGCTATCTCGGTTCGTAAATGAACAAATCCAAACCAGCGAGCGTCCTGAACTAGCAACTGCAAGCATTATTGTTACAGGCGGCCGCTCACTCGGTAGTGCAGAGAAATTTGATGAACTTATGGCACCGCTAGCAACTAAGTTGAATGCAGCCATAGGGGCAACTCGTGCAGCGGTAGATGCCGGTTTTGCGCCTAATGAATGGCAAGTTGGCCAAACGGGTACTGTGGTAGCGCCAGATATTTATATTGCAATTGGTGTGTCGGGCGCGGCGCAACATATCGCGGGTATGAAAGAAAGCCGGTTGATTATTGCAATTAACCAAGATCCCGATGCGCAAATATTTCAATGGTCAGATTATGGTCTGGTTGCAGATTTATTTGATGTGTTGCCAAAAATTTCCGCAGCGTTGTGATTTGTGGTGAGCACAAATCGTTAGAGATTTTTATTTTTAGACTTTATTTATAGAAACTTAATCAAGGTAAAGAACATGGCTGCTGTAGCTTCCGAAAAAGTATTGAGTGTGCGTCATTGGAACGAATCATTATTTAGTTTCACGACTACACGCTCAGATGCATTACGTTTTGAAAACGGTCAATTTGTAATGATCGGTTTGGAAATCAATGGCCGCCCACTATTACGCGCTTACAGTATTGCCAGCGCGAATTACGAAGAAGAATTAGAGTTTTTCAGCATTAAAGTTCCCAACGGACCGCTGACGTCGCATTTGCAAAATTTAAAAGTAGGTGACGAATTATTGGTAGGTAAAAAACCTACAGGCTCTTTGCTAATAGACGATTTGAACCCTGGTAAACATTTATACTATTTGAGCACCGGCACAGGCCTCGCACCATTTTTAAGTTTAATTCGCGATCCTTCTGTCTACGAAAAATTTGAAAAGATAGTCTTGTTTCACGGTGTACGCACTGTAAGCGAATTGGCTTATATGGATTACATCATGAATGATTTACCTAATAATGAATTTTTTGGCGATTTAGTGCGTGAAAAATTAATTTATTATCCCTCAGTAACGCGTGAACCTTTTCGTAACCAAGGGCGATTAACAGATCTGGTTGAGAGCGGAAAGTTGTTTGAAGATATTGGTTTGCCGCCTTTTAACCCTGCGACCGATCGCGCTATGCTGTGTGGTAGTCCAGAGATGTTAAAAAGCACTTGTGAGTTATTGGATGCACGCGGCTTTAAGATTTCACCTCGCATCGGTGAACAAGGTGATTATGTAATTGAACGCGCATTTGTTGAAAAATAAGGTGTAACTGCATTAACAAAGGCGGACTTGCGAAAGCAATCCGCCTTTTCTATGTGCAATAATTAAAGTATGTTAGTTAACAGTTAATTTTTAAAGGAATGGCATAATAAAACTACAGGGTTTCACTGCGTAGGTTTAAATGCTATGCGTTTTGTATATGAATTGTTCAAAGCTTTAACAGGATAATAGTATGTTAAAAATTAAA
>Ga0247742_10003070_pt1 | contig 10737 bp, 4 predicted proteins | sample UWRJL208509C2_FD_180944 | JGI IMG/M metagenome (GOLD analysis project Ga0247742, IMG submission 180944) | Plant litter microbial communities from Arlington Agricultural Research Station in Wisconsin, United States - UWRJ-L208-509C-2 | ecosystem: Environmental > Terrestrial > Plant litter >... | reverse complement strand
GGGCCGTGCCCGTGCTCGCGCTGGGTGCGGCGCTGGTCGAGGCATCCGCGTCCGCCGGATTGCCCTTCGTCCGCGAGGCGTTCCTCGACCGCGGGTACACCCCCGACGGCGACCTGGTGCCGAGGGCGGTGCCCGGGGCGCTCCTCGACGACCCGGCCGTCGTCGCCGCCCGGGCCGTGCGACTCGCCCGCGAGGGCGTCGTCGAGGCGGTCGACGGCACGCTCGTCGTCGCCGGTGCGGCGTCGCTCTGCCTGCACGGCGACACGGCCGAGGCCGTCGCGATGGCTCGGGCCGTGCGGGCGGCGCTCGGCGCGGCCGGCATCGCGGTGAAGGCACCGTGGTGAAGACACCGTGGTGAGGGCAGCGTGGTGAAGACAGCGTGGTGAGGGCAGCGTGGTGAGCGCCGTGGTGACGGGATCGGGCGCGGCGCGGGTGCTGCCCATGGGCGAGCGGGCCGTGCTCGCCGAGGTCGATGACCTCGGCGCCGTGCTCGACCTGCATGCCGCGCTGCGCCTTGCTCCTCCGCCCGGCGTGGTCGACGTCGTGCCCGCGGCCCGCACGGTGCTCATCACGTTCGACCCGGCGCGCACGGGGATGCCGGCCATCCGGGCCTGGGTCGAAGGTGCGGCGCGCGGTCCGTCGTCGGGCGGACGCGCCGGTGGGACGGATGCGCCGGCGAGACCACCCGTGCCGATCGACGTCGTCTACGACGGACCCGACCTCGTTCGGACGGCGGACCTGCTCGGAATGGGCCCCGGGGAGCTCATCGAGCGGCACGAGCGCACCGACTGGATGGTCGCCTTCACGGGCTTCGCCCCCGGATTCGGATACCTCACGAGCCCGGGATGGACGTTCGATGTTCCCCGCCTCGATGCCCCGCGCACGCGGGTGCCCGCCGGCTCCGTCGGCCTCGCCGGTGCCTTCTCGGGCGTCTACCCGCGCGACACCCCGGGCGGGTGGCGGCTGATCGGAACGACGTCCGCGCACCTGTTCGACCCGGCCGCCGCGCGCCCCGCGTTGCTCGGGCCGGGGGACCGGGTGCGGTTCCGGCACACGGACGCGCTCTCGGCTCCGCCAGCGAGTCGGGCGAGCCGGTCGAGCCGGGCGACGACCTCGGTAGCGCGGAAGCGACCCGCGATCCGCGTCGTGGAACCCGGCCTGCTGGCGACCGTCCAGGATCTCGGCCGCGCGGGGCATGCCTCCATCGGCGTCGCCCGCTCGGGAGCGCTCGACCGCGAGTCGCTGCGCATCGCGAACCGGATCGTCGGCAACCCGGAGGCTGCGGCGGGGATCGAGATCACCCTCGGGGGCTTCCGGGCCGTGGCGGAACGCGACATGTGGATCGCGGTCACGGGTGGCTTCGGCCCGCTCACGCTCGACGGACGCGCGATCGGCCCGTACACGGCGCAGCCGTGGCCGGCGGGCTCCGAACTGCAGGTCGGATGGCTCGATCGCGGGGCGCGGGCCTACCTCGCCGTGCGCGGGGGCATCGCGGGCGCCGATGTGCTGGGATCGCGCGCCACCGACACGCTCGCGGGACTCGGCCCCGCACCGCTCGGCGCGGGGGACGCCCTCGCTGTCGGCGACACCCCTCGAGACCCGGTCCCCCCGCTCGACGTGGCGCCGTGGGGACCTCCGCCCGACGAGGTGGAGCTGGATGTCGCACCGGGGCCGCGCGCCGACTGGTTCGAAGCATCCGCTCTGCGCCTTCTGCACGACGCGGTGTGGACGCTCTCGGGCGATTCGGATCGGGTCGGCGCACGGCTGGAGGGGCCGGAACTGGCGCGGGTGCGCGGGGGAGAGCTGCCCAGCGAGGGCATGGTGCCCGGCGCCCTGCAGGTTCCGCCCTCGGGGCGGCCGACCGTGCTGTTGGCCGACGGTCCGGTGACGGGCGGGTACCCCGTGATCGCGGTCGTGACGGATGCCTCGCTCGACGCGCTGGGACGAGCCCGCCCGGGCACCCGCATCCGGTTCCGACACGCCCGCCCCTGAGACCTTCGGCCACCCCTGCCCGCCCCGTGCCGGGCGGGAATAGGAGGGGGCGCGCGCGGTTATACCGTAGGAACCAACACTCGTCAAGAATCCGACTGGACATCCTGTCGCTCGCGACGTATAGTTGTTGTTTGCGCTCCTAGATTCCCCCTGCCCTCATATGGTGGTCGGCTGTGCCTGTGTGCCCCCCGCGAAAGCGGCGTGCGGCGCCCGGGTTTCGGGGAAGGCGAGCAATCCACCCACGACGAGGAAACACGAGCCCTTCTGGGCCCATGGAGGTTTTTCCCTTGGCCGCTGCGCGCAACGCATCCACCACCCCCACCAAGACCGGACGCGGAGCATCTCGCCTCTCGTTCGCGAAGATCTCTGACACGCTGACGGTCCCCGACCTTCTCGCGCTGCAGACCGAGTCCTTCGACTGGCTCGTCGGCAACGACGCCTGGAAGGCGCGTGTCGCCGAGGCCAAGGCCGCCGGTCGCACGGATGTCCCGGAGGTGAGCGGCCTCGAGGAGATCTTCGAGGAGATCTCGCCCATCGAGGACCTCTCCGAGACGATGCAGCTGTCGTTCACGAACCCCTACCTCGAGCCCGAGAAGTACTCGATCGAGGAGTGCAAGGAGCGCGGCAAGACGTACGCCGCCCCGCTGTACGTCGAGGCCGAGTTCATGAACCACCAGACCGGTGAGATCAAGACCCAGACGGTCTTCATGGGCGACTTCCCCCTGCAGACCGGCAAGGGCACGTTCATCATCAACGGCACCGAGCGCGTCGTCGTCTCGCAGCTCGTGCGTTCGCCCGGTGTCTACTTCGACAAGACCCCCGACAAGACGTCCGACAAGGACATCGTCTCGGCCCGCGTCATCCCGAGCCGTGGTGCCTGGCTCGAGTTCGAGATCGACAAGCGCGACCAGGTGGGCGTGCGCATCGACCGCAAGCGCAAGCAGTCCGTCACCGTGTTCCTGAAGGCCCTCGGCCTCACGAGCGAAGACATCATGACCGAGTTCGCCGGCTTCGACTCCATCGAAGAGACGCTCTCCAAGGACACGATCGTCACCAAGGAAGACGCGCTCCGCGACATCTACCGCAAGCTCCGTCCGGGCGAGCAGGTCGCCGCCGAGGCCGCGCGTGCGCTGCTCGACAACTTCTACTTCAACCCGAAGCGCTACGACCTGGCCAAGGTGGGTCGCTACAAGATCAACCAGAAGCTGGGCCTCGACGAGCCGCTCTCGGCCTCGGTCCTGACCGTCGAGGACGTCGTCGCGACGATCAAGTACCTCGTCCGCCTGCACCGCGGCGACGCCACCTTCCCGGGCCTGCGCGCCGGCAAGCCGGCCGAGATCCGTCTCGACGTCGACGACATCGACAACTTCGGCAACCGTCGCATCCGCGCGGTGGGCGAGCTCATCCAGAACCAGGTCCGCACGGGTCTGTCCCGCATGGAGCGCGTCGTCCGCGAGCGCATGACCACGCAGGACATCGAGGCCATCACGCCGCAGACCCTGATCAACGTGCGCCCCGTCGTCGCCGCGATCAAGGAGTTCTTCGGAACGTCGCAGCTCTCGCAGTTCATGGATCAGAACAACCCGCTCGCGGGCCTGACCCACAAGCGTCGCCTCTCGGCGCTCGGCCCCGGTGGTCTGTCGCGTGAGCGTGCCGGCGTCGAGGTCCGTGACGTCCACCCCTCGCACTACGGCCGCATGTGCCCGATCGAGACCCCGGAAGGCCCGAACATCGGCCTGATCGGATCTCTCGCATCGTTCGCGCGCATCAACGCCTTCGGTTTCATCGAGACGCCGTACCGCAAGGTCGTCGACGGTGTCGTGACCGAGCAGATCGACTACCTCACCGCCAGCGAAGAGGAAGACTTCATCGTCGCCCAGGCCAACGCACCCCTCAAGGGTGACGGCCACTTCGTCGAGGAGCGCGTCCTCGCCCGCAAGAAGGGTGGCGAGGTCGACCTCTTCCACCCCGAAGAGATCGGGTACATGGATGTCTCGCCGCGCCAGATGGTGTCGGTCGCGACCTCCCTCGTCCCCTTCCTCGAGCACGACGATGCACAGCGCGCCCTGATGGGTGCCAACATGCAGCGTCAGGCCGTGCCGCTGCTGCGCAGCGACTCGCCGCTCGTGGGTACGGGTATGGAGGGCTACGCCGCCATCGACGCCGGTGACGTCGTCACCGCCGAGAAGGCCGGTGTCGTCATCGAGGTCTCGGCGGATGTCGTGACGCTCCAGCTCGACGAGGGTGGAACGCAGGAGTACTACCTCCGCAAGTTCGACCGCTCCAACCAGGGCACGAGCTACAACCAGCGCGTCATCGTCTCGGCCGGCGACCGTGTCGAGGTCGGTGCGGTCATCGCCGATGGCCCCGCGACGGAGAACGGCGAGCTCGCGCTCGGCAAGAACCTGCTCGTGGCGTTCATGCCCTGGGAGGGTCACAACTTCGAGGACGCGATCATCCTGAACCAGAACCTGGTCAAGGACGACACCCTCTCGTCGATCCACATCGAGGAGTACGAGGTCGACTCGCGCGACACCAAGCTCGGCAAGGAGGAGATCACCCGTGACCTCCCCAACGTCGCGCCCGACCTGCTGAAGGATCTCGACGAGCGCGGCATCGTCCGCATCGGCGCCGAGGTCCGCCCCGGAGACATCCTGGTCGGCAAGGTCACGCCCAAGGGCGAGACCGAGCTCTCGGCCGAGGAGCGCCTGCTCCGCGCGATCTTCAACGAGAAGAGCCGCGAGGTCCGCGACACGTCGCTGAAGGTCCCCCACGGTGAGCAGGGCACGATCATCGCCGTCAAGGAGTTCAACGCCGAGGACGGCGACGACGAGCTCGGCTCGGGCGTCAACCGTCGCGTGGTGGTCTACATCGCCCAGAAGCGCAAGATCACCGAGGGCGACAAGCTCGCCGGTCGCCACGGCAACAAGGGTGTCATCGCGAAGATCCTGCCCGTCGAGGACATGCCCTTCATGGCCGACGGCACCCCCGTCGACGTCGTGCTCAACCCGCTCGGTATCCCCGGTCGCATGAACTTCGGTCAGGTCCTCGAGACCCACCTCGGGTGGATCGCGAAGCAGGGCTGGAAGGTCGAGGGCACCCCGGAGTGGGCAGCCAAGCTTCCGCAGGAGGCGTTCGAGGCAGCCCCCGGCACCAAGGTCGCGACCCCGGTGTTCGACGGTGCGAGCGAGGCCGAGATCCAGGGCCTGCTCGACGTGACGATCCCGACCCGCGATGGCGACCGCCTGATCGACGGCACCGGCAAGGCGCTGTTGTTCGACGGCCGCTCGGGCGACCCGTTCCCCGCGCCGGTCTCGGTCGGTTACATGTACATCCTGAAGCTGCACCACCTCGTCGACGACAAGATCCACGCACGTTCGACGGGCCCGTACTCGATGATCACGCAGCAGCCGCTGGGTGGTAAGGCGCAGTTCGGTGGTCAGCGATTCGGTGAGATGGAGGTCTGGGCCCTCGAGGCCTATGGCGCCGCCTACGCCCTGCAGGAGCTCCTCACGATCAAGTCCGACGACATCCTCGGCCGCGTCAAGGTGTACGAGGCCATCGTCAAGGGCGAGAACATCCAGGAGCCGGGCATCCCCGAGTCCTTCAAGGTGCTCATCAAGGAGATGCAGTCGCTCTGCCTGAACGTCGAGGTCCTCTCGGCGGACGGCACGGCGGTCAACCTCCGCGACACGGATGACGAGGCGTTCCGCGCGGCGGAAGAGCTCGGCATCAACATCTCCAGCCGGTTCGAGTCGTCGTCCATCGACGAGATCTGACCTTCGACAGGTTCGGGGCGAGCCCCACGGCCCGCCCCGGACCCGGACCCGACTCACGTAACTGACTTAAAGATTCGACACAGGAGAACACGTGCTCGACGTAACAACTTTTGACGAGCTTCGCATCGGTCTCGCCACCGCCGACGACATCCGTCGTTGGTCCTTCGGCGAGGTCAAGAAGCCCGAGACCATCAACTACCGCACGCTCAAGCCCGAGAAGGACGGCCTCTTCGGAGAGCAGATCTTCGGACCGAGCCGTGACTGGGAGTGCGCCTGCGGAAAGTACAAGCGCGTCCGTTTCAAGGGCATCGTCTGCGAGCGCTGCGGCGTCGAGGTCACCAAGTCCTCGGTCCGTCGCGAGCGCATGGGCCACATCGAGCTCGCCGCGCCCGTCACGCACATCTGGTACTTCAAGGGTGTCCCCTCGCGCCTCGGCTACCTGCTCGACATGGCGCCGAAGGACCTCGAGAAGGTCATCTACTTCGCGGCCTACATGGTCATCTCGGTCGACGACGACGCTCGTCACGCCGACATGCCGCAGCTCGAGAACGAACTGCGCCTCGAGCTGAAGACGCTGGGCGACCAGCGCGACTCCCGCATCGCGACGCGCCTCCAGACCCTGGAGACCGAGCTCGCCGCGCTGGAGGAAGAGGGCGCCAAGGCCGACCAGAAGAAGAAGGTCAAGGACGCCGCCGAGAAGGAGATGGGTCAGGTCCGCAAGGGCTTCGACGAGCAGATCACCCGCCTCGAGCGCGTCTGGGAGGACTTCCGCAACCTCAAGGTCGGCGACCTCAAGCCCGAGGACGACGTCTTCCAGGAGCTGCAGGACCGCTACAGCCTGTACTTCGAGGCCCACATGGGCGCCGAGTCGATCCAGCGTCGCCTCGCGGCGTTCGACCTGGCCGCCGAGGCCGAGAACCTGCACCTGCAGATCTCGGAGGGCAAGGGACAGCGCAAGATCCGCGCGATCAAGCGCCTCAAGGTCGTCAACGCGTTCCTCTCGACCGGCATGAGCCCGGCCGCGATGGTTCTCGACGTCGTCCCCGTGATCCCGCCGGAGCTGCGCCCGATGGTGCAGCTCGACGGTGGCCGCTTCGCGACGTCCGACCTCAACGACCTCTACCGTCGTGTGATCAACCGCAACAACCGTCTCCGTCGCCTGATCGACCTCGGTGCCCCCGAGATCATCGTCAACAACGAGAAGCGGATGCTGCAGGAGGCCGTCGACGCACTGTTCGACAACGGCCGCCGTGGTCGTCCCGTGACCGGTACGGGCAACCGTGCGCTGAAGTCGCTCTCGGACATGCTGAAGGGTAAGCAGGGCCGGTTCCGTCAGAACCTGCTCGGCAAGCGCGTCGACTACTCGGGCCGTTCGGTCATCGTCGTCGGCCCGCAGCTCAAGCTCCACCAGTGCGGTCTGCCCAAGCAGATGGCCCTGGAGCTCTTCAAGCCGTTCGTGATCAAGCGCCTGATCGACCTCGGTCACTCGCAGAACATCAAGGCCGCCAAGCGCGCCGTCGAGCGCACGCGCCCCGAGGTCTGGGACGTGCTCGAAGAGATCATCCGCGAGCGCCCCGTGCTGCTCAACCGCGCGCCCACGCTCCACCGTCTGGGCATCCAGGCGTTCGAGCCGCAGCTCGTGGAGGGCAAGGCGATCCAGCTGCACCCGCTCGTCTGCGCCGCGTTCAACGCGGACTTCGACGGCGACCAGATGGCCGTCCACCTTCCGCTGTCGGTCGAGGCCCAGGCCGAGGCACGCATCCTGATGCTCGCCTCGAACAACATCCTGAAGCCCTCGGACGGCCGCCCGGTGACCCTGCCCTCGCAGGACATGATCATCGGCCTGCACCACCTGACCACGGTCAAGGACGGCGCAGCCGGCGAGGGACGCGCGTTCGGTTCGGTCTCGGAGGCGATCCTCGCCAAGGACGAGGGAACGCTCGACCTGCAGGCCAAGGTCCGGATCCGCATCCCGGGTCTGTCGTTCCTCGAGGGCGAAGGCCCCGAGGGTTACGAGCGCCACGGCCTCGTCGAGTCCTCGCTCGGACAGGCGATCTTCAACGACACGCTCCCGAAGGGCTACCCCTTCGTGCGCGACGTCGCCGACAAGACCAAGCTGTCGCAGATCGTCAACAAGCTCGCCGAGGAGTACCCCGGTGAGGTTGCGGCGACGCTCGACCGCATCAAGGACGCCGGCTTCTACTGGGCCACGCGTTCGGGAGTCACGGTCGCCCTCTCCGACATCCTGACGCCGCCGAACAAGGCGGAGATCGTGGGACGTTACGAGAAGGATGCCGCGAAGGTGCAGGACGACTTCGACAACGGCTTCATCGACGACTCGGCTCGCCGCAAGGAGCTCATCGACATCTGGACCAAGGCGACCGACGAGGTCCAGGTCGCGATGCGCGAGAACTTCCCGGCCGACAACACCATCAACCGCATGGTCTCGTCGGGTGCACGTGGTAACTGGCTGCAGATCCGCAACATCGCGGGTATGCGAGGCCTGGTGAACAACCCCAAGGGTGAGATCATCCCGCGTCCGATCATCTCCTCGTACCGCGAGGGGCTGTCGGTGGCCGAGTACTTCATCGCCACGCACGGTACCCGCAAGGGTCTCGCCGACACCGCTCTGCGCACCGCCGACTCGGGTTACCTGACCCGTCGTCTGGTGGATGTCTCGCAGGACGTCATCATCCGTGAGGACGACTGCGGCACCGGCAAGGGCCTCGAGTACACGATCGCGGCCCCGGCCGCGGGCGGAGAGCTCGTGCGCGACAAGAACGTCGAGAACTCGGTGTTCGCCCGTACGCTCGCCTCGGACGTCGTCGACGCCAAGGGCGAGGTCCTGGCCGCGGCCGGCGACGACGTGGGCGACGTGCTCATCGACCGCCTGATCGAGTCCGGCATCGAGTCCATCAAGGTGCGGTCCGTCCTCACCTGTGACTCGGCCGTCGGGGTCTGCGCCAAGTGCTACGGCCGTTCGCTCGCGACCGGCAAGCTCGTCGACATCGGAGAGGCCGTCGGCATCATCGCGGCCCAGTCGATCGGTGAGCCCGGAACGCAGCTCACGATGCGTACCTTCCACACCGGTGGTTCGGCCTCGGCCGACGACATCACGCAGGGTCTGCCCCGCGTGCAGGAGCTCTTCGAGGCCCGTACCCCCAAGGGTGCGTCGCCGATCGCGGAGGCCGCCGGCCGGATCACGATCGACGAGACCGATCGTGCCAAGAAGGTCATCATCACGCCCGACGACGGCGACGAGCCCAAGGTCTACCCGGTCCTGAAGCGCGCGACGCTTCTGGTCGAGGACGGCCAGCACGTCGAGGTCGGCGAGGCGCTGCAGGTCGGTACGCGCGACCCGAAGGACATCATGCGTGTCCAGGGTGCCCGCGAGGTGCAGAAGTACCTCGTCAACGGCGTCCAGGGTGTGTACCGCTCGCAGGGTGTCCCGATCCACGACAAGCACATCGAGGTCATCGTGCGCCAGATGCTGCGGAAGGTCACCGTGGTCGACCACGGCGACACGACGCTGCTGCCCGGTGAGCTCGTGGACTCGCGTCGCTTCATCGACATCAACCGCCAGACGGTCGCCGAGGGCAAGCGCCCCGCGTCCGGTCGTCCGGAGCTGATGGGTATCACCAAGGCGTCGCTTGCGACCGAGTCGTGGCTGTCGGCCGCCTCGTTCCAGGAGACGACCCGGGTGCTCACCGAAGCGGCCATGCAGGGCAAGAGCGATCCGCTGATGGGTCTCAAGGAGAACGTCATCATCGGAAAGCTCATCCCGGCGGGTACCGGCCTCGGCAAGTACCGCAACGTCGTCGTCGAGGCGACGGAGGAGGCCAAGAGCGAGCGTTACCCGAACCGGGTCTTCGCCTCGGACGGTGTCTACTCCGAAGCCGACCTCGGGTTCGTCGATTTCGACAGCTTCTCGACGGATGACTTCACGCCCGGCACCTACAACTGAGTAGCGCCGAAAGGGGGGTCCGCGTATGCGGGCCCCCCTTTCGCGTACCCGGGAGGCGACGCCGACGCCCCGGAAGAGTCTGGTTCTCTGCCGGAGCGGGCCAGTCGGGCGTACTGCCGCGTCGCGCACGAGTCGCGCGCCGACGTCGGCTTACCCTGGCCGGGGCGGGGTTGTCCGGGGGGCACGGGGGAGCACGGCGGGAGCGACGGGTGGCGAGGATCGGCGGACGCAACAGCGTGCTCGCATGGCTCGCCGGGCTGGCATCGCTCGCCGTGGTGGTGGGCCTCGTCTGGCTGGCGGTGCCGATGACTCCCGTCGTCGCCGCATGGGCCGAGAACGCCGTGAGCGGGGTGCTGAACCCGCCGTCCGCCAACACGGCGTCGCCTTCGCCGACGCCGACCGAGGTGGCGCCGCCCCCGGCCGCCCCCGCGGTCACCGGGCCGCCGACGACGTGCGCCGAACTGTACCCCCCGGCGCTCTGGGACCAGCTCCAGGCGGCGCACAAGACATCCCTCGACGAATCGGTCGTCTATCCGCCGAGCGCGGTGGCCGGTCTGCCCGAGGCGCTCGGCGCACGCATGACGCTCGGATGCACGTGGACGGATGCCGAGGGCGCATCGACCGTGACGCTGGCGGAGGTCACGGAGTCGGCGCCCGACACCGCCCAGCGCGTGCTGACGGCGAACGGCTTCGCGTGCACGCCGCTGGCCGACGGGATGCGGTGCGAGCTCGCCGCGGGAGATCAGTCCCCCGGTGAGACCCACGTGCTGCGGGGCGGGCTCTGGCTGTCGGTCGTGCGTACGTTCCCCGGGCCCCCGGTCGATCAGGTGAGCGCCGAGGCGCGCGTCTGGCCCTGACGGGGGAGAGCGCGGGGCACACGGAGGCCGTCTCGGCGCGATCCGACACACGGCGGCACGCCTGACCGGCGACGCTCCGAACCCGGGTTACCCTGAGGGCCGCGGGGAGCGCCCCGTACAGATCGGACGGGCGACCGTCCATGCG
>Ga0247742_10003069_pt1 | contig 10738 bp, 10 predicted proteins | sample UWRJL208509C2_FD_180944 | JGI IMG/M metagenome (GOLD analysis project Ga0247742, IMG submission 180944) | Plant litter microbial communities from Arlington Agricultural Research Station in Wisconsin, United States - UWRJ-L208-509C-2 | ecosystem: Environmental > Terrestrial > Plant litter >... | reverse complement strand
TACAGCAGTTGTGAGAAATTTATACAGAAAAGAGTTATTGATCCCTATGTTGATATTGCAAAGCTGGAGGGTAAAGTGATAAGTTACAAGAGCCTTCTTATCGAATGGTGTCAAAAGGAAAAGAAAGTATTTCATTATGATGTTTTTGAAGATAACGGCATTGGAGGAGAGCGCCTTTTCGGAGTAAAACTTAGTATAGACAACAAAGTAATTGCGAAAGCGAGGGCCACTTCAAAAAAGAAAGCAGAAGAAAAAGCATCACAACGCGCATATTTTGCATTTCAAGAAAAAATTAACACTAAATAAACACAATTCCTTAAAACTATAACGTTTTCGTTAATAAATAAACGTTAAGTTAAAAATTTGTGGTTTTTTTCTGCCTAAGAAATAGTATATTTACGGCTTATTTAGGACTGAATATGGCAATTCACAAACTGTATATAGATGAATTCGATGAAGTTGATTATGACCTCATTGCAATTCATACTTCATTAGAAGACTACAGGCTGGCTTATTTCATCAACCAGCAGCTTCCTGTTCTTTTATATAAGAACAAGGAGGAGATCCAGATTAATTTTAAAGAAGGCGAAACTCATTTTTCAAGATATACTTTTGAAAATAATGACAAAGAAATTTCCTGGAACCTAATCCGGAATAAAAATGAACTGACACTTCCGAATAAAGAAAAGGCACAAAATTTATTTAATATTGCCGACACTGATTTAGAAATAGCAACTAAAGTCTATTTGTTGCCTGAATTTAAAAAGGTTGATTATTTCCTGAAGATAGAAAATTCAGGGCAATCCACTGAAACGATAACCAGCAAGATCAATATGATTGACAGGATATCCGCAGTTTACAGCGTTGATACCCGAACGATAAAATCAAAAAACAATTTAATTTTTTAATACAAATGCCAACAAACAAGAAAACTAAAATTGTAGCCACCCTAGGACCTGCATGTAGTACAAGAGAAGTCTTAAAAGATATGATTGATGCAGGAGTGAATGTGTTCAGAGTGAACTTTTCACATGCTGACTATGCCGATGTAAAAGAAAAAATTGACCTTATCAGAGGTTTAAATGAAGAATTTGGCTATACTACCGCTATTCTTGGTGATTTACAAGGACCAAAACTTAGAGTAGGAGTAATGACAGAAGATGTTGTTGTTAAAAATGGCGATATTATTACTTTCCAGACTTTGGAAGACGTTCCCGGGACTGCCCAAAGAGTTTATATGAATTACAAAGAGTTTCCAAGAGACGTGAATCCGGGAGAAAGAATTCTTCTTGATGATGGTAAACTGATCTTTGAAGCTATAGAGACTAACAGAACAACAGAAGTTGTATGTAAAGTAATACAGGGCGGTGCATTGAAATCTAAAAAGGGGGTAAATCTTCCCCAGACAAAAGTTTCATTACCAGCCTTAACTGAAAAAGATATCCGTGATGCGATTTTTGCAATTGGTCAAAAAGTAGACTGGTTAGCGCTTTCATTTGTAAGAACTGCTGAAGATTTAATGGAATTGCAGGAACTGATTGCAAAACATTCTGACCAGAAAATTCCGATTATAGCTAAAATTGAAAAACCTGAAGGCGTAGAAAATATTGATAAAATTGTGGCTTACTGTGATGGTTTGATGGTGGCAAGGGGAGATCTTGGTGTTGAAGTTCCAGCACACGAAGTTCCGTTAATCCAGAAGAAATTGGTTAACAGAGCAAAAACGGCCCGTATCCCGGTTATCATTGCTACCCAGATGATGGAAACGATGATTACAAGCCTAACGCCTACCCGTGCAGAGGTGAATGACGTTGCGAATTCAGTAATGGATGGTGCAGATGCAGTAATGCTTTCAGGAGAGACTTCTGTAGGTAACTACCCAGTACAGGTTATTGAAAAAATGACACAGATCATCGAGGCAGTAGAAGATTCTCCGCTGATCCAGGTTCCTCAAAATACACCACAGGTGAGAACAAAAAGATTTATTACTAAATCAATCTGCCACCACGCGGCTATGATGGCTAATGTTATTAAAGCAAAAGCGATCTGTACATTGACAAATAGTGGTTATACCGCTTTCCAGATTTCAGCATGGAGACCACAATCCCATATCCTTGTTTTTACTTCGAACAAAGCGATCCTTACGCAATTAAACCTGCTTTGGGGAGTTAAATCATTCTATTACGATAAATTTGTAAGTACGGATGATACTGTAACAGATGTAAATGAAATTGCCCGTCAGAAAGGTTTCGTTGAAAAAGGAGATTTCCTTATCAACCTTGCTGCTATGCCGGTTACTGACAAAGGGATGGTTAATACTTTAAGGGTATCTGAAATAGAATAAGAATAGAGTTTTTAGTTTTTTATAGTAAAAGCTGTCCGTCAGGACAGCTTTTTGTTTTTATTTATAGCAGGCCTTCCCATTCCGCATAAAATTGCGAAAGGAAATTCTCCATATACTTGTGTCTTTCCAGTGCAATTTTCTTTCCTGTTACGGTATTCATCTTATCTTTTAACAAGAGTAATTTCTCATAAAAGTGGTTTAGCGTAGGATTGTTATTGTTTTTATATTCATCTTTGGTCATATTATTTAAAGGTGCTATTTCTGGATCGTATAAAACCCTGTTTTTAAAACCTCCATAATTGAATGCCCTTGCAATACCGATTGCTCCCAGAGCGTCCAGCCTGTCGGCGTCCTGTACGATATCCAATTCTATAGAGTTGAATTTCTTTTCGAAATTGCCGCCTTTGAATGAGATATTTTCAATAATGTTAACAACATGTAAAATGGTGTCCTCTGTAACGTTTTGTTCCTGCAGGAACGTACGTGCTATTTTAGGCCCGATTGTTTCGTCTCCGTTATGAAACTTGCTGTCTGCAATATCATGCAGTAAAGCACCTAATTGGATCACCAGGAGATTACATTCTTCTTCTTTGGCAATAAGTAAAGCATTTTTATAAACGCGTTCAATATGAAACCAGTCGTGTCCTCCTTCTGCATTTTGGAGTTGTAGCTTTACAAAAGCAATTGTTTTTTTAATCAGTTCTATAGTATCCATTTGTATAGTATTAAAAAATCCTTTCTTTTGGAAAGGATTTGAGTATTAAAGTTTTGCTGGTTCAACCCACTTAAAAATATGGGATTCCTGTGGGATGACTAAACGTTCTGAGATTCTGGCCATTCTTGCAGGAAGCTTCATCAAATAATCCCTTGCTTTTTCTGCTTCATCTGTCAGTCCGGACATTTTCTCAATTTCCCATCTGTTTACAAGTTTCTGAAGGATATCTACATAATCAGTAGCTGTATAGACACCGATACGTTGTGCAGAATCAGAGAACTGGTCAAAAGCAGAGCTTATTTTATTACCTGATTCTCTAAGAAAACCCGCAGGCATAATAATTTTATTTTTCATCATATGCTGGAAAGCAAGCATCATTTCACTTGGATCTACCTGGAAAATCTGATGTACAAATTCGCTATAAGCATTATGGTGGCGCATTTCATCACCGGCAATCATCTTACACATCTTTGATAATTTCTTATCACCGTATGATTTAGCCAATTGAGAAACTCTGTTATGGGAAACATAAGTAGCCAGCTCCTGAAAACTGGTATAGATAAAGTTTTTGTAAGGATCTCTTGCGGTTCCAATATCAAAGCCATCTGTAATCAGGTGTTGGGTGGTCATTTCAATTTCACGCATGTTTACCCTACCGGACAAATAAAGGTATTTATTCAACAGATCTCCGTGGCGATTTTCCTCTGCCGTCCATTGACGTACCCAGGCTGCCCAGCCATTTCTTTCCACATTATCAATTCCTTCCACATCCATTAACCATGATTCATAAGTTGGCAATGCTTCTTCAGTGATGGTATCACCAACAAGCACTACCCAGAAATCATAAGGTAATTCTTTTGCTATTTCGCGTAATTCTCTAACTTCTTCAAAAAAGTTATCCCCTTCTGAATTAGGTAAAAAATCTGTAGGCTGCCATATCTTTTCTATTGGTATTAGAAATTGGTCGACAAATCCCTCGACGTTTTTTTCCAGAAACTGCATCACTTCCAGACGAATGTTTTTAATAGACATAATTATATTTTAAATTTTAATTCCCTGAACAATTGCCTTTTCCGATTGCTCCATAATCTCTTCAAAAGACAAATCTTTCACTGATAGCGGATTGTGAACGGTAAAGGTAAGGCGATTTCCCAAACCTACAGGGAAAAAGCCATATTTAACAATTTTCCAAGAGTTGTTTATAGTTATAGGAACCACATAGGCAGAAGGTGCATATTTACACAATATCTTAAGCCCGCTTTGCGCAAATTCCTTCGGGTGGCCGTCTTTACTTCTTGTCCCTTCCGGGAAAATTACCGCCGACCTGTTATACTTTTCTATATATTCAGACAAACCTTTTATTGTAGGAATAGCCTGCTTCGGATCTTTCCTGTCTATCAGTACCGAACCTCCGTGACGAAGATTGTATGATACGCTTGGAATACCTTTGCCTAATTCTTTTTTACTGACAAATTTAGGGTGGAAACGGCGTAAATACCAAATTATTGCCACTATATCATACATGCTCTGATGATTGGCCACGAAAATTATTGGAACATTTTCAGGAATGCGTTCTCTATTTTTAAAATGATAGGTTGTACCCAGAAGATTTGTGGTCCTTAGTAAAAAAAAGTTTAGATAATCCACACTCTTTTTATGTGCCTTATAGCCAAACACCGTAAAACACACCCATTGTATCGGGTGAAATACAGCTAAAATAAAACCGAAAACTAAATAATAAATGGCCGAAACCGGGTATGAAATGATTTTTTCCATTTTTGTCATTAATTCATATGCAAAAGTAAGGAATATATATTTGTTAATAAAATGGAAGAAATAATCTATGAATTTCCGTTTTTCAAATTGACACCCATAGATTGTAGACTATTACATGTCAGTATTTTCACCCAAAACAGTGCCTGAGATGAAATTTGTTTTTTACTGCCTGAAACTGCTATTGCCACATGAAAAAAAAGCATTAATTTTACGAAAAATAAACGCCAACCTAATGAAAGAAAAGATGAGTTCAGAAAAAGAAAAGATGAGTTCGGAGAAAGAGTCAAAATTAAAAGCATTACAATTAACCTTAGACAAGCTGGATAAAACCTACGGAAAAGGTACTGTTATGAAAATGGGAGACAAAGCCGTTGAAGAAGTAGAAACTATCTCTTCAGGTTCCCTGGGACTGGATTTAGCACTAGGAGTTAACGGTTACCCAAGAGGCAGGATAATAGAAATATACGGACCGGAATCATCTGGTAAAACCACACTGACATTACATGCGATCGCTGAAGCACAAAAAGCGGGTGGTATTGCTGCATTTATCGATGCTGAGCATGCATTCGACAGGAATTATGCAGAAAAACTAGGAGTAGATATTGAAAACCTTATCATTTCGCAGCCTGATAATGGAGAACAGGCACTTGAGATTGCAGAAAACCTGATTCGTTCCGGAGCAATTGATATCGTTGTAATTGACTCGGTTGCAGCATTAACACCAAAAAGTGAGATAGAGGGTGAAATGGGAGATTCCAAAATGGGACTTCACGCCAGGCTGATGTCTCAGGCATTGAGAAAACTTACGGGTACAATCAGCAAAACAAACTGTACTGTATTTTTCATCAACCAATTAAGAGAAAAAATCGGTGTTATGTTTGGGAATCCAGAAACAACAACCGGTGGTAATGCACTAAAGTTTTATGCCTCTGTACGTTTGGATATCCGTCGTTCTTCACAAATTAAAGATGGCGAGAATGTAATAGGTAACCGAACAAAAGTAAAAGTCGTTAAAAACAAAGTGGCTCCACCATTCAGAACAGCTGAATTTGATATTATGTATGGTGAAGGAGTTTCCAAAACCGGAGAAATACTTGATCTTGCGGTTGAATTTGAAATCATTAAGAAATCAGGTTCATGGTTTAGTTATGGTGAAACTAAATTAGGGCAGGGCCGTGATGCGGTTAAGTCCTTGATTAAGGATAATCCTGAACTGGCAGACGAACTGGAAGTGAAAATAAAAAACCAGATTAAAGAAAACAGTAAATAAAATTAAACCCGAATCAGTTCGGGTTTTTTTTATGCCTGACGCAACCTCAAGAGATTAATTACATCTACAGTGTAATATATAATACAAGAATTAAATTGACAGAAATGAAAATGACAGAAATGAAAAAATTAGCACTGCTTTTATTAACTGTAATTGTAGTTGCGCTGACTTCCTGCAGCGTTGATGATGACGGATCTAACTATTACCTTGAAGTACTTCCCGTTACAAGTTTCACAGTTCCGGATACTTTGGTGTATAACCAGCCGGCAGAAATAAAATTGAAATACAAAAGACCCTCAGATTGTTACTTCTATTCAGGGATCTATTATGAGAAAAATAATAATACCAGAGTAATAGGAATACAGTCAAGTGTGTTACAAAGCGATAAATGCGTACCTTATACCGAAGAAAAAATAGTAGACGCTTCATTTAATTTTGTAGCTACAGGCCCAGGCCCTTATACGTTTAAATTCTATAAAGGCGAGGATGAAAATGGAAAGAATATTTTTGAGGAAGTTACAATTCCAGTCACTTATTAATTAATTAAGAACGGAACGCCAGTGGGGTTAGAACAACTCATTACCGACTGTAAAAAGAACGATATCAAGGCTCAGGGACAGTTATACAAATTGTTTGCTGCAAAGTTCTTTGGTGTCTGTCTTAAGTATTCTGCTAACTATGCGGAGGCAGAAGACAATTTACAGGATGGCTTCATTATTATCTTTAAAAAGATTGACCAGTTCAATTTTAAAGGATCTTTTGAAGGCTGGGCGAAACGTATAATGATCAATAATGCACTTCAGAAATACAGAAGTGGCGTCCGTTTTTTGGAAATTGTAAATGAAGATATTGCGGAAGAAGAAACCCTTGAAATTGACGATGACAATATTTCACTGGATTATCTGATAAGCATTATACAGGAGCTTCCGGAACGATACAGGCTTGTTTTTAACCTCTATGTACTGGATGGGTACTCCCATAAAGAAATAGCAGAGATGCTCGACATAACAACAGGCACAACCAAGTCAAACCTTGCCAGGGCAAGGCTGATTCTTAAAGAAAAAATAGACATTCACACCGGTAAAAAACTACCTTCAGCAAAATGAATGAGAGAAAAAATTTAGACAGGCTGTTTCAGGAAAAATTCAAGGATTTTGAATCCGAACCTAATGAGAAGGTTTGGCAAAATATTGAAGCTGCCTTAAAAGAAGAAAAAGAAGACCGGAAGATTATTCCGTTCTGGTTCCGGCTTTCTGGGATCGCCGCGGCATTGCTAATTGGTTTATTTGCATTTAATGCTATTTTCAATAGTGATCCGACAATACCTAAGAACAGTATTGTAAACGGTCAGAATACTACCAAAAGCATGCAAGGCTCTTCAAAAGATGCCGTTGTAGATAATGGAAGCGGATCCGGTAACACAACAAATCCAAACAACAACACAAAAAATAAAGAGACTGAGAATAATTCTGCTATCGCCAATCCAACTAATGTAGCTGCTCCCGGAACAGAAGCAGATAAAACCAAAAACACGAAGAATTTAAATAATCCAAACAATTTAGAAAATGCCGTTGCAGATGGTTCCAAATCAGGTTCCCCAAAAACAAGTACACATAAATCAAAACACACACACGAGTTAAATAATACAGAAAATGCAGTTGCAGGCGGAACGAAGTCAGATTTAAACAAAGCAAATGCATCCAGGAATGCAAACACAATAAACAATACAGGTGATGCTGTTGCAAACGAATCTAAATCGGGTTTAAATAAAGCAGGCACACCCCGAAAGAAAAACGCACTTAATAATACAAAAGATGCGGTTGCAAACACTAAATCGGATTTAAGCAAAGCAGGTACATCCGGCACTATAAACACACTAAACAATACCAAAGATGCTGTTGCTGATAATTCAGATCTTGCTGGCACATCAAAAAATACCAAGAATACGGTTACTAAAAAAAGGAATAAGAATAAAACAGCAACTCCGGTACTGAATACAGTGAATGAAAATGCTGTTGCAACAGTAACAACAAAAAAAGGCCAAAAAACGACTAAGGTTCAGCCTGCTACTGTCCCTAATAATGATACCAAAATTGCTGTAATTACCGAGAAAACAAAAAAAGGAAAAAAGGATGCAATAAATCCGGTTTCTAATAATAAACCTACAGCCAACACTACAGGTGTTGCTGCCCAGGAGAACAATACTACTATTGACAATATAAACCCCACTTCAGTTCTAACTCCAACAATCGCTACACCCGATAATGCGGTAGCAGTTAATAAAAAAGAGGAGCCAAAAACTGATGATAAAAAATTAGATTCAACGGCTATTGCTACCGTTGAACCTAATGCGCTGGAAGAATTGCTACTTCAAAATGAAAAAGAGAAGTTATTAGTTGCTGAAACTAAATTAAATAGGTGGCAGATCACGTCAAGTGTGGCCCCTATTTATTTTAGTTCAACAGCTAATGGTGGTTCACCTATTGACGCGCGGTTTGCCGGAAATGAAAAGACCTATGAAAACAACATGAGTTTTGGTGTAGGTGTAAATTATGCGGTAAATAAAAAAATAAGTATCAGGACAGGAGTCAATAAATTCACTTTGGGATATAATACCAATGACGTAGCTTTTTTTGCCGGCCTTCAAAGCCAAGGTCTTAAAAACGTTACAGCTCCCGGTAATAATTCCCATATCGAGGTAGTCAACAGAGGCGTTGCCGCTGCAGGTTTACTTCCTTTTGAAGATGGTATCCAAAATTCCAATGATGGTTATATCAGCCAAAAAATGGGGTATGTGGAAGTACCTATGGAAATGTCCTATAAGTTGGTAGATAAAAAATTCGGGATTACGGTTATCGGTGGATTAAGTACACTTTTTTTAAGTGAGAATAAAGTTAATGTAATATCATCAAGTATGTCGGCCAGTCTTGGAGAAGCCAGCAATCTTAATGATATACACTTTAGTTCTAATATAGGATTAGGTTTCAAATACAGCTTCTGGAAGTCATTTGAAGTGAATTTCGAACCTATGTTCAAATACCAGCTGAATACATTTACGAATGATGTAGGGAATTTTAAACCTTATTTCATCGGGTTATACTCAGGACTGAGCTTTCAGTTCTAAAACTTAGTTTATAATAGATTTTTGTTAATGTTTTTGTTTTTATTACCTTCGGGTAAGGAAGAAGAGTTCACTATTGGTTTGTGGACTCTTTTTTTTGTTTACGGAATTCAACAAGCTGATTATAAATTATAGTTCTTGTCTGCTCCCGAACTTCTTTTTTATCATTCAGTGTCTTGCCCATAGTTGGAATAAAAGAATGCGTCTTTGCCCTCATTAATCCGGGGCTTCCGCTAAAAAAGCTGTAGGAGAACCTTTCTTTATTATCCCCAAAAGTAATCGGGACTATAGGAATCTGATGTTCAATAGCAAGCCTGAAAGCACCATCTTTGAATTCGTCCAGGAATACTGATTCATCATCCGGAACACCGCCTTCGGGGAAAATACAAACGCTGAGTCCCTGGTTCAATCTTTTTTGTGCCCTTTCAAATACTTCCATCCTGCTTCTCGAACTCTTGCGGTCAACAAGGATACAGGTTCTTTTATAGAAAAATCCGAAAAGCGGAATCTTTGACAATTCTTTTTTACCCACAAAAACAAACGGGTTCCTGATCACAGCCAGCATAAGCATAATGTCTGTCATTGAAGTATGATTGGCAACCAGCATATAGCTTTTATTTGGATTTAACTCCTGTTCGCGTTCGATCTTATAATAAAAACCGCTGCCAAATAATATTACTTTGGCCCATATTCTGGCCATTACAAAGAAATAAGGGTACCACTTCTCTTTCAGTATGGAAATAAACAGGAACGGAAACATAACAATGATTGGAACTCCCATCAAAATATAGAACCAAACCCGCCATAATGTCCAAAAAATGATTTTTACTGCTTTCATATAGCCAAATGTAAGAATTCAATCCCTATTTTTTATCAAAACATTTACCTTTGCAAAAATTAAGTTTACATGGCAAAAATACTGACCGGCATACAAAGTACAGGAACTCCACATCTCGGAAACCTTTTGGGTGCCATTATACCCGCTATTGAATTATCGAACAAACCCGAAAATGAATCGTTTCTGTTTATAGCCGATTTACATTCGATCACACAGATAAAAGACGGAAATACCTTAAGACAAAATACTTACAGTACGGCAGCAGCATGGCTTGCCTGTGGTCTTGATATCAACAGGATTACTTTTTACAGACAATCTGACGTGCCTCAAACCGCAGAACTGTCCTGGTACCTGAGCTGTTTTTTTCCTTTCCAGAGACTTACGCTTGCCCATTCCTTCAAAGACAAAGCTGACCGGCTGGACGATGTAAACGCAGGATTATTTACCTATCCTATGCTTATGGCGGCAGATATACTTTTATATGATGCTGAATTTGTACCCGTAGGCAAAGACCAGTTACAGCATATTGAGATTACCCGTGATGTTGCAGCACGCTTTAACCACCAGATGGGTGATACATTTGTATTGCCGGAACCGTCAATCCAGGAAGATACCAAATATGTTCCGGGAACAAACGGTGGGAAAATGAGTAAATCTGCAAACAACCTGATTAA
>Ga0247742_10003068_pt1 | contig 10738 bp, 10 predicted proteins | sample UWRJL208509C2_FD_180944 | JGI IMG/M metagenome (GOLD analysis project Ga0247742, IMG submission 180944) | Plant litter microbial communities from Arlington Agricultural Research Station in Wisconsin, United States - UWRJ-L208-509C-2 | ecosystem: Environmental > Terrestrial > Plant litter >... | reverse complement strand
TACCTTCAACAATTGCTAAATAAGTTTTTTCCGCATGATCCCATTTCGCCATTATGGCTTCACGCATTTCACGGGAGGTTGCAAATAATAAGACGCCAGACGTATTTCGATCAATGCGATGTACAGGCCATAATTTTATTTCTTGTGAACGACGTGATAATTGTCTACGAAGGATTGCCAATGCATGGGCTTGCGTTTCTTTTACATTCCCAACCGATAGCAGTCCTGCCGGTTTATTTATGGCAATGATATCTCTATCTGAATATAAAATTTCCAGCTGAGCGGGCGTTGCGGAAGGAGGTTTGCTTGCGGCACCTATTTCAACGAGATCATTAGGTTTTAATTGGTAATCGTGCTGTGTAACAGTCACGCCATTAACACTCACGCAACCTGTTTGTAATCGCTGTTTAATTTTATTGCGTGCCCAGCTTTGCAATTGGGTTTGCATAAACGCTAAAAGACCCATGAACTCTTTTACATAAAGTTTATCTGACATGAAGCGGAGCCTATATTTGAGGCGATGAAAATAATTTTTAATTACCAGTACAATTAAATATTCTCTAACATCTATTTAAAAGTGACGCATTTTATAAATGCTCCGAGTATTAAATAACGCATGGGTATTTTGGCGGCTACCTGATTGACATAATATCGGTCATTCATAGGCCTGATGGCGCTTAATGTACTACTATTAATGCTTAAATAATATATAAATAAGTAAGCAAACAATTGTTAAATTTACGGCTTGATCGATACTTAAATACATCATACAAACAATGAGGGATGGAGTATGTCATTAATAAATAATAATAGCCTCACCGCTGAATCTATCATGAGCCGCACGTTATTAAGTGCTTATGAAGGGTGGACAATTCATCGCCTGGCCGAGTTTTTTATCAAACATAATATTTCTGGCGCCCCGGTTATAGCCTCTGATCATGAATTGGTGGGCGTGGTGACAATTTCTGAAATATTTAAATTCAGTAATATGGATGAAACGAATAGGCGTGAGGCATTGCGTAATTATTACCGCGAAGCCTGTGAGATTGATTTGGATGAAACAAGTTTGCGCGAATGGAGCGGGCATGCTGAACGTAATTGCACAGTGCATCAAATTATGCGCAAAGAAATAATTACTGTAGAAAAGGAATGCGCTATTGACCAGGTCGCTGCAGTAATGGTGAAAAATGATGCGCATAGAGTGGTCGTTACTCATAGCAAGATTGCGTTAGGTGTCATCACGAGTATGGATATTTTGCGTACATTGAAACCCGAATCGAATCCGCTACATTTGGTTGCCAAAGCATAATTGTCCTTCTTTGATTAATCCGCTTTCGAAAACCAGCAAGCGTAAAGTTGATCAATTTAAGCTGTAGAGCTCTATCTAAATAGCCAATTAATATGCGAATATTTCAACGTTAAAGTCACTCTACTTTCCATTTCCATTTTTGGCAGAAATAATTATGCGACCTAGGTCAATGCGTGTATTTTCGTTCTTTGCAATCAGTTTATGCATTTGTTTTTCTTCGGTAGTCTACGCCTTATCCTTAAGCGATTTGAGTAATAAGGATGCAAGTGCTGGTTTAAAAGCTGCGTTAGAAAAAGGATCTTTAGTAGCCGTCGCGAAGCTGGGTGTTGAAAATGGATTTTTAGGTAATGAGAAAGTAAAAATAACGCTACCTCAAAGATTTGATAAGGCGCGAGAGTTGCTTAAGTTAACGGGGCAGTCCAGAAAGTTTGATGAGTTGGAAGTTTCCATGAATCGCGCGGCGGAAGCAGCTATACCTTTTGCAAAACCTTTGTTAATGGATGCTATTAAATCTATGACTGTTAAGGATGCTAAGAATATATTGGGTGGTGGTGATACATCAGTTACTGATTTTTTTCGCCAAAAAACATCGGATACGCTCTCCGTTAAATTTTTACCTTTAGTGAAAGATGTGACGGACAAAACCCAATTGGCAAAAAAATACAATTCAGTCATGGCCCAAGCGCAAAAATATGGTATTGCGGGCGAGCAGGATGCCACAGTAGAAAGTTACGTTACCAAAAAAGCGACCGACGGCTTGTATTTAATGATTTCGGAGGAAGAAAAGGCAATTAGGCAAGATCCACTGGGCGCGGGCAGCAAAATCATTGGTAAAGTATTTGGTGCTTTGACTAAAAAGTAACTGATTTTAATCAGCAGTCAGGAAATATTTTTTCTGGCACTTCTCACAAAAAAAGCTTCGCCTGTGAGTTTTGCCTAAATGCGCTCGTGTAAAAGGAATATTGCAGCGTGGGCACGTGCTTTTATTATGAGCTAACCAATGCTTTTTCAATACAAATGCTTTTTTCCAAGCAAGAAATTCGAAGCTGTATTTGCGTGCTTCCGCTACTAGAGCTCGTAATTTTTGAGCTGGAAGCGCTGCGGCTTGTGACAGAGGATGTACTCGAGTGCGAAATAAAATTTCGTTTTTAATTATATTTCCAACTCCAGAAAATATAGTTTGGTCCAACAACAAGTCACATACAAAACTCTCTGGCAAAGCTCTCATTTTTGCGCGAGCTGCCGGTGGGTCCCAAGTTTCAGACATGACATCGGCACTCCAGTCGTACAACTCATCCAAATCTCCCTCAAGATATTTTACTGAGCATGCATAAAAATTAATTTCCTTGTTGTTTGCAAACTGTAAACTTAGACGTGGCACTATCTCTTTGCGCTCATTGATAAGATAAGAGCCAAACATCAACAAGTGCACCCTGATTGAAAATCCTGAGAGTTCAATCAGAAATTGTTTTCCGAAAGTACGTAATGATTTGATCTGCAAGCCAATCAATCGAGACTGATCAATTTTACTATTGCCTTGGGTGCGTAAAATCTTTTTTCCAACAAACTCTTCTGCAAGCTCTTTTAGAATGACAATTGATGGACCTTCTGGCATACGCTTCCCCATCAGCTTTTACTATAAATAACGTATTGGTGCTCAACATTAAATTAAGACTAAGAACATTATTCTGATGGGTAAATAGCGTCTGTGTGCTGGCAAACGTACTTTACAGCTGCGAAAGATGCTTGATTTCGAAGGGAGTAGGTCGGCGTGACTTAGATCTTAGCGGTGGCCAAATACTCGGGACGGTAAAAGTAAAATAGCGCGTAATAATGCGAAAGCGGCCTCAAATGTGATGCCAATTAACCGAAAGGGAAGAGAGACTAACCAAATAATTGGCCAAAGGATAAGTGCAAGTATGGCGAGAGGCCAACAAACAACGAAGAGTAATAACCACATCATAAAAGTTAGCATCATTTCTCCCTATAAATGTTCAAGGTAATGGGTGTTCGTGAGTAAACTTATTAACAATGATTAGATGAAATTAATGCGAAAACAGATTCAGGACAATCAAATATTATGAAAATTAAAAGGCGACCAATTATTCATGCAGAATGAAAAACGGGCCAATCATATCTACGTGATTGGCCCGTTAGAACGAAGCACCTTAACACCTAATCGGCAGATGCTTACAAATTGTATTTAAGCGCTAATCGGTGAAGTTAGAAAAATCGCTCAGTACACCTGCATCGTCAAATGCAGCGATTTCAAATATGTACGACCCTTCAAGCCAACTGAAATTATAGGTAGTTGTCCATGCATCCTTGATGGTGATGTAAATATACTTGGAGTCTTTAATCGACTTGTAACGAATTTGGTAGCCACCAAGTTCAGTAATATCTAATGCCGATTTATCTTCTCTAAGCTTCGGTGCAATCCAGGTCAAACCTACTGGGCCAGCAACGTCGGTGTAGCCGGTGGAAGACTGGGCGCTGGAGCTGGATTTACTTGCAACAGATGAAGAGACCTTGCTCGAAGAAGCCGCACTTGATGATATTTTGCTAGATGAAGCCAAGCTCGATGACAGTTTGCTAGAAGATGCTTTACTCGACGACACCGCTGCAGGCGCACTGGACGCCACTTTGCTTGAGCTCGCTACGGACGATTTGATAGACGATGAGGAGAACCTAATAGAAGATGACGAAACCGCACGGCTGCTTGCAACCGACGATTTAGAGCTGGCCGCTTTACTCGAACTTGAAGAGCTTGCGCCAGTTTGCGGAGCGCTAGCGATACGAATCCAGTTCAAGCTGAAGCTGCCGCTGGTTGCTCTCACGCCGAAGTAGTGCGGTCCAGCTTTCATGGTTACAGTGCGTTGAATGGTAGTCCATTCCTGCACGCCTCCAGTCTTGGGAACACTGATTTTATTAACCTTGCTGAGTGATCCTCCAGCATTAATGTTAACGAATGTGAAAGAGCTTCCTTCGTATGCGCTGGCGACACGGTAGCTAACGATGTAATCGCCAGTCACTGGAATGATGACCTTATTGTTAAGGTAGTTTATCCAGTCACCGGTATTGATAGAGGCGGTATAGAGCCCGCCATTCGAATCGGTTGACGTCTCATTTTTCACTCCGTTGGCAGACGAAAACTCCTCCGCCTGCAGAGTGACCGGAATGGTTTGGCTAATAACTGCCGCTTCGGCTTTAGTCGCGCCCAATAATGGAGCGCAGAATGCTAGCGCTAAAGTAATTTTACGTAAGGTTGATTGATTAAGAATGCCTATTCTCACTGCTATCCCGCTTGAAATATTGGATTTTAGTATGGTTGACATAGAAGCTCCGTAATGCTGCCAGTGGGACGACTCGCCGAGAGAAGTTATCCGGCCAAATTGCAGCTGATGGGACACGCCCTTAAGTTACCCAGCGCACCATACCTAGCTTCAATTTTCGAGCAACCCCACATATTCCAAAAATATGAACTGGCGCATGATTTCCTTAATTTTTTTTTGATTTTAATTATTTTGGCGCCAATTAAAGGCGCCTTAATAGAGATAAATGGACTTTTTACCTTGACTGGATTATCTGTTCGAAAGTGGTGCAATAAATGCAGGCTGTTGAAGAAGGAGTTACCTTGCTAGCTAGGAGCCAAAGCTTACAAGAAATTGAGTGAGGACAAATTTGGAGGCTACGAAAATCTGTCATAAAATTTAATTAGTATTCGCTGAGATATCTTTGTAACCAAATCTCTAATTCAGAATCCAGTAAGGTTAAATAGCCTCCGAGGTAAAGTATTTTAATGATGTGGTTTTACCTGTGTATTCGCGAGTGATTTACCAGTTAGCTCCATAATCACTAGTGATTCAGATTGAGTTTGGAAAATCAGCGGTGGTTAAAAATGTACAGGCTGTTCTTTGGTCTGCAGAATTAAGCATAGCGTGACGGTGTCAGATGAAAGTTCGTTTAAGCAATTATCGGTATATATGAGTAGATTAATGTATTCATCAAGAGAGCTAAAAACTTCAATAAAAAAATATATATTTGTCCTAAATATAAATTTTGAAAATTCTGGAGCCAAAAATAATTTTATTAATTAGACATTGTGTTTTTAAAATTTGAATTCTTGTTGCTGTACCGAGGTAAAAGATCTCAAAGTAGGGGTCATGACCGGGTTATTTGCTGTTCGCTAACGAACGGAAATTTTTAAACAATGGCCCAAGATAAATAACCTTTATTTGTGTTGAGGTTAGCGGGATGATCCTGGCCACCGTGTTTTTATTTCTGATGATATTTGTGCTCTATTTTTGGTGGGGAGCGAAGCTGGGCGTCACTCCAGGTAGAAGCACACCAACTAAAGATCTGAATCAAGTGCAGGATTTGTTTTTTCGCACAGTATTCACTTTGTTAGGTTATGTTGCTAAGCGCGATGGACCTGTCAATCAGCAGGAAATTAAGCGCACCGAAGTTTATATGGAAAAAATGGACTTGAATGCAGAGCAAAAGCGAGAGGCAATTCGGCTTTTTAAGGTGGGCTCAACGCCAGATTTTAAGGCAGATACTACGATTAAAGATTTTTACGGGCTAGCGAAGAAGAGCCCTAATCTTGTACAGATACTGCTGGTTTACCTTATTAATCTCGCTCGGGTAGACGGATTGTTAGGTGCAAAAGAAACGGATGCCGTACAAAAAGTGGCGTTCGGTCTCGGCTATTCATCGATTACATTTAAGCATTTATTGCAAATGGTTTCATCGCAATACAATTTTACCGAAAGCGTTAAGCACCAAAAAAGCCAAGCTAATAATCAACAACAAGATAGGCAAGGCAGTAAAAAATCCGAATCCAAGCATAGTGATCAAGCTCCGGTGGATAAGGCCGGAATGTCAGATGGAGAAAGTTGCGCTGAAAAAAATAAAGACTTTAATACGCGCAATGATCAGTTAAGTGAAGCCTATGAAGTTCTTGGTGTTTCGTCAGATGCAAGCGATACAGAGTTGAAAAAAGCCTACCGAAATCTCGTTAATCAATATCACCCCGACAAGCTCATGGGTTTAGGGTTGCCTTCCTATATGATTCAATCGTCGACAGAGTGTTTTCATGCAATACAGTCGGCGTATGAATATATAAAAGAAGCGAGAACGAAATAATTTGCGCATTGATATTTGCATTGGCGTGCTACGATTTTTAGTATTGCAATTTTAGGCGTTAAGATTAACCAGTTTGCTTGGTAGATGATGCTAATTTGAGATTATTTTAAGGATATTAATGTGAGGGAGTGCTTATTAAGTGCTTGATGCTGTTAGAATTCGCATAATTATGGCTGCACGCATTATGTCTGATGATAAGTAACCAAATGCTTAACAAAAATACCTTTCAAGCAATTATGTTTGCCGATGTTTCAGGCAGTTCCGCGCTTTATAAACAATTAGGTAATCAACAGGCCAAGGCAATTGTCGACGATGTTGTAAGCCATATGGCCGCTACCACAATTGTTCATGAGGGCTTGGTCGTTAAAACCATTGGCGATGAAGTAATGGCTCGTTTTGATAGCGCTGCTACTGCGTGCCGCGTCGCTATTGCTATTCAGGAACGGTCCAGCCGTGAATTCGCAGACATAGGATTAGGCATTCGCATTGGCATCGCCTACGGTGATACAGTGGTCACGCCTAATGACGTATTTGGCGATACCGTAAATGACGCCGCATTTGTGGCTCATATAGCACGCGCCAATCAAATTCTTCTCACTCAGGGTGTGACAGATAAGCTTGATGGTGCGCTCACCCATCAGTGTCAGCTTTTTGATCGAATAAATATAAAAGGCGACAGCCAAAAATCCGTGATTTATCGATTGGCTTGGGAGAGTTCGCAGGAAAATGATTTGTCCACGCGAGTGATGCAGATTCACGATGTGACACGCTATGTCGCTACCTTTCAGCTCACCCTCAAGATCGGACTGCAAGTTATAAGCATCTTGCCTGATCAAACGCCTTATACCATCGGACGTGATCACAACAAGGTCAACTTGCTAATGGAACACTCTGTTTGTTCTCGCGAACACTGTCATATCGAGTTTCGGCGCGGTAAGTATGTGTTGATCGATCATTCTACAAATGGCACATATGTGCACGAAGAAAACAAAACTCCTATATATTTGCGCCGTGAGGAAGCTCCTCTACAAGGCAAGGGGGTTATTAGTGTCGGGCAGCAAGTTAACCCCTCCAATCCCTGGTTGATCCACTTCCAGCATTAATCCAGTATTCATGAAAACAACGCCTGAACCTGCAATTGAGTTTGCATCGCCCAGCTTATTGAGAATATTCGCGTCGATGGTTTATGACAGTTTGCTGCTGGCGGCCATCAGCATCGCTTACGGTGCGCTTGTGGTCGGTATTCGCGTAGCCGTTGTAGGCCAACCGGAGGCTGGGCAGCGCATTCAATGGGGTATTCCTGCAGGCATTCTCGTCACGCTTGGCTGGTTGATAAGCTTGATGTTTTTCTATGTCTATTTTTGGCAAAAATTTGGTCAGACCCTTGGGATGAAAACCTGGCGTATACAATTGGTGGATGCACAAACTAATCAATTGATTTCCCGCTCTCAGGGAATTACACGAAGTTTGGCAGCAATGCTTTCGCTTGCTTGCCTGGGCATAGGTTATTGGCTTTCCCTGATTCATCCCCAAGGTCGGCTATTGCACGATGTCATCAGCGGGACACGGCTGATTTTATTAAAAAAAAGCAAGTAGCAAAATTCACGGATTACTCACCGGTAGCAACCGGCATTTTTGGATATCACTATTTTTATGTCTCTTATTAAAATCGAAAAAGCTTATTTAAGTTATGGACTGCAAGTTTTGTTGGACCAAGTTGATCTGGTAGTCGAAAAAGGTCATCGCCTGTGTTTGATTGGTCGCAATGGCGCAGGCAAATCCAGCTTGTTAAAAGTGATTGCCGGCGATGTCGATTTGGATAAAGGCGAGGTGATTTTGCAGAGCGGCATACGCATTGCTCGACTAGAACAGGATTTACCTGATGCTGACGACCGTCTCGTTTTTGATTCGGTTGCGAGCGCGTTTCCGGGCTTGGGTGATTTGCTGAGCGAATACCATCACCTCGCACATGGCACAGAATTTACTGATGCCATCTTGGCTCGGATGGAAAAATTACAACACGATATTGAAGCGCGTGACGGCTGGTCCATGCAGCAGAAAGTGGAATCGATTTTAACGCGCTTGGATTTACCCGCGGATAAATATATGCGTGAACTTTCTGGCGGTTGGCGTCGGCGTGTAGCCTTGGCGCGCTCGCTCGTGCTGGACCCGGATGTTTTATTGCTTGACGAACCAACTAACCATTTGGATATCGCTGCAATCGATTGGCTGGAAAAGCAATTACTGAATTTTAACGGCGCTTTGGTTTTTATCACGCACGACCGCTCGTTGTTACAAGCGTTGGCAACTCACATTGTTGAGTTAGATCGCGGTCACTTGCGTTATTGGTCTGGTGATTACGCAAGCTATTTGGTTTATCGCGAGCAGGCATTGGCTGAAGAAGCGCGCCACAATGAATTATTTGATAAAAAATTAGCCGAAGAAGAAGTATGGATTCGTCAGGGCATTAAAGCGCGTCGAACTCGCAATGAAGGTCGCGTGCGTGCGTTGAAAGAATTGCGTAATGTGCGTGCAGAGCGGCGTGAAGTTATTGGTAAAGCAAATTTTGCATTGGCGACGGGTGAATCTTCAGGAAAACTTGTAGCTGAATTAAAAGATGTTTCTTATTCCTGGGGCAGTAAGCCGATTGTTAGGAATTTTTCATCTGCCATTATTCGCGGAGATCGGATTGGATTAGTAGGCGCGAATGGTGCAGGGAAAAGTACTTTATTGAAATTAATATTAGGTGAATTAGAGCCCCAGTCCGGTTCGATTCGCTTGGGGACAAATTTAAAAGTCGCCTATTTTGATCAGCTACGCGACCAGTTGGATTTGGATAAAAGTGCTGTCGATAACGTGTCAGAAGGCCGCGACTTTATCGAGATTGACGGCAAAGCAAAACATATTTTTTCTTACTTAAGCGATTTTTTATTCAGCGGTGAACGTGCGCGTACGCCGTTGCGTGCGCTTTCGGGTGGTGAAAGAAATCGAGTGCTTCTGGCGAAATTATTTAGTAAGTCAGCAAATTTATTAGTACTCGACGAACCCACTAATGACCTAGATGTTGAAACCCTCGAATTGCTCGAAGAAATTTTGACTGAATACGCAGGAACGGTTTTATTAGTCAGCCATGATCGCGCATTTTTAAATAATATTGTGAGTAGCGTTATCGCGTTTGAAGGTCGTGGAAACGTGCTCGAATACGTCGGCGGTTATGACGATTGGATTCGTCAGGGTGGTAAATGGACCGAGTCAGATTTGCCAGATGGGCCTGCGAATACTGTGACTTCGGAAGAGCCTGCCAAGCCCAGCGTTACGCAAACTGCTGTAGCCCCACGCACTAAAAAACTCAGCTACAAATTACAAAAAGAGTTTGAAGATCTGCCAAAGAAAATTGAGCAAACTGAACAAAAAGTAGCGGAGTTGAAAGCCATTGTAGGTGCGCACGATTTTTATACGCAGGCACCAAAATTAATTGAAGAAAGGTTGCAAGCTCTCTCACAATTTGAAATGGAATTGGAAGCTTGTTTCGAGCGCTGGGCTGAATTGGAAAATATGCAACAAGTCGAATAACTGTTAAATGTTAAAAAAATCTTAACAGTTATTCGGCGTGTAGAAATGTTATTTTTTAAGCGATTTGCGTGGCTGATGCAACGTAAACTGCCAGTACATCGCAGGTTGCACCGTGTAAAACACCGTTGGGGGTCGAGCCTAATAAAAGTGCAAAACCTTTGCGCCCGTGGCTGCCAACAATAATTAAATCTACATCTTCTTGTTCCGCTAAATAATGTAATTCGCTAGCGGGCTGACCGACTAAAACATGTTCTTGCGCAATTGGATAATCAATATTTTTTATGAGTTCTTGTAACTCGGATTCGGCACGCTGAACCTGCTGGGTCTGAACTTCGGATATATCCAATGGCATATCGCCGCCGTAGGCAAAGGCAATAGGTTCAAGCACATGTGCGACGCTAAGTTGTGCGTTGTAAGTGCGGGCAATTTGCAGGGCTTTTGAAAGAACTTGTGGTGTTTCATCGGATAGATCAAGACCAACAAGAATGTGACGATAGAGGCTGTTAGTGTGATTCATAAAAACTCCTAAACAGTGATTAAAGCCGAGTTCCAGCTTAGGCCTTTAAATTTAAAATGGCCATGGATCATTTTTACCATAAAAGAGACGCGTTTATGAGTATTGGATTAATTATTATTCTTATAGTTGCAGCGAGTTTGGTAGTGGGCCCGATAATGATGATGCGCCCCAATCCTATTCAAAAGAAGAAAGAA
>Ga0247742_10003066_pt1 | contig 10745 bp, 7 predicted proteins | sample UWRJL208509C2_FD_180944 | JGI IMG/M metagenome (GOLD analysis project Ga0247742, IMG submission 180944) | Plant litter microbial communities from Arlington Agricultural Research Station in Wisconsin, United States - UWRJ-L208-509C-2 | ecosystem: Environmental > Terrestrial > Plant litter >... | reverse complement strand
GCGCGGCATTCGTCAACGCGATCGTGAGCCGGTACAAAAAGCATGTATTCGCCCCACTCTCGGAAGCATCCGTCCTCGATTACGGCTGCGGCTGGGGACGCCTGATCCGGCTCATGTACGCGCACTCGGCACCTGAGCGCATTTTCGGCTGCGATCCGTGGGACAAGTCGATCCAGCTCTGCCGAGACGCCAACATCCGGGCCAATCTCGCCATAAGCGAATACGTGCCCAGCGAGCTACCGTTCGACTCGAAGTTCCACCTTATCTACGCCTTCTCGGTCTTCACCCACCTGTCTCAGAAGACGGCTGATGCGGTGATGTCGACGCTACGCAAGTACGTCGACGAGTATGGTCTTCTGGTCATCACGATTCGCCCCGAAACCTATTGGCCACACGACCCGAAGTTCTCGGATAGATCTGACGAGCTTCAGCAGTCGCACCGGGATACCGGCTTCGCCTTCGTTCCGCACCGCCGGGACGAGATCGATGGCGACATCACGTACGGAGACACCTCGATGTCTCTTGAATACGTCGCCGAGCGCTGGCCGGACTGGAAGATCGTAGAAACGGAAGTCCATTCCTACGATCCACACCAGCGCGTCGTATATCTGATGCCCGCCTGAGGCGTCAGTCAGGCGCCGGGGGTATTTACCCAACCGACAGGCAATAAAAAAGGAGCCCAAAAGGCTCCTTGATCACTGTCTTCAAGCCACTTTCCGCACGAGGGGAGAGTGGTGGGCGGTACAAGGATCGAACTTGTGACCCCTACCATGTCAAGGTAGTGCTCTACCGCTGAGCTAACCGCCCGAAGAGCTGCGCAGTTTACCGGCGCCAGACCAGGTCTGCAAGAGGGCGCGGAAGATTTTTTTTCACCGCCGGGACGCCGCCGTGCGGACGAAGGCGCCAAGGCCTGCATCCGGAGTATCCCGGTGTGTCGCGCCGCCGTCATGTAACCGGCCGGTTCCGGCAATCTCTCGTAGTAAGATACGACCCGCTCAGGTCGCGGGTCTTAGGTCACTCGATACCAGGGAATCACGGGGAATTCAGGAGCATCATTTTGGCCAACGCCTTCGACATGAACCGGACGACGGTTGAGCCGGTCTTGCCCGTCTGCGTCGATCTCGACGGGACCTTGATCCACTCGGACCTGCTTGTGGAGTCCGCACTGGCCCTGATCGCCAGCAAGCCATGGATGCTCTTCGCCATGTTCGCATGGCTTCTGCGCGGGAAGGCGCACCTCAAGCACGAGATCGCCCGGCGCGTCATCCTGGACGCTTCCGCCCTGCCCTACAACGAACCGCTCATCGCATGGTTGCGAGAGCAGCGCCTCGTCCGGAAGATCGTCCTGTGCACGGCATCCGACCGCGTGCTTGCCGACCGCGTAGCGGCGCACGTCGATGTCTTCGATGAGGTGCTCGCGAGTGACGGCGACAGCAACCTGGCAGGAACGCGAAAAGGTGCCGTGCTGGTAAAGCACTTCGGCGAACGGGGCTTCGACTACGTCGGCAATGCGTCGGTCGACCTCCATGTGTGGAAGCATGCCAACGCGGCCATCGTCGTGGAGAGTGGCACGTCCCTGTCCCGACGAGCGCAGGCGCATACGAAGGTCGAACAACGCTTCGTCACCAAGCGAGCCGGCCTGCATACCTGGGTCAAGGCGCTCCGCCTTCACCAGTGGATCAAGAATGTCCTCGTCTTCCTGCCGTTGCTGGTGGCGCACCGGGTCTTCGAGTTCGATGCAGTTGCCAACTCGTTGCTGGCGTTCCTGTGTTTCGGTCTTTGCGCTTCCAGCGTCTACCTGACCAACGACTTGCTCGACCTTCCCGCCGATCGCCACCATCACCGCAAGCGCAAGCGGCCGTTTGCCGCCGGAACCCTGCCCCTCGTGGCAGGTCCCCCCGTGGCAGCGGCAACCCTGATCGCCGGCCTCGGACTTGCCTGGTTCGTATCCCCCCTCTTCATGGCGGTGATGGTCGGCTATTACATCCTGACCACGGCCTATTCGATCCGGCTCAAGCAGATCATGATGCTCGACGTCATCGTGCTTGCGACGCTGTACACGACCCGGATTATCGCCGGCGCCGCCGCGATCCAAGGCAAGCCTTCATTCTGGCTACTCGCCTTTTCCATGTTCATTTTCCTCAGCCTTGCCATGGTGAAGCGCTACACCGAACTGCTGACCATGCAGCGCCAGGGCAAGGTGAGGGCAAACGGACGTGGCTACGATGTCGAAGACATCCCGTTGATCCAGTCGCTGGGTGGCTCAAGCGGCTATCTTGCCGTGCTCGTGCTCGCCCTGTACGTGGACAGTACGGCCAGCCAGTCGCTTTACCACCACCCGCACCGCCTATGGCTGCTCTGCCCGCCGCTGCTCTATTGGATCAGCCGGACATGGGCGCTCGCGCACCGTGGCGTGATGCATGACGACCCGGTCGTTTTCGCGGTCATGGACAAGGTCAGCCGTTTCATCCTGCTCGCTGCGGGCGCCATCGTGGCATCGGCCATCTGATGAGCAACGCGACGGAGTCCTGGGGACGCTATCCGCGCACCACGGCGGACAGTGTTGCGCTCATCGACCGCCACCAGCCGCTTCCGTCGGGCGACGCCTCCTGCCTGCCGTACGGCAACGGTCGCAGTTACGGCGACAGCTGCCTCAATGATGGCGGCGTGCTGCTGAAGACGCGCGGACTCGATCGCTTTATCGCTTTCGACCCGGCAACAGGCGAACTCACGTGCGAAGCGGGCACCCTGCTTGCCGACATCCTCGACCTGGTGGTCCCGCAGGGCTGGTTCCTGCCGGTGACCCCCGGGACGCGCTTCGTCACCGTAGGCGGTGCCATAGCCAATGATGTCCATGGCAAGAACCACCACCGCTCGGGAACCTTCGGACACCACGTGAGGGCTTTCGAGCTCCTCCGTAGCGACGGCAGCCGGATGCGTTGCTCGCCGGACGAGAACGCGGAATGGTTCGCCGCCACCATCGGCGGCCTCGGCTTGACCGGGCTGGTCACCAACGCGACGGTCCAGCTACGCCGAATCGCGGGGCCGTGGATGATCGCCGAGAGCCATCGCTTCGCCGATCTCCCCGAATTCTTTGCACTCTCCGACCGTTCCGCAGCCGATTACGAATACACCGTGGCCTGGATCGACTGCTTAGCGACCGGCGCTTCGCTTGGTCGCGGCCTCTTCAGTCGAGCGAACCACGCGCCTTCATGCCCCTCGTCGCGACCGGCTGCCGCCACGCGACGATCGAGCGTCCCCTTCACACCGCCGGTGTCGATGATTGGCCCGCTCACCCTGCGCCTGTTCAACCAGTTCTATTACCACCGGCAACGCGGCAAGGTCGCGCACGCGACGACGCACTACGAACCGTTCTTCTACCCACTCGACGCCATCGGTGGATGGAACCGCCTGTATGGGCCGCGCGGCTTCCTGCAATACCAATGCGTCGTGCCACCCGGTGTCGCCGGGGAGGCCATCGCGATCCTGTTACGGACCATCGCCGCAGCCGGCGTGGGTTCGTTTCTGGCTGTACTCAAGCAGTTCGGCGAGCAATCGTCACCAGGCATGCTTTCGTTCCCGCGGCCAGGTACCACGCTCGCCCTCGACTTCCCCTACCGGGGCCCTACGACCCTCGACCTGCTGAACCGACTCGACGATGTTGTTGCCGACACCGGAGGTGCCGTCTATCCCGCCAAGGATGCACGGATGTCCGGCGCGCGCTTTCGCCAGTACTTCCCCCAGTGGGAAACGTTCAGCCAGTACATCGACCCACGCTTTTCGTCCAGCTTCTGGCGACGAGTGGAGAGCTGATCATGCAAAAAATCCTCATCGCCGGTGCCACCTCGGCCATTGCCGAAGCCACTGCGAGGCTCTACGCGGCGAGCGGCTCGCGCCTGCACCTGCTCGGCAGGAACGCGGCACGACTGAAAGACATCGCGGATGACCTGCGCGTGCGCGGCGCCGTCGAAGTCACTACCGGCCTCCTCGACATGAACGACGTCGGCGCGCATGCCGCCGCTGTCGAGAACGCCATCGCCGCACTCGGCGAAATCGACATCGTCCTGGTCGCCCATGGCACCCTTCCCGACCAGTCGGCATGCGAGGACTCGGTCGAAGTGACCCTTCGCGAATTCGCCACCAACGGCACCTCGACGATCGCCTTCGTCGTGGCCGTAGTACCCCACCTGCTCTCGCGTCGCGCGGGGACCATCGCCGTCATATCGTCTGTTGCCGGCGACCGGGGCAGGCAGAGCAACTACACCTACGGTGCGGCGAAAGCGGCTGTCACCACGTTCCTTAGCGGCCTGCGCCAGCGCCTGGGTCGGGACGGCATCAACGTGCTCACGATCAAGCCAGGCTTCGTCGATACCCCGATGACAGCAGCCTTCCGCAAGGGCGCCCTGTGGGCGAAGCCAGAGGCGATCGCCGCGGGCATCGAGCGAGCTATCGCTCGACGCGCCGGCGAAGCGTACCTGCCCCGCTTCTGGTGGATCATCATGTTCGTGATCCGCCATGTTCCCGAGTTCATCTTTCGTCGACTGAAGCTGTAACCATGTCGACGCCGAACTCACCCATCGCGAAAGATGCCCGCATCGTCATTACCGGCGCAGCCGGGCTGGTGGGCCAGAACCTGATCGTCGAACTGCGCAGCCAGGGCTACTCGAATCTGGTTGCCATCGACAAGCACGCCTACAACCTCGGCATCCTGAGAGAGCTGCATCCCGAGGTCACCGTTATCGAGGCGGACCTCGCCGTCGCGGGCCCCTGGGCCGAGGCGTTCGCGGGCGCCCGCTGCGTCGTCCAGCTTCATGCGCAGATCACCAGTAAGTTTCACGACGAGTTCGTCCGGAACAACGTGGATGCGACGCGGCTGGTACTCGCTGCCATCCAGGCGAACGAGGTGCCTTACCTCGTTCACGTCAGCTCCTCGGTCGTGGTCTCGGTGGCAAACGACGACTACACCAACACCAAGAAGCACCAGGAGGCGCTTGTCGTCGCCGGCAGCACGCCGCATTGCGTGCTACGCCCCACCCTGATGTTCGGCTGGTTCGATCCAAAACACTTCGGGTGGCTCTCGCGATTCATGGCGAAGACGCCGGTCTTTCCGATACCGGGCGATGGCAAGTACATGCGCCAGCCGCTGTACGAGCGCGATTTCTGCCGCTGCATCGTCCGCTGCATCGAAAGCCAGCCAAACGGCACGATCTACGATGTCGTCGGCGATACGCGCATCGACTACATCGACATCATCCGGACCATCAAACGCGTCAAGGGACTGCGCACGCTGATCCTGCCCATCCCCTACGGTTTATTCCATGCGCTACTGCGCCTGTATGCCGTCTTCAGTGGCAAGCCACCTTTCACCGCGGGCCAGCTCGCCGCCCTGACGGCAGGCGATGATTTCAGCGGCGTCGACACCTTCGAAACGTTTGGCGTTCGCCAGACGCCGTTCGAAGAAGCGGTTCGCGAAAGCTACTGCGACCCGAGCTATAGCCATATTGTTCTTAAACGTTGATCGTTGGAGTTGGTGATGTCTTCCAAGCGTTACGTCGTCCTCGGCGCCGGCCCCATGGGTCTCATGGCTGCCATGGAGCTCCTCAAGCGCGGCCATGAGGTCGACATTTACGAACGTGATGACCGCATCGGCGGGATGTCGGCCGCGTTCGACTTCGATGGGCTTGCCATCGAACGTTATTACCACTTCATCTGCAAGACGGATTATCCGCTGTTCGCCCTTCTGGAAGAGCTGAAGCTGTCGCAGACGCTTCGCTGGACCGATACGAAGATGGGCTTCTACTACAACGGCCGCCTGTACAAATGGGGCACCCCGTTCGCCCTGCTTGCGTTCGATGGATTGGGCATCGTCAGCAAGGCGCGCTATGCGCTGCACGTCATGGCCACGAAGAGCATCAAGGACTGGCGACCACTGGACAAGGTCAGCGCCACGGCGTGGATTCGTAAGTGGGTGGGCCAGCGCGCGTACGACGTCCTCTGGAAGAGCCTCTTCGAGCTGAAGTTTTTCGAGTACACCGAGCAACTCTCCGCCGCATGGATCGGTACGCGCATCAAGCGCGTTGGCCTCTCCCGCAAGAGCCTCATGCAGGAAACCATGGGGTATCTCGAAGGCGGCTCGGAAACCGTGCTGCGCGCGATGGAGAAGGTCATCCTCGAACGCGGCGGCAGGATTCACCTGAGCGCCGGCATCGACCGTGTCGTCACGAAGGACGGACGCGTGACGGGCATCGTGGTCGACGGTGCCGAACTGCCCGCCGACGTCGTCGTGTCGACCGCGCCGATCCAGTACGTTCCCCGCCTGGTGCCCGACCTGCCGAAGGCATTCGCCGCGCGCATCGACGCGATCACGAACATCCCGGTAGCCTGTGTCATCGTCAAGATGAGCCAGCCGCTCACCGAAAACTTCTGGATGAACATCAACGACCCCGGCATCGCGATTCCGGGTGTCATCGAGTACTCCAACCTCAACGACACGGGCGCGTCGATCCTGTACGCACCGTTCTACATGCCCAAGACGCACCCCAAGTGGAGCCAGGGCAACGATGAATTGATCGAGGAAGTCCTCGGCTACCTGTCGAGGCTCAACCCCGAGTTTACCCGCGACCGCGTCCTGGCGACCCATTGCCACCGGTACGAGTTCGCGCAGACGGTTTGCCCGCCGGGGTTCTACGACATGTTGCCCTCCATGGAAACGCCGATCGCGGGATTCTTCATGGCCGACACGTCGTACTACTACCCCGAGGATCGCTCGATCAACGAGAGCATCGTCGTCGGATCGCGGCTCGCCGCACTCGCCTCGGAGGGCGCTGCGTGACCTTTTCCGTGCATGCCGCCGCGACCGGCAACGGCTCGCGGCGGTTCGTTCGTGCCTCCCGCTTCGTCGTGCTGGCTGCACTGGCGATCAGCGTACTCATCTGCGTGCTCCACGAGCGGCCTGCCCGGGCTCTGATCCCTGCCGACGGCTGGGTGACCACGACGGGATTTTTCCAGAACGTGCACCCACAGGAGGACGAGTTGCGCGATAGCGTCCTCCACGCCAGGGACGTCACCTTCTGGCGATCCTGGACCAACGAAACACTGGCCGCCCCGGGCGAAATTCGCTCGATCGCGTTCAAACCACCCAGGTTTCTGCTGGTGCCACACAGTGGATTTTCGGGCAATCCCGGCATATCGCTGAACCTGGAGTGCGTCGCATCCCGTCGACAGATGCCGGTTGCCACGGCGCGCGTGGGAAATCAGTGGAGCGAAGCGCTTCTCTACCTGCCAAAGCGCTGGTGTAAAGGTCCGGTGCAACTGGTCGGCAAGTCGACCAGCCACACGGAGTTCCTTTCGGTAGGCACGCCGTTCTCGGTTTCCGCGACGTCGTACCTGAAGGCGAGCGTCCTGGGCCTGTTGGCGCCGTTCGCGCTGGCCTTCGCCGTCGTCGCTGGCGTGATGTTGCTGGGCGGCGCACTCCTGCGCCGTATCAGCCCCAACAGCGATCCGATCGTGGGTGGCTTTCTCGGGTTCGGCGTCCTCGGCATGGGGCTGTTCTTCCTCTTCTTTTTTTCCGCTCCCTACGGCGCACTGGCGTCGGGCGTCGTCAGCACAGCCGCCATGCTCGCCCTGTGGCATGTACACCGCCGTGCACGCCATGTCGGGCGGGTGCCGGGCATGCTCGGGCAGAGCTGGGACGCCTGGAAGCTTCCCCTGACCCTTTGGTTGCTTGCCGCGGTGTTCCTGCTATGCCTCTCCGCGGCGGTGCAGAGTGGCGCCGGCCCCTGGGCCATGAACGCGCGCTTCTCACCGGTGCGCTGGTCCACGGACAACCAGCTCCCGATGATCATCTCGGAGTACCTGTACAACGGCAGAGACCTGAGCCCGTCGCCGTTCGGTGCGTGGAAGGTGTCGGATCGGCCGCCCTTGAGCTACGGGCTGCTCGCCATGCTGCGTACGTCGGCACAGATCTTCTTCTTCCGCGAAGACGGCCTGTACATGACGGCCGCGCTCGAGCAGATGTTCGGCATGATCATCAATACGATCTGGATTCCCGCCATCGTTGTCGCAGGCCGCAAACTACGATTGACGACGAAGCAGGTCGTCACGCTTGTCGCACTCGTCACGCTCACCTCGTTCGCGATCTTCAATTCCCTCTACACCTGGCCCAAGCTTCTTGGCGGGGCGTTCGGCCTGATGGCCCTGTTCACGATCATGGAAACGGATGCGCGGCTTTCGCTGCTGCGCAGCCGCCCCTCGGCAGCGACGATCGCCACCTGCGCGGCACTGTCCGCGTTCGCCCTGCTTTCGCACGGAGGTACCGCCTTCGGCATCTTCGCCATGCTGCTCTGGCTCGTCAGCGTACGCGGCATCCCGAGGGTACCGGCGCTTATCGTCGGCGCCGTCGTCGGGGTGGGTATCCTGGCACCGTGGTCGCTATGGCAGCAGCTGGTGCAACCCCCCGGTAATGCCCTGGTGAAGTTCGCCTTCGCCGGCACATTCGGCTTTGGCGAAGACAACATGAGCCTGCTGGCGACAATCGCCCGCACCTACGCCAGGCTCGACCTGGCCAGCTGGTGGCACATCAAGTCCGTCGGATTCCAGACCCTCGTGTTCGGACGGATGAGCATGTGTGGCTTTGGCGAAATGGCCTCACCGGTCCTGACGGACTACGGTAGCCTGCGGATCACCGATTTCCTGTATCTGTTTCCCTCGCTTCGGTTCGCCCTCGCAGGTATCCCGCCGATACTGGCGGCGCTTTTCCTGCCGAGGCTGTTCGGATCGCCCGAGGGAGTGATCCGGCAGTGGCGGCTCGCGGCGACCTTCCTCGCCCTGGGCACGATGGCCGTGGCCATCGATCTCGCACTGACGCTGGACTGCTTCATCATCCATCACCAGGCCTATCAGTCCATCCTCGAGATGTACATCGGCTTGTTCACGGCCCTGCTGCTCTGGCGGCATTGGCTGGCGAACGTGGCCTTGCTGGGCTCGGCCGGCTACGCCATCGGCGTATGGATCATCGAGCCTGTCGTCCGCGCCGAGCACGTAAGCACGATCGCCCTGGTCGGGATGATCTTCACGGCGGCGCTCTGCTGGAGTCTTCGTCACCGTCTCGCGGGTATCGATGAGCCCATGCCGCCTGGGGCTTCCCAATGATCAGCGCACGCTTCGCGAAGTTCGTCGTCGCCGGCGGTATCGCGGCAGCCGCCAACGTCGGATCCCGCCTGCTCTTCAGCATGTGGCTACCCTATGTACCCGCCATCGTGCTCGCCTATTGCGTCGGCATGGCAACCGCGTTCGCGCTAAACCGCCTGTTCGTCTTCGAACCCGGTGTACTTACCTGGCGTGTACAGGCGTTCCGTTTCCTGATCGTCAACCTGGCGGCCGTCATTCAGACGGTCGCGGTCAGCCTGGTGTTCGCCCGGTTCGTCCTGCCTGGCCTGGGCATCCGCGAGCACGACGAACTGATTGCGCACGGTATCGGTGTCGTGGTGCCTATCTTCACCAGCTACCTCGGGCACCGGCACTTCACCTTCCGCTGATCACGCGGGCCCTAGCGCAGGGCCCGCTCCCTGAGCCGATGGATCTCGTCGCGAATCTTGCCCGCCTCCTCGAATTCGAGGTTCTGGGCGTGCTTGTACATCTTCGTCTCGAGCTTCTTGATCGTCGATCCGACCTGCTCCGGCGTAAGCGAGCCGTAGTCCGCGGCCTCCTCGGCGACCTTTTTCGCCTCCTTGCCGCGTTTGCCCTTGCCGCGCGAACCGAAGTCGGAACGAGCGCCCTCCATGATGTCGGCAATACGCCGTACCACGGTGGTCGGGACGATCCCGTTGGCCGCGTTGTATTCGATCTGCTTCTCGCGACGGCGCGCCGTCTCGTCCATGGCGATCTTCATCGACCCGGTGATCTCGTCAGCGTAGAGAATGGCCTTGCCACGAACGTTACGCGCCGCGCGGCCGATCGTCTGGATCAACGAGCGGTTCGACCGCAGGAAGCCTTCCTTGTCCGCATCCAGGATCGCCACGAGTGACACCTCGGGCATGTCCAGACCTTCGCGGAGCAGGTTGATACCTACCAGCACGTCGAATTCACCCAGTCGCAGATCGCGGATGATCTCCGTACGCTCCACGGTGTCGATGTCCGAATGCAGGTAGCGCACCTTCACGTCATGCTCGGAGAGATAGTCGGTGAGGTTCTCCGACATGCGCTTGGTCAGGGTCGTCACCAGCACCCGATCGCCCATGGCGACGCGCAGGCGAATTTCGCCGAGCAGGTCGTCGACCTGGGTGCGAACCGGTCGCACTTCGACTTCCGGATCGATCAGGCCGGTAGGACGGACGACCAACTCGACGACATTGTCGTCGGCCTTCTCCAACTCGTACTTCGCCGGCGTCGCCGATACATAGATGGCGCGTGGCGCGCGGCGCTCCCATTCTTCGAAACGCAGCGGCCGGTTATCCATCGCCGACGGCAGACGGAAACCGAACTCGACCAGTGTCTCCTTGCGTGAGCGGTCGCCTTTGTACATGGCGCCAAGCTGCGGCACGGTCACGTGCGACTCATCGACCACCATCAAGGCATCGGGCGGCAGGTAGTCGAACAGGGTCGGCGGCGGCTCGCCGGGACCGCGTCGCGTCATGTGTCGCGAATAATTCTCGATGCCCTGGCAGAAACCCACTTCGGCCATCATCTCGAGGTCGAAACGCGTGCGCTGCTCGAGTCGCTGCGCCTCCACCAGCTTGTTGTCCCGG
>Ga0247742_10003065_pt1 | contig 10748 bp, 10 predicted proteins | sample UWRJL208509C2_FD_180944 | JGI IMG/M metagenome (GOLD analysis project Ga0247742, IMG submission 180944) | Plant litter microbial communities from Arlington Agricultural Research Station in Wisconsin, United States - UWRJ-L208-509C-2 | ecosystem: Environmental > Terrestrial > Plant litter >... | reverse complement strand
CTCGCCGAACAGCACCTTCGCAACTTCCGTGCATGGCTCGAACCTCTTGGCCTGGAAGTGGAATGGCTCGCCGGCAAGGTGCAGGGCAAAGCACGCAAGAGCGCGCTTGCGCGCGCGGCCGGTGGTGCGCACGTGCTGGTAGGCACGCACGCGCTCATGCAGGAAGGCGTCAGCTTCGCAAAGCTCGGCCTGGTCATCGTCGACGAGCAACACCGGTTCGGCGTGCACCAGCGCCTCGCGCTGCGTGACAAGGGTGCGGAAGGCGACCTCATTCCGCACCAGCTGGTGCTCACCGCGACACCGATTCCACGCACACTGGCGATGAGCGCCTACGCCGATCTCGACGTCTCGTCGATCGACGAACTACCACCGGGACGCACGCCGGTGCAGACCGTCGCCATTTCCAACGAGCGCCGCTACGACGTCATGGAGCGCATCCACGCCGCCTGCATGCAGGGACGCCAGGTGTACTGGGTGTGCACCCTGATCGAAGAATCCGAGCAGCTCAACGCGCAGGCGGCGGAAGTGGCTCACGCGGAGCTGACCATCGCCTTGCCCGACCTCGCCGTCGGCTTGATCCACGGTCGCATGAAGCCGAAGGAAAAGCAGGCGGTGATGGATGCGTTCAAGGCCGGCGAGCTTGCCGTGCTGGTCGCGACGACGGTGATTGAAGTAGGCGTGGACGTGCCCAATGCCAGCCTCATGGTGATCGAGAACAGTGAGCGACTGGGACTTGCGCAGCTGCACCAGCTTCGCGGCCGCGTCGGCCGTGGTGCCATCGCATCGAACTGCGTGCTGCTCTACCAGAACCCGCTCTCGCGTCTGGCCAGGGAGCGCCTGCAGGTGATGCGAGAGACCAATGACGGCTTCCGTATCGCGGAGAAAGACCTGGAATTGCGTGGGCCGGGCGAAGTGCTCGGTACGCGGCAGACCGGGCAGCTGCAGTTCCGCATCGCCGACCTCACTCGCGACGGCCATCTGATGCCGGAAGTGCAGCGGGTGGCCGAGGCGATGATGAAGGATCACCCAGGGCGGTGCGAGCGGCTTATCGCTCGGTGGGTGGGTGAAGCGGCGCGCTACGTCGACGCCTGACAAATCGCCATGTGGAAGCCGATGCATCGGCGATGGGTACTGGCGGCAGAGTCAGCATCCGCCGCTAAAGCGGCTCCCACGCAGGGCCACTCTACCGGGTCATCGGCCCACCTAATCCCAGATGCCGGCGCACCTCGGAGGCGACGGCTGCCGTCTCGCGTAGCGCCGGTTGTGTCGAGGCCGTCGTCGCATCGATGTCGTGCAGCAACCCCGCGGCGCGCAGCTCCTCGTGGAACCGCGCCAGCTTCTCCGGCAAGGGCTGCGAGACGAAGGTATGCACGGGTCGACCCGTCGCGCAGGCTTCGGAAAGCATGTTCACCGAGTCCGGGGTGACCACGAGCCGGTCGGACCAGCCGAGGACGCCAGGGTAGGGGTTGGCGCCGTCCGTGCTGTCGACCCAGACCACGCCGGGCAGTCCGGCGAACGCCTCGCGAATGCATGTCAGCTGCGCCGTTGGCGTCCGGCGCGAAGCGGCCACCAGCACCGACCCGCCATCCGCCTGATGTCTCGCTTTCACAGCGGCGAGGAAGGCTGCGGCCGCCCCGTCGTCGAAGGGCGTACCTCGCCTGGCGCCACCGATCAGGACCCCGAGCCGGGGCGATGGCAAATCGGCGAACTGGGCGAACGCGTCGCGACCGTCGGTGAGCCAGGCGTCGTCGATGGGATGTAGCGAGCCGAGCGGATTGAGGACATTCTCGCCGCGCAGGGTGTCGTGCTTCGGGGCGATCACCAGGTCCCAGTGGGCCGGATCGATTCGCGGATCCAGCAGTTGCACGGCCAGCGTCTTGCCGTCCGACCATTGCCGGATCTGCCGCGTCGCCCAGGCGGCGCTACGGCCGCAACCGATGACCAGATTCGGCCAGGGCGGCAGCAGGCTTTCGTCGTTGCGGCCCAGCGCCATGCGCGAACCCGGCAACTGCCGCGGCGCGAACCATGACCAGGGCGCACGCAGTTCGACCACGATCTCCCGGATCGACGGCGTGAGCGCTTCGGCAAGCGCTAGCGCCTGCCGTCGGTTGCCGGCGGCGCCGTCTGTCACGACCCAGCAGGCATCGTGGGGCAGGATTGTTGTCGAATTTGCCACAGTACGTTCCCTGGCGGACCGGTCACGGACCGGCCGATGACGCTTACACTGTCGGAATGCCGGGGCCCCGGCGAGCCATCACTGTACAAGGATATCCATGAGCGCTCCGTTGTCCGATGCTTCGCTTGACCAGCTCTTCCTCTCTGCCCGCACCTACAACGCGTGGCTGCCGAAGGAAGTGACCGACGAGCAGATCCACCGCTTGTACGAGCTGGCCAAGTTCGGTCCCACCGCGGCTAACTCCTCGCCCATGCGCATCGTCTTCGTGAAGTCGCCGGACGCAAAGCAGCGCCTCAAGCCGTACCTCTCCGAGAGCAACGCCGAGAAGACGATGCAGGCCCCGGTCACCGCGATTGTCGCCACGGACTTCGCCTTCTACGAGCACCTGCCCAAGCTGTTCCCGCACGCTGACGCCCGCAGCTGGTTCGTCGGCAACGAGCAGCTGGTCCAGGCCTCGGGTATCCGCAACGGTTCGCTGCAGGGCGCCTACCTCCTCATGGCGGCGCGCGCGCTCGGCCTCGACTGCGGCCCGATGTCCGGCTTCGACCAGGCCGGCGTGGACGCCGAGTTCTTCGCCGGCACCCAGATCAAGTCCAACTTTCTGATCAATATCGGTTATGGCGATCCGGACAAGAATCTTTTCGATCGACTGCCGCGTCTTTCCTTCGACGAGGCGGCACAAATAGCCTGACCCTTCCCGCGGTGACCTCCCGGTCCCGCTGCCATCAGCAGTACCTATCCCACTGCAGGAGATTCACCATGCGCGCCCTTCGTTATGTCGCCCTCGCGGGCCTGCTCGCCACCGCCGGTACCGCTGCCGCCGCTCCGGTCACTTACAAGCTCGATCCGGGCCACACCATGGTCCTGTTCAGCTGGAACCACTTCGGCTTCTCCAACCCGACCGCCAACCTCGGCCAGGTCGACGGCACCCTCGTCTACGACGAAGCCGCCCCGACCAAGTCCACCGTTGAAGCGACCCTGCCGCTTGCCGGCCTCGACACCTTCGTGCCGAAGCTCGACGAGCACCTGAAGTCGGGCGACTTCCTCGACGCTGCCAAGTACCCGACCGTGACCTTCAAGAGCACCAAGGTCACCTCGGCAGGCAAGGACAAGCTCAAGGTCACCGGCGACCTGACCGTCCACGGCGTCACCAAGCCGGTCACCCTCGACGTCACCGTGAACAAGGTCGGTCCGCACCCGATGATGAAGGTCCAGACCGCCGGCTTCGACGCCACGGCCACGATCAAGCGTTCGGATTTCGGCGTCGGCGCCTATGTGCCGAACGTCTCCGACGAGATCAAGATCCGCATCACCACCGAAGCGCACGACGCCTCGGCTGATAAGAAGTAAGCAAGCTTCAGTTTCCAGACTTTCAGACCCGCGCCGTCACCGGCGCGGGTTTTTTTGTGCCAGCTCCCACATGTCCTCTTTTGCTACCATCGCAGACCCCAGTTCCACGGCCTTGTCCGGAGTTTCCCCATGCATGCCAATCCCGCGGCCGCCCAGCTGATCCCGGCCAACGCCGAGAACCGTTACGAAGTGACCAAGGCGGACCTCCCGCTGTCCTGCCCGATGCCGGGCATGTACCTGTGGAACTCGCATCCCAAGGTTTATCTGCCCATCGTCGACGACGGTGGCACCTCAAAGTGCCCCTATTGCGGCGCCAATTACGTGCTGAAAGACTGAACGGCCCCGCGCGGGCATGCTTCCTGCATTGCCCGTGACACTCCTTCCTCTCGGACCGCCCATGGCCACCGTCTTCCCAGATCGGACGATGACCGTCGTACAGCTCATCCCTGCCCTTCACTCGGGCGGTGCCGAGCGTTCGACCCTGGAAATTGCCAGGGCACTGGTCGCCGCCGGGCACCGTTCCGTGGTCGTCTCCGCGGGGGGCCGGCTCGTCGCGCAGCTCGAGGCCGAGGGTAGCGAGCACTTCAGCCTGCCGATCGGCCACAAGTCGCTGGGCACGCTGTTCACCGTCGGCAAGCTTCGCCGCATCCTGCGCGAGGTCAAGCCCGACATCGTCCATGCCCGCTCGCGACTGCCGGGGTGGATCGGTTGGTGGGCCATGCGCGGCGTGAAGCCGCGCCCGCATTTCGTCACCACGGTGCACGGGCTGAATTCGCCCGGCCGCTATAGCGCCATCCTCCTGCGTGGCGAGCGCGTCATCGTCGTCTCGCAGACACTGCGCGACTATGTCCTGCGCCACTATCCGGACGACATCGACACGGCGCGCGTGGCGGTCATCCCGCGCGGCATCGACACCGATGCCTTCCCCTACGGCTACCGGCCCGACGAGACCTGGCAGCGCGCCTTCTTCGAGGAATACCCGCAGTTGGCCGGAGCGCCGTTGCTGACCCTGCCTGGGCGGGGTACCCGGCTGAAGGGCCATGCGGATGCGATCGAGTTGCTCGCCGACCTCAACCACCGGGCTATCGATGCGCGCCTGCTCCTGCTCGGCGCCGATGAGCCGGGGCGCGAGGCCTACATAGCCGAGCTGCGTCAGCTTATCCATGCGCGTGGCCTGGACGACAAGGTGGTGATCTCCCCGGCCCGCGACGATGTTCGTGACGTCTTCGCGATGTCGGCGCTCATCCTGCAGTTGTCTGTACGTCCCGAGTCGTTCGGCCGGACCGTGGTCGAGGCACTGGCGTTGTGCCGTCCCGTCATGGGCTATGCGCATGGCGGTGTCGGCGAACTGTTGGCCGAGCTGTATCCTGCCGGCCGCGTTCCGCTGGGCGATCGCGAGAAACTGGTCGAGCGCGCCGCGGAGCTGCTGCGTTTCGCTCCGCCGATCCCGCCGCCGCGCAGTTATCGCCTGATCGACATGCAGGAAGCCACGCTCGCCCTCTATACCGAGTTGCTCCAGGGCGTAGCAGCCGCGTGAGCGGACGCCTGGCTCGTTCGATCAAGGCCGGCCTGGCGTCGCCGCTGCTGCCGATCTGGCTCGTCCCCGCCTTGCTGCCGTTCGGTCGCAGCGCGGAGCTGGGCGTCTTCCTTTGCCTGGTCGGGGCGATCCTGCTGCTTGTTCGTGAACCGCAGGCCGTGCGTCATCATCCGGGCGCGAAGCTGTTTCTGTGGTTGTTCGCCGCCTACGCGGGGGCCGCCCTGGTGTCGGCGGTGGATGCCGTGGCGCCGGGTAAGACCTGGCTCACGCTGGCCGGCCTCCTGCGCTTCGCACCGCTGGGCGTGTACACCTGCTTCGCGATGCGCCGACCCGGCAAGGTTCGTGCGCTCTATTTCGCCACGGCTGTCGTGGTCGCGATCTGGGTGGCCGATGCCTGGGTGCAGGCCATCACGGGCTACGGTCTTGCGGGAGCATCGAACGCCGAGCGTCTGTCGGGCATCTTCGGCGCCGACAACCTCAAGCTGGGTCCGGCCCTTTCGGCCCTGGCGCCCTTCGTTCTCTGGGGCGCACGCGAGCGCTGGGGGCGTCGCGGGCTGGTCATTGCCTTCCTGCTGGCGCTCGGGCCCATCCTGCTTTCCGGCTCGCGCGCGTCGTGGCTTTGCTACGGCCTCGTCGCCGTGGGCTTTCTCTGGAACGAAGCGAAGACGCCGCGTCGCTTCGCTATCGCCTGCGCCGCGGCCGCCGTATCCCTTGCCCTGGTCGGCACGCTCGCATGGCAGGTCTCGCCGCGTTTCCGTGATCGCGTGGCGCATACCTTGCCGGCGCTGTCCGGCACCAGCGCGGGTGTCGATGCGGCGCTTACCGGGCGCCTGGACATCTGGACCACGTCGTTACGCATGTTCGCCGCGCACCCGGTGAATGGCGTGGGCGTGCGCGGTTTCCGTTACGCCTATCCCGCGGTGGCGACGCCTGGGGACCATTTCCTGACGATGGAAAAATGCGCGGACGGCGAAGGCGCCTGTCACGCGCACCAGGTCGTGCTGGAAGTCGCGACAGAGACGGGCGTCATCGGGCTCCTCGCCTGGCTGGCCGCCGTGATCCTTGCCGTGCGCACCTGGTGGCGCGCGGGAGTCGCCGCACGCTACCGGGCGTTCCCGGCCACGTTGGCACTGGTCGCCATCCTGTTCCCGCTCAACACACACATGGCCTTCTATTCGGCCTGGTGGGGTCTGCTCGCCGCTTGGCTGTTGTCGGTCTGGTGCGCGGCGTTGTTCGCGGACCTGCCGGACCTGGAGCCGCGCGATGGCGCGTGAGCCGCTCTCCGTCGTCGTCACCACCTTCAACAACGCCGAGACCATCGAGGCCTGTCTTGCCTCCGTACGCTTCGCCGACGACATGCTGGTCCTGGACTCCGGTTCCACGGATGCGACGCGCGACATCGCTGCACGACTGGGCGCACGCGTCCAAATGCAGCCCTTCGCCGGTTACAGCGCGCAGAAGCAGGCGGCGATCGACCTCGCGGCACATCGCTGGGTGCTCCTGCTGGATTCCGACGAAGCCCTGCCGACCGCCGCGGCGGACCGCGTGCGCACCGCACTGGAATCGCCCGATGTCGCCGGCTTCGAGATGCTTCGTCGCGAGTGGGTTTTCTGGCGCTGGCAGGCCGATCGCGCGCGGCTGAACCACTACGTACGCCTTTTCGATCGCACCCGCGCTCGCATGAGCGGCCACGAAGTGCACGAAAGCGTCGTTGTCGACGGACCGGTGCGTCGTCTGGACGCCATCATCGACCACTACGGCGAACGCGATATCGAAGGTCGCGTGGACAAGGCCAACCGCTATTCGTCGCTGCAGGTACACGACCGCCGCACGCGTACGCCGAGGTATCTGCGTGCACGCATGGTCGTCTACCCGACGGTGGCGTTTCTTCGTTATTACCTCTGGCGCGGTCATTGGCGCGGCGGCTGGGCGGGATTTGTCGCCGCCCGCGTGCATGCGTTCTACTCGTTCCTGAAGTACGCGAAGTTGTACGAGTTGCGCGTCTCAGGCCGCCCGGGCGAGGACCAACCGAGGCGCGGCGAAGGCCGCGACAAGTAGGTCGCACGCCTCGCGGCGCAAGGCTTCGCGACGCCGGAATTCGCTGCGACGCTTGCTCTCCACCATCGATTCGGAACGCAGGGGCTCGTGCACGGACATCACGTAGAAGCCCTGCGTATCGGCGACGCCGCCGTTCTCCAGCCAGAAGGCATCGTAGTCGGCCTTGATCTTCTTCCGGCTCGCAAACGGGTGCGCCTCGTTGCCGATGCCGAGAAGTCGTTCCGCACCCATGGCCTGGGCAAGCGAGCGAATCATGGACAGCAACAGGTTCTTGGGACGCAGGCCATGCGACTGGCGTGTGAGGTCGCGAATGACATCGCGTCCCGCATTGTTCGCGGCGCCTTGCAGGCAGCCAATGATCACGGTGCGACCGTTGTCGACGAAGGAGATCGTTGCATAGGAGAGCTGTAGTCCCCGGTCGTCGACCAGCGAGATGCTCAGTTCGCCTTCACGGGCACGAAGGGTCGGTGCTTTCAGCGAGAGGGAAAGGCTACTGCCGTCACGCAGGGTCAGCCGGCCGAGGGGCACGCCGCGTGCCCGATAGAGCCGGTCGAACAACGGGCTGGGAAAGTGACCGAGGGCGAACGCATAGTGCTCACGGGTCGCAGCGAGGCGCTGGCTCATCGACCAGTGACGGTTCATGTAGCGGTGCTGGTAGCGCTCGATCAACGTACGGTCGAGCGATGTCAGGCCAACCATGGCCGGTGCCTCGAGGAAGGTCAGCCACGCGGCATGCTGGCGCCAGTGCAGCAACGAGCGAGCGATGTAGGTCATCGTCGCATTGAAGCCACGGGAGCGTGAGCTGTGCCATTGGGCCCGGCCGCGCAACGAACGCGCGAATCGGAGGAGCGACTGCATGGGAAGGTCCGTCTAGGGGGAAGACGAATCTTTTTTACGCCCGCATTTTTTCGCGTAGCTTTCGTCGTCGCTGACGGGAAGTAGCTGCCTAGGTACGTATTTAGCTGCGGTGGTGCCGGATCAGTAGATCTTCGGCTCGCCCGGCGGCCTCGTCTTGAACCGCTTGTGCACCCACAGGTATTGCTCCGGCGCTTCGCGTGCCATGTTCTCGATCTGCGCGTTCACGCGTGCCGTGTCGAGTGCGGCGTCGTCGCTCGGAAAATCCGCAAGTGGCGCGCCCAGTCGCATGGCATAACCGGCGTCGCCGGGCAGGCGGCGGTGATAGAACGGAATCACCAATGCGCCCGACAATCGGGCCAGGTGATGGGTGGCGGTAATGGTCGCGGCCCTGACGCCGAAGAACGGCACGAAGACGTTATCCTTGCTGCGCATGTCCTGGTCGGGGGCATACCAGAGCGTGCCGCCCTTTTTCAGGTAGCGCACGGTGCCCCGGATGTCGTCCTTGTCGAACATGGCGTCGGCGTAATGCAGGCGCGAACGCAGCACCGCGAACTCGAAGACCTCCGAATCCATGCGCCGGTACATGCCTGCGATGCGGATGCGTGAGGAGACCAGGCGCGCACTGAGTTCGAGATGGGAGAAATGCCCACCGACGAGCAGGACACCGCGGCCAGCGGCACGCGCCGCTTCGAGGTGTTCGAGACCATCGACCGTGACCGGCACCTTCGCGATGGCGCGATCGGAGCCCATCCAGCCCAGCGCGAATTCGGCCAGCATCATGCCGACATCGCAGAGGTTGGCCCGCACGAGCGCCTTCTGGGCCTCGGGGCTCAGTTCGGGAAAGCACAGCGCGATATTGGTCGCGGCAATGCGTCGCCGCTCCGGATTCAGATGCAGGGCCAGGCGTCCGGACAGACGTCCAAGCCGCATCAGCACCCGAAACGGCAAGTGGGCCAGCAGCCAGATGAAGCCCACGCCTATCCACGCGGCCCAGTGGCGGGGCGCTAGCAGACGCAGGGTCAGGGAGGGGCGGGGCGTTCCGGGCATGTCCCGGCATTGTAGCGAATGGGGGCGGCTATACTGACCGGTCAACGGCAAGTCCCAGGGAACCGCGTGCTGCTGCGTCTGATCTACAACTGCGCCATGTACCTGTTCACGCCGCTGGTGATGCTTCGCCTGATGGCGCGGGGCATGCGCTATGGCGATTACCACGTGCGCTGGCGCGAGCGCTTCGGCCGCTTCCCGGCGCCACGCCTGCACGGCTGCCTGTGGGTGCACGCGGTGTCGGTCGGCGAGGTCAATGCTGCCGAACCGCTGGTCAAGGCGCTCATGGAAGCCTACCCGCACGCACCCATGCTCGTGACGACGGTGACGCCGACCGGTTCGGAGCGCGTTCGCCAGCTGTTCGGCGACCGCATCCACAGCGTCTACCTGCCTTACGACCTGCCGTTTGCCGTGAGGAGCTTCCTGCGCAATACGCGACCGCGCCTTGCCGTGATCGTCGAGACGGAAATCTGGCCGAATCTCTACTTCGCCTGCCGCCGTCACGGGATTCCGCTGCTGATCGCCAACGCTCGTCTTTCCGAACGCTCGTTGCGCGGGTACTCGCGCATGAGTTCGCTGGTGAAAGGTGCGTTGCGTTGCGTCAGCCACATCGCCGCCCAGTCACGCACGGACGCCGCACGCTACCGGTTGCTCGGCGCCGAGCCGAGTCAGCTCACCGTCTGCGGCAACCTTAAGTTCGACATGCCCGTTCCCGACGACGCGCTGATCGCCGGTAAAGCCATGCGTGAGGCATGGGGCACCGGCCGCCCGGTATGGATCGCGGCAAGCACGCATGAAGGCGAGGAGATGAGCGTCCTGGAGGCGCATCTCGATGTGATGCGGCGCCTGCCGGATGCGTTGCTGCTGATCGCGCCACGTCACCCGGAGCGCTTCAAGGCCGTCGAGTCGTCGGTGCGCAGCCTGGGGTTCCAGGTGGGAACGCGCAGCGGCGACGGCGTACCCGGTCATGGCACCCAGTGTTTCGTCATCGATTCGATGGGTGAGCTCCTGCGATTCTTCGCCGCCTGCGATGTGGCCTTCGTCGGCGGCAGCCTGGTATCGATCGGCGGGCACAATGTCCTCGAACCCGCGGCGCTGTCAAAGCCGGTCCTGGTCGGTCCATATACGTTCAACTTCGAAGAAATCACCCAGGCCCTTCTGGACGAACACGGCGGCCAGCGCGTAGACAGCGGCGGGGCGCTCGGCGAGCAGGTGCTCTCCCTCCTTCGTGATCGCGACCGCCGTGAAGCGATGGGCATCGCCGCGCGCCACGTCTTCGACAGCGAGCGCGGGTCGGTCGGCAAGGTAATGCAGCTGGTCGATCGGCTGCTGCAGGAATAGCTGCGGTTAGCTCGGTAAGACACGAGCCGCACGGCGGCCAGCCAAAAAAAAGCGGACCCGAAGGCCCGCCTTTTTAACTTTCAGTGGAATGCACCCGTTACTGCAGCAGCGAGTTCACCGCTTCGAGGTCCTTGATGTCCACCGTGCCGGCCGTCTGCTTGAGCAGCAGCTTGTCGAGGATGAACTGGTGGCGGGCCTGCGAGTAGTCGCTGAGCGACTGGGTCAGGTTCTGCTGGGCGATCAGCACGTCGACGATCGTGCGGGTGCCGACTTCGAAGCCTGCCTGCGTCGCGTCACGCGCGCTCTCTGAGGACTCGACGGCCGCCTTGGTCGCCTCGACCTTGCTGATGCCGGCGACGACCGAGCGGTAGAAGTTAAGCGTGT
>Ga0247742_10003064_pt1 | contig 10749 bp, 12 predicted proteins | sample UWRJL208509C2_FD_180944 | JGI IMG/M metagenome (GOLD analysis project Ga0247742, IMG submission 180944) | Plant litter microbial communities from Arlington Agricultural Research Station in Wisconsin, United States - UWRJ-L208-509C-2 | ecosystem: Environmental > Terrestrial > Plant litter >... | reverse complement strand
CATGTACATTTTTCCGGGCGCTTACTGATATTCACTCCTCTCCGGGCAGCCGACGCCGCTGAACGTCCAAGAATGGCTACAGGCGTTACTCATCCACCGGGGGTCATCAATGAGATATCAACTCAGTTGTCTGTATGCACTACGGCATACGGCTCTGCTCGGGATTGAATACAGCAATAATACCCTGCGTACCTCGGGCGCTGCGGTTACTAATTCCGACGGTTCCATACCCAATTCTGATATGCCGCCATACACTCGGGGGAGTCTTGGCAACACCTACTAGCGTGGACTTGAACTGCACTGCGTTCATGACTTATAAACCTCGACGAAATTTTCGGTTGAGCTATCTATCTTTGGCGCTTACCGGCACATGCCTTGGCGCCTAATGATCTAATGATGGTCAAGCTATTATTTCGCCGAATTACCGCGTGTACGCTCATCGATTTCTTGTTGCATTTTTTTCAAAGACGAGCGCCGTGCGTCTGATTTGTTTGCGACGTTCACGGAAGTGATTAAAATCACGTCTCTTCCCAGAATATCGCCCACAAACACCGTCTCTGGAGCGGTCGTGGGCCCTGACTTCCGCGATGTCCATTCTCCCTCTTATCAGGTGGTTCAGCGCTCACTGGACCTCCGCCGTGCTCGAGAAATGGGGTCGCGTGTGAGGAGCAAGGCGACTTAACTGCTGAAGAATGAACCTGGGGAACTTCTCGTGTAATATCGCGGACTTGGATAGGATCTTCCGTGTGATTGGGTGAATCCAGCTCTTTGCAGTCTCGGCGGCCACAAGAGGAGGTCGTTGGTGGGGGCTTTGGGGAGGTAATACAAGCTGCCGCCTCAATGACTTCGGCACTATATATTGTCTCCACTACTTTGAGTCAGAAGACTAGTCTCTATAGACTCTCTACAGGTCCTTAAAGTGTTCGGTTGCGCGTCTCACGAGACTAACAGACTTCTCTCTCTCGTTGCCTATATTTCTGGCTGTGTCATCCACCGATGTTCCAGGGCTAGGGGTATCGATTGCATAGCCTCAAGCTCTCGTCGACTCGTGATAATGAAACGACCATCATACTGGGTATCGATGACTTACACTAGAGTCCTTTATCATCGCTGGATAGCCCTCTTCGGTCTAGATGTCGTCATGAAGGTGTCCATCTTTGCACGAATTTCCCTGCTCGAGGACATGTCATTCCCGTGTCCGACTATTTGGAGGTCATGAGCCCCATCTATCGCGGCATCACAGTGGCTTTCTTATCCTCGTGCATTGATTTTCCGACTTTTCCAGAAAGAAGAGATCACTCTGGGCGTCCTGGTGTTTTCTACTTCGTGGTAAGATCTTTCTAATTCTGACTCAAAATAAATCCTAACAATAAACCAGAGCACTCATCTGGCAGGTCATTGACTTGCCACACGCGAGGATTTCAATTTCAGACTGGTTTGGATTTGCCTAATTTTGCTGAGCTCATGGCTCAGGCATTATAAATCGTTGAAAATTTACGCTAAGAATCAGATGAAACATTAAGTGTTTTTATTCCTGGCTATCGTCTTGACACTCAGGTCGGTCTCGGAGCCGTTGAAGGCATCACACACTCTCTGTCACTGACGCAACTTTTAAAAGACCTATGGTGATCCATCTACAATTGTGTGTAATCTCCGGTCCGTTGAGGGTTTCCAGCTTTGAAGTTGAATCCCGCACAGCAGCTCTTTTAGGCATATATGAACGGGTTTCTCCTTCAAGAATACACAGGGACTGTTTTCTATCGATGAGTTGAACCCATGTCCGATTTCCTATCTTCCCATATCAAACTCCCGAGTCTACAAAAGTACACCATGACGTGCCTTCCCCAAGGAGATTAGCATGTGGTTAGTTTTTCTTGTCCTCTCATTGCAAAAAAACCTCAGTGATGTACTTGCTGACGACTGCTACGTTCCAGCGCTTTCTTTTACGATAAGAACGCCTCTGGATCCTTTCATCCCGCGCTTAAATAATCGGAAGCAAGAGCGGTAGAATGGAAACGGTTCGCATTGACGCCCGTTATTGCGAAGATTAGACGAGAGATAGTAGATGTATTCGTGATTTTCTCGCACGCTGGCCCTGCAGGCCAGATTTCAATCCGAGAGAAGAGGCAATACGAGCTCAATTGAAACCGATCCTCGTCACGTATGGCGATACATCGTCGACGTCGACGCCACGAAGCCGGAAATAAACTCGAATAGGGCTCCTATAGCACAGGATCGTCGTTAAAAATTAAGGCGATGTGTAATGTGAGGATGCGCCCCTCAGTGAAGAAAACCTATGCAATCCGGAGGCAAATACCAAGCGGGGAGGAGATCGCATTTTTGTAGACCGAGCATGTCGGATACGGCCGGCATCAGCCCGAGTGCCGATGAATACGGAAAATGACCAGCGCTCGTTCTGGAGTACGAGACATGCGAACAGCTCAAAAATCTGTATTGTACCGTACCATGTTCCTCTGAAGTTCTCCCCTCCGTCCTCCCTATATATCCCTTGGAGGAGGGCTACATATACCTGGTCTCGGATCTCGCTGACGGCTCGGATTGCACCGCCTACGGACTTCCGCCAATTAAAATCTGACAACCACTGGCGCTCTGGGCTGCATATAATAATCGATGTCCGTAGAGCGCAGGCCTCCCTCGTTAGAGACAAGGCCGCTGCTCGACGAGAGACCGCCGTCCTACCACTCTACGGATGACGTCAACCCGCCTTCACCAACATCTTCGGAGGCGGACTCGCCACCGATCAACCAGTTCTCCAATTCTGACATTCGATGGATTCTGGCTGGCCTCTGGTCCGGCGTTCTCTTGGGCGCTTTTGACGGTGCGTAACCCACGCATCCCCCGAACGGCAGGGTTTTACAAAACCAACAGGTACTGTCGTCGCAACGCTTTTAACGCCGATTGGGAGCGAATTCAACGCATCAAATCAATCGTCATACATAGGAACTGCCTATTTGCTCTCCGTTTGTTGTTTTACTCCCTTGTATGGTGGGTGGGGCGCAATCAAGTCGTCATAGCACTGGTGTAGCTAACTGGACCATATAGGGAGATTGGCGGACATTCTTGGTCGCAAAGGGGCAATGCTGCTCGCGCTCTCGCTCTTCGGTGCGTTCCATTCCACCGGCGCGCCGATTTCTCTCTTGACGAGATTCCCGGACTCCAGGCTCAGGCACAATATGTTGTGGGTTAGCACCCTCAATGAATACACTCATTGCCGCTCGTGCAGTGGCAGGAATGGGAGGAGGAGGGTCAGTCTATCCCTCGATCAATTTTATCCTGCGCGTCTATTCTTGTCGCTCAACTCTTCTACCGCTTAAATTTCTAGCGTGATGACAGGTGTGTATCACATGCAGAGAGCGTGGCGCAACGTGGCCTAATGACTTTCCTTTCGCAGTATCCAGCATCGCCGTCAGTGACCTGATCCCGCTGTAAGTTCAAGCAGTTATATCCCAAATGTGGAAACCTGAAGGTGCCTTAGAAAGCAACGTGGACTGTATCAGGGGATGGCCAACGTGTGGGTTTTGGAACTACGTTTCATCATGGGTTTGTTGACTCAAAAGCTCCACCAGCTTATACGGTCTTGGCGCCGGTTTAGGCGGCCCTCTTGGTGGTTGGGTGAATGATACGTTCGGGTGGTATGTCCCCAGAATTTTATTGGTGTGAACACATCCTCATATTTTTTCTCTCAGGCGATGGGCCTTCTACATGCAGGTTCGGGCGTCTTCTCTCTGACGGCACCTTCATGTGTATTAATCCCTTTTCCTACAAAGGCACCCATACTAATATTTAGCTTTGCATTAGTTGCAACCAAGGTCAACATAAAGCTCTCAGACGAAATACAGAACCAGAGTCTATCAGACAAGATACGTCGGATCGACTTTCTAGGGTCGTTCACTCTGGTCGGGGCGGTCGGCTGCCTCCTCCTTGGGTTCAGTCTCAAATCCACTGAGGAGATGGAGTGGTCGAACCCTTGGGTCGTGGGGCTTTTTGTATTGAGTCTGGTGTTCGGGGTTCTCTTCACACTGGCAGAAAAATACTGGGCGCCGTATCCGGTTATGCCTTTACGTTTAATGACTCAACGAACACCACTTGCTGTGTCCTTGTCTAATCTTCTGACGAGTATGTCCGCCTTTTCTATGGTGAGCCATCCTCTTAATGCCGCAAGGCGTACAAGCTGACTCCAAGGCTTTTTATAGCTGTATAATGCGCCATTAGTGAGTGGCCTACAACGGCATCACCGATTAAATGCTAAAGGAAGCCCGGCCTATAGTATTTCTCCGCCGTACGACTAAACTCGTCGGCCGTTGCAGGTGTGTCACATCGACAATCCTTCGGCGATGGTCACTCAGTGAATTCTTATTAACCAAGGCCTTCATTTGCTACCCCACTCCGTGAGCTGATCCATAAGTTCGGCGCTTTGCATTGACTGACATCCGCCCTCAGATTGCTATACCAGCTGGCAGTGTGTTTGCTGGCTGGTGCGTTCCTTAGCTTGCTTCTGTTCGGAGCTATAATGAAATGGACCGTTTTTATTAGGATAATGCGAAGAACGGGAAAATTGTATACCCTAACGCTCGCTTCCTCACTTCTGGCCGTCTTTGCCAGTGTTCTCGCCAGTCGCTGGAATGAGAATTCCTCTATGTTCCACCTTTGGATTGATCTCATTCCTTCAGGTTTTGGGATGGCGGGTTTCATTACGAGTACCTTGATCGTGAGTGGCCTTTAAGGGAAAGTATTGGTCATGAGAATAATCCCTTTTACTGTCCTAGGCGATGATTGCTGGTGTCTACAAAGAGGACATGCCTGTGGCCACCGGAAGTGCGTTGTCCCGTTGCTAAATTAAGTGCATACTGACGAACGATTTGCGGTAGTTACCTATCTGTTTAGAACCACTGGCCAAGTGCTAGGTGTTAGCCTGAGCGGCGCCATTCTTCAGGCAGTTTTACTGCAGAAGCTTCGCGAAAGAATACAAGGACCAGGTTCTGATGCAGTGGGTTATCTATTTGCAAAACAAAAAAAAACCATGTTTAACCTCAGTTTTCCAGTTAATTTATGATATACGGTATTCCCCCACATCCACGAGTCGTACTCTACGACAATAAAACTGACTGGTCTTCCCAAAGACATACCGCGCAGATTATACCCAACTTAGAGCCCCATCTGCGAAAAGTTGCTGTGGATTCATATGCTGACGCCTTACGCGTCGTTTTTATATGCCAGGCTGCTATTAGCTTCCTCGGCTTCCTCGCCTGTCTACCAATTCAAGAAAGTGTCCTCCCGTGAGTAGTCTCTCTCACATTTAGTATCACGCTGACTTCTTGCGCAGTGGTACACGAGAAGAGCAGGAACAGCACTACCAGAACCAGGAGGATGCAGATGCAGGCGATGGTAGTTGAGACGATGTACAATTATTTGATGTATATGTATAAATACCATAAACACCGTAAACTTATCAGCTCCAACGCCTCGTCGATGTTTCAGAGTTCAGCGAAATGGGTGACATCGTTATTTGATTGATGTTGAATGAGAGATTACTGAGGAACTTTTTCTTCTATCCACCTCCGAGGCCGCTTCGCCACCTTGACTTCCATCAACTCCTCTTCCCCTCTGCTATCGGCGAAACGTAGTTTGTCCGGTCTAACAGGACATGGTAGAATGTTGGATGCGGAGACCGTTAAGCAAGCCGCGAAGAATGTTACACCAAATAGTGAAGTGACGAATGAGCGGCGCTGGGTCAAACGAAGAACTTTCTGGATGGACATTCTATGTCTTTGAAAGGGTCAGAAACATGCGAACATGCACACAGAGAGACTACTCACGGAACAAATATCCATGTCTATGCAACACAACGCCTTCTATCGTGGTTGTTGGCAGCAGGTATCGGTTGGAAGAGAACTTGAAGGCGACGCGCTCTCCGGTGTGTGCCGTATTTGCATCTGCTTGGCAAGGTCATCCGCATCAGAATTTCTACCCGTCACGGTCTCTCCGTTAACGTCCACCACTATGCCGAGCGCACGCGTTCTGAGAGATATCAAGGCGCGACATGGGGTCCAAGCCAGTGAAATTGCTCGAAGAGCATATCTGATGGTGGCACGAAACGAAACTCTGTCACCTCAAGTTCGACATCACGCTCAGCTGCAACTGAACACATTCGGGCGCTACACCCGTCCTACCACTGTCAAGAACCGTTGCACAGAATCCGGTAAAGGACGGGGTATCATATCAGAATTTGGGCTTTCGAGAGTATGTACCCAATCCAGGTCCACTCGCAGGTTCTGACAGTTTTATAGCATCAATTCCGTCTCAAAGCACTGAAGGGCGAGCTCGCGGGCGTCCATAAGGCGTCTTGGTAGTCGCAATAATTCGTATGTGTTGAGTGCATCCTAATAGTATTACTGTATTCATAGCATCTGACAGACAAAAACTACATAATGGTTATAATGGTACTCGATTCTACGATGGACTGATGAGTTCGCCGTTCACTTCGGCAAGAACAATCTCGGCATCCCCTCTTTCTCGTCTCCAGCGATTAGCGAGCTTCAACAGGGGAGCATCGACAAGGAAACTGTTTATATTTATCTCAGTAATTGTTGAATATGACTGCACCCGATATCACACACCTATACTTTCGAATGAATGATTCACCAATCTCCCAATTGGTATGGGCCAACACGTCATCTCCATGGATTTTTGTGCTGCGTTTGAAGTCCATGAGGCAGTCGACTAATTCAAAACGTTCTGGTATACAACCTTAGCTGCCGTGATAGGGAAGGGGTCGAATAAACCGCTCACGTCGTAATAGAATCATGCGGTCCCTTAGGTCCGGGTGAATTATGCCGTCGACAACGCTCTCTGAACTTTCATGAGTATGTTAATCACGGGTTGACCACGATGTGCATACCATGAGGGATGGTCCTGCAGGGAATGTATTCATAAGGCATGTTGTTCAGAAATAATAGGTGCTTACCTCTGGACTACAGTTGGCCGCAGTGATGCAGGAAGACAATACTGGGTGTTCCGTTTGTAGTTCTCCAGGTGGTAGCTAAAATGATTGAGGTCAGAGGAAGAACAAAATCAAGAGGCCGCCACGTACTGGATCAGCTTATATGCCTCGTTCTTCTTGGGCTCATCTTCGTCGCCCTCCGAGTCCGGTGGGCAGGGGTCGCTAGCTTGCGCTCGCTGAGGAACAGCCGCCGGACCAGAATTAGGGGACTCATAGGGCGAAGACATTGGCTCGAGATTCATGTTACCTCCAGGCATATAAGACCGAGAGTAACCCTCCAGACCAGTACCCGATGGACTAGCATACTGAGAAGTACCACTAGGAGTCGTAGAAGACATAAATAACGGAGAAGTATTGGAACCACGCATCAGTTCAGAAAAAATGCCATTCGTGTCTTGCGACCTAGAATAGAGAGGAGCGGGAGGTGGAAGCGAATTTGACATGGGCAAAAGCATTGAGAATGGAGCTCGTCCGTTGTCAGTGTCTTTGTCGTCATTGCGAGCCTTCTTCATCCGTGAGCCATTAAGATCGCCTTCTGCAGATCGCTTCTGTGCCTGACTCGGGGGGATGCTTGACGACTTGGAGGATTCTCCTTCGCCATTCTGTGCTTTCTTCCGTTTCTGGTACCCTTCGACGGCCGTGTCTGTTTCTGTCCTGTTGACATAATCGTTGAAGTCTTGCAGATCCCAGCCAAGCTTGGGCAGTAAGCCACCAGCACCGTCGCCAATGAAAGCTGCTAAGCTGCGTAGTAAATTCCTGAGAGTCTGATTCTCGGCCATCAAATCTGCGAATATTCAATGCCGAAGGTCAGACGATGAGCGAAAAATCGAATACGAAACGTTCGACCTTTGAGCATATTCCTCATCTCACCGACGGCTTCATCTTGGCCGCCCGAAAGAATCTCGACTCGAGCCTCCAAGTCACGTATCTTGTGATTTAATGTATTAGCCGGCGAGTCGGCAATAGAGGAGCGAACTCACCCTCTGCTGCTTTCGTAGACGGAACTCTCGCTGCGCTATACGGTTCTGGTCCCGCCGCGCCGCCTGAGAACTGCGTACACACCGTCAGTAAGATTAAGATCATGTTAGCAATGAGTTCAACGGCTTACTTCGGGTTCTTCTTTCGACCAGGTTTACCTGGAGGGTTGGCATCCCCAGCATGCGACTCAAAGTCGGTATCCTGAAACATAGCTCTTAGGCGACGCAAAAATCAGCAGTAAATGTGGAAACAAACTTCAAAGTCTCCGGAAACGCTGCGGTCGCGGTTTCGACTGCTCTGTCCTTCAGGCATCGTGCTTAGTGAGATTAGGTGAAAGAGATTACGAAGCCATTTTAGCCGAACGGACGCGGCTATGTCATCCTCGAACATCAAGCACAAATAGTCAGCAACATCACGTGGTCTCAATGTTATCTAATCTCCAAATTTGTTAACGGACGAGTACCCAAGACCGCTGGTACTTACAAGAGTCGAAGATCGCCCAAGATTCAGAAAAGACCTTTAACTCATAAGTACCCTCGAGTTAGAGCTTGCAAGTGTTTCTTGGTGCAGAGAGACATTTGATTGCAGGTCATGAGTTGCATTGGGCGCCTTGAATGAATGTCGGCCAAAATACGATATGATACAATTCCGTCTCCTACAATATAAATCGTCATGTTCGCGTGTACAATTTCGCATTACAATGATTCGGACGAACATGATCGATCTAGCCTGCACCCGGTCGAACAAGAGCCACAGAAACCGTAGATTGTTTCCCAGAGACATGAATCAGAACACATCCACCGCCAGGCTGAATTAGCCAGTTTTCCGACACGATCAGGGTGGGCACAGTTGCACCCAGAATGTAGAGTGACGAATAAGATAGTGGAAGGTTGCTAGCTGGTGTAGCGATCATCGCGCCTCGAATTGCACCACTATTTGTTGATAAGTTGCGTATTTTGGTTTGGATGACAGGGTACGTACTTCGTTTAGTGCGCTTCTTATACATGATACGATGGCCGCATTCTTTGCAACGAATAGGTTCTCGTGGTTTTATCTCGTTTTTGGCCCCGCAATCTGTTTTAGAACGCGAGGTTTGAGCAGGTAATCCTAGAAAAGGAACAATATAACAAACCTGCACAGATATATTCCATGTCTTGTCTCGGTGGCTGCTGGAAGGCAACATTCTGGTTACCGCTGTTGCCGAGCGTTCCCTGAGACTGTTGATTCATGCTAGTGAATGTAGTGAACAAGAACCACAGTGCTCTGAAAATCATCAGGCACATGATTACGTAACATAACGACCCTGATGGATGTCTATCAGGAATTTTGAGTCTGAACCGGTCTGCACCTCACATAGCTTCACAACGATCTGCGAATGTAGGTATGTATCCGGCACAGAACAGGAAAGATCAGAGGATGGAAAATGAGAGCAACAGTTGTACTGTTTATCCCTCATTGCCATCAGACGCAATTTGGACACTGTTCGCGGTTCTGGCAATAAACAACAATCCTGTTATTGGTTTCAAGGCAGCAGATAGAGAAGTTCCATATGACGACTGGCTTCACTATCATCAATGGTTAACAAAAGCGGCTTGTGACGTAGAAGCAGCTTCTCCCAGATAGCCAGATAGTTCATCACAATTCACTGCCCGTAACTAGCCCCGAGGGAAAGGATACACACAAGTGTTCTCGAACGACCGCTTGTTGGATGCCCTTGAGCTGGAGAGCTTGAGGCTTCGAGGATGCAGGCGGGCCATTGACAAGAGAGATCAAGGTCCCTGACGGCGCAGAATCACGGGCCACTCGTCGTCGTGTTGTTGAATTTTCAATTTCGCTTAGCCTGATCTAGCCTTTGTTGTCTTCATTCTTATTCCTTGTGTTCAATGAGCAACCTCAAGTGCAACCTCGTAGATATTACAACTATTCGCTCGTCACTTCAAGGCAACGACGGCGGAGGTGTTCTTTCAGGAGAACACTGAATGCAGGATGATGCATCTCCTTGCCGACGGTTATTGATACTAGTGACCATTTTAGCCTTTGCGACCAAGGAGCGGTCTGGTGAGACATCGTGATAATTGTAACCTCATCTCTTGACAACATACCCATGGGCTGTCGTCTCTAAGGTGAAGAACAGAGTATAACGACGCCTTTATAGATGGCCCCATTTTTCTGGTGGATCTTTCAAGGTTGCTCGTTGCCCTTCCCCAAGTCCACTCATTCCCCTTCATCCTCTTCCTCTTCATTCACCTTTCTTCGCTGGTACAAATGGCCTCCCTTCCCTCATTTGTAGAACTCATGGCTTCGTTGGGCTTGGACTCGAAAGCAACGCCTCCTCAGCGAGAGCAACTCCCCGCTTCTCCTGCTGCGCCAGAGTCGCCTCGCATGGAATTGAAGAAAAACCCTCTGCGGTCCAGCTCGAACCCGTCTCTTCGCGACACGGGTGCTCGCTTCTTCAACTCGCGATACTCGCCGTACTCACCGGCATTTGTACGTTTCCATGCTGTATACAAATGGGACGAAGCACTGATCAATATGGCAGACTACTCACAGGAGGCGCGGAAGCCAATCCTCCATTTCGTCTTCTTCGGACTTTGAAGCATCGCCGATGAGCCCAGTATGTCTGCGTTCCGTACCAACGATGTTTGTTCTAATCTGCGTTATTCCAGAACTTCCCTAGTCCTACCCGTGCAACGGGCCGCCCCCGAAGGTATCGCACCAACAAACTCACCATCAACACCTACGGGTCATCC
>Ga0247742_10003063_pt1 | contig 10755 bp, 14 predicted proteins | sample UWRJL208509C2_FD_180944 | JGI IMG/M metagenome (GOLD analysis project Ga0247742, IMG submission 180944) | Plant litter microbial communities from Arlington Agricultural Research Station in Wisconsin, United States - UWRJ-L208-509C-2 | ecosystem: Environmental > Terrestrial > Plant litter >... | reverse complement strand
GAGGTGCTCCCGACGGTGCAATGTACTGGAAGAGTTTGGAAGCATACTGAGCGGAGCCATTTTGGTAGGGATTCTAAAGATATCGGATTAGGGAACAAGACTTGTCCTCGAAGAAAGAAAAACATACATCTATTTGGTCTTCCCAGTGATGGTCTAGAGCTTTCTGTTTATCAATTAGTCTGTCTATTTCCTCGCGGATGTGCGCCTGGCGTTCGTGAGGGCGGATGATGGGTTCCTGGCGAGCAGCGGGAGTGGCGTCGCTAGTCTTAATCCTAAGACCAGGGATACGGCTTTACTAGCAGTTAGAAATAGGATTCACCACGAAATCATAAAACCGTTACGTACGCAACCTCGGGTTTCTTTACTGGACGTTCCTTGTCCACAAGGAGAGATTCGTCGTCCTTGTCGTTCAAAGCAGGGAATTTACGCTTCAAGTCAGCGAAAGCCATCCGTTTCTCCCATACAACCTGAGATTGGGTAGCAGCCTCTTTCTTAAGGGTTTCGCGAGCAATGACGGCTTTAGCCAGTTCCAGTGGATAATTGAGTTCTACTTGCAGGCGTGCAAGTTTATCCGACGAGGACGACTGTGATGCCCTAGTTTTGCGTACGGCCTTGACTTCTCGCCTCCTGAAGCAGACATAGGACTCATTGAGGGTGTCCGATTCGTCGCCCTGAAGAGATAAATCATGAGTCGACAGTCATCTCTGTGACAAAGACACCTACATTTACGGCAGGAATGATCTGATAACCAGCTCGCTCAAGTCGGCGCTCTTTCCAGTAAGGATAGACAACTTTCGCCATCCTCAATAACACTGCAGGAAGTGGTACCCACGTAGGCACAGAGAAAGTTGAGAACATCGATGTCGGCAGTGACGATGAGAAGACGTCCTGGTAGTCTGAAAAAGGAGGAAACTCCATGCCATTTTCCAGGCCCTGTAGAGACGAATACGTGAGTCCATGGTTCTCTAGATCCATTCAAGCGACCAAACGTACGTGGTGAAGGAATTCCGTTCGGTCGTGAGTGATTTTCTCAAAGGCACCCATCACAAGCTCAAATTCGTCCTCAGAAATCACAACAGGCTGCGACGCCTCAGGCTCCTTGCCTTTAGCCTTTGCACTGCGGGAGGTACGTGGGCTTGAAACAGAAACTGCGCCTTGAGCACTTGTGCCCTCTCCACGACCCTCCTCGTTGTTCCTGTCGAGCCATTCCTTGTCTCGCTCGTCCATGTAGTAGGTGAACCCATTCGCAATGCCGCCTGCGATGCTCTCTTCCACAGTCTGGGAGGTATAAACGTAGGTGGCTGGATCCTTCCATTTGCCAGCAGGATAGAGTTCATCCGCGTTGGCAGCAACACCGGTTGAATCCGGTGTTGGAATAAAGGCAGACGGTGGAGGTGCTTGCTTATCGGAAGACCCTCTCGACTGCCGGTTGACATTATTTCGATGTACCGCAGAAAGGACCTCTTGCAGATGGTGTTCCTGTGAGTGAGTGATTTGTCAGCATATTAGTCATACAACCCGCGGAACGCACAGCCACTATCCGCAGCTGACGTGGCAACAGAGCAAGAGAGAGTAAGGCGGCTGGCACTCACGTTGGCATCCTCAGCGTCCACTCCAGCGACGAGATTTGTGAGCCTGTGCTTCTCTTCGTCTTCATCTGGGATGAACGAGGTGGCATCGGCGTCGAGGGAGCCCTGGTGGATCTTGAGGCGTGTCTTGTTTGTAATCCGGTTGCGGTTTCTGAGTGTTGAAGCGGCCGGTACATGACTTCGGGGCATATCATGGAAGGTTACAAGCAGAAAAAGGTGAGGATAGGCGGCGGGATAAAACTAATCTTGCGTATGTTGCGCTCGTCGTCGGGGGCGTGGTCGGCACTGGTCAGTGCGTCAGTTTTGGCCGAAAAGCGATTCGGGCCGGAAGGTCAGTGGCGGCTGGTCAAAAGCGGCAATGTTTGGTACGTAAACCAACAACACGCGGCATGGTCCGGCCATATCCCCGTACTACACATGTCCTTTCTACGAGTAGTAGGTACGGGAGGTTGCATGTCTTAAAGTCTCAGTTACCAGCTAGAAAATATCTTTCAGCCTCTATGTGGCCCCACGAGGACAAATATACCAACCTTGATACACGTCTATTACCTTCGGGACCTGTAAGCAAGTGCATTTAGTTCTCGCCGGAAAGATTAGAACACTCGGAACTCACAGCATTCAATAAGATAAGAAATGTGAAGAAAGCTGAATTCGGCGACGGACAAGGATTTAGCCATGTCGAATCACCGAATGGCGTCACAAGGCCAAGGAAAGAGGATGATCTGTATAGTGTTATCATGGAAAAGAACAGCGCACTCAACCCATCGATAACCTAACGCTGCGGAGGTTGGAAAGTTCAATCAAGGCAAGTATTCCAGCGCTCTGTTGGAGATGGTAGACCTTCTCGAGATAAGTCAGAATAAGCAAATGCAAGCCGAGTAGTAAGGCACTCACCATGCGAAGTCCGCTGCATGGTCGAAGATGGATGATCCTCAAGCAACTCCCATTTCGAAATAAGAAACTAATTTATTCATTACGCACTTCAATATGGTTGGTGTCAAGGAGTTCTAACAGGGTGTATGCCACTCGAGCCAGCTCCTTTCGACAAAAATAAAATAAGGAGAACAAACTAAGGCTTGCATCACGATTTAGTATACAATCTGGAAGAAGAAAGGACGTGGACGAACCAGCTATATCATGCATTCTCAATGGGAACCATGAGCGCCGCGTACTCATTTTTGGACCCATCTACCCCTCCAATATGCCCAGTTTGCTGATCAAAGAGCAGCTCATAGAAATATAAGGCTTCATTTTAAGAGCTGGGAGTATTGCCATGGTTGCAAATGACCGCAACATGTGGGTCAAATTGGTTAACTTGAGGGTTTGAAGAGAAAGCCGCAGTGTGAGCGCTGGGGGGCAACGACGGAGACTACACCTCTTCGTCTGAGAAACCGCGGTGATGAATTAAAAGAGTCCTGTATGAAGCTCAGAACCGCAGCTGCTGATCCTGTTCACCGCCAGCTGTCAGGAGTAGCGAAAACTGTGCAGCATGCCCCACACCCATCGATGTGTCGGAGAAAATGAGCTTGAGCTCTTGAAACCCTATGTTGGGGAGTCGACAAGAGGAAATTTGATGGTATCACAGGCTGGGCTTTTGAGAAACCCCAAAGGCCAACACTGCGGTCGATGTGGTGGAGCAAAGTGAAGAGGGTTAAAACCGCAGAAGCGGCGGTCCGAAGTGAAAGGTAATTTCGAGGTGGTTCAGCCACACCGCTGATTCGGCAAATGCCGAACAACTGGCATGTCAAGATTAGATCTGGAAAACAGATCTCTAGACTTTTTTCTATTGCGAGTCTTGCAGATATCGATTGGACAACCCAAATTCATATTTACCTCAAAAAAGGGATGTTATTTGTGGAAGCAAATCTTCCTCGAGTCTGTTCTCTCAGCTAACTCACAACTTGAACTAAATATATTCTTCCCTCGGGATCTACAGACGATGTCGGCATGGACGTCATCTGCTATCGAGTGCCAGTCACCTCTTATCTCTTCTCTATTATCTTTAAGTTGAAACCCAAATGTCGACTCTAGATTCAGCACAAGATTCGTTAAATGGGAAGCTGGCCCTGATAACTGGATGTTCGTGAGTTGCAGTGCCAGTACACGCATCCCTACTTACTAATATGATACGCCTCCAGAGGCGGCATAGGTAAAGCCACAGCTATGGCATTTGCAAAACGCGGCTGCTCAGTTGCCGTGCACTACAACTCCTCCAAGGCCAAAGCAGATACAGTTGTCTCCGATCTCAGAACACTCGGCGTGAACGCCACGGCGTTCCAGGCTGATCTCTCAGAGTATGATAATGTGCGGAAGCTCCACGCTGACGTCGTGCAACAAATGGGACACCCAGACATACTGTTCAACAACTCCGGAATCACGAACAGTGTTATAGGCGCTCAGGGAGATATCGAGAGCGTTTCTATTGAGGAGCACGAGAATACTTGGAGGGTCAATGCAGGGTCCAGTTATCTGGTGAGCGGTAATCACTGTTAGCATGTCACGGTTGTTCAGATCGACATCCAGCTCACCCAACTGTGCATTCCCCACATGGTGGACAAGAAGTTTGGAAGAGTCGTCTTCTGCTCCAGGTAAGTATATTTTGCGGGCGCGATCAAAGAGTCGTTTCTTATAATCTACGGTTGCAAAATATACCAGTGTTGCAGCAGGTCTGTGATGTCGCACCGTATATAGCTCTAAACAATTGACACCACTACAGGAACTGGTGGTGTGATAGGGCCACATTACGCCTCGTCCAAATCAGCTCTTCATGGTCTTCTTCACTGGATCGCAATGCGTTACGCAAAGGATGGTATAGTAAGTCTTGGGTGTATCTCTTTTCTGACATCGAAGACCTCAAAGTGATCATAGACTTGCAACGCAGTTGCCCCAGCTTTAGTAATTGGTGAGGCTCACTGAAATTTGAATAGACTCGGTGCTCAGCTACGATCAGAGACCTCAATGATGGCCAACCCATCTGAACAGCTTAAGGTACATATTATCCACGGCGTTTCTTTGTCTTGCTTTCTCAGTAGAACTAATGCAAATTTTCACAGAACAAGATACCAATTGGACGATTTGGGCTTCCACATGAAATCGCATCTATTGTGGAAATGCTTGTTACGAATGAGTATATGACGAATAAGGTGGGATTTAATTTTTAAAAATTATAATGTCGTGGAAATCAAGCGCTAACGGCCAAACCTCAAATTTGCGGCCGACTTTCGATAGATCATTGTCGCTGATGGAGGATGGATGCCTAGTGCCTTTTGAACACATACTCATCACAGAAGGACTGCATTCATATTATACGTAATTGCGGTACTGATGTGAAGTTTTTCGCCTCGCATTACTGCGCGACGCGTTGGTCACGTTACTGCCAACAAGTTATAGTCACTCCCCTGTTCTTCGTTAGGCCTTTTGGTTTACATACATCAACCTACTACGCCCGTCCTGTCTCCATGGCATATCCACTTTCTTACCAACCAGCGTCTTGCCCGCCCCGGGTACAATCAACATCGGAAGCCGCTGACACAACTCTGGTGCAACATACAGTTTTGCCACTTCTACTAATTGCTCATTTGTATCTTCGAAATGGTCCATGGAACCATTTCCGCAGATCGCATCCCGAGAGCTTTCTACATCGGAGCAGTAAACGTATAAAGCCTGCAGGCGAGGCATGTGGAAGATGGCAGTGTCAATGAGGCGTTTCTGGACAAGTAATATGAGATTAGGGGATACTGTTGTCCGATTGTTGTTAAGCACTTACGACGCCATTTTCTGCATCATCATCCGTATCACGGCGTAGCAGTTGACCAGAAAGGACACTCATACCAAATTCCTTGAGGTTTGTACAAGCAGAGATTGCCGCAACATTGTATGTGTCGATGCACCAATCACCCTCGTAGCACGGATCGATTCGCAGATCTTCCAAACTCTGGGAGTGTCTGAAAAGAGGACCAAGATTTGCGAAGAACTGACGAGCCATTGGGTTCGAATATTCGAGGCTTCTGTACCACGGGTCAGGCGTCAACGTCAACGCCTTCAGACCAGAGTACGACGAGAGATAGTCGAGGAACCCAGGCCCTACATCCTGATGCACAATTTTCTCCAACCAAATCCCCTCAGTAGCCATAGTCCTCCAAAAACTATCCAGATGGCTCCCCACCTTCTTCTGCTCCTCTCCATTATTCGGATTCTTCTCGTAACCATCGTACGGCGCCGCGTATGGATCAATGAACGACCTCAGGCGGAGGGATTTGAGGTGTTTGATATGCGGAAGGGTTGTGTGATCTATACGAAGGAGACAGGCGTTTAGCCCAAGATGATGCAGGCGGAGGGGAGGGATGTCGGTAGGGTAGTACTTGAAAATCTGGTGCAGGCTGTAAATAGGAGCTACCTGGCGCGAGTACGACCAAACGGGGAGGATATCGATGGAGGTGAGCTGAGGGGATTTGGCAACCATCTTGGCAAACGCGTCGAGGATGTGTTCAGAATCACGCGCGTAGTCCACGTTGTTCAAGACAATGGTGTTGAGCCCTGTAAGACGGTCAAGCCGTATAGGTACTTTACAGTGCTTGAGGTCGAGGTCGAGGATGCGTAGGTTGGGAAGAGCGCTCAGTGCATCACCAACAGTGGTCTGACTCCATTCGTTATCATCTGTATGAGGGGACCAGCTACATTCCAGTCTTTCAGCCAAGTTGACTAGCAAGAAACATAAATGACTTACGTCACCTTCTGGACACCTTGCATTGCAGCCAATGCCTTGCCCAGCCATGTCTTCACCTCCTTATCCGCCTTCAAAGCTTCGGGTGGAACCACCGGCTCTGGCCCATTCCTAACACACTTGCCATCAACATAATTCCATGTACAACTATACGACGGATCAAAGATGGGCGACAATCCGCGGATGGTGAGCTCCCGAGTTAAGAGTAAGGCAGCGTTGCCACCAGCAGCCGTTGCTTTTTTATTCATCTTTTTTTCTTGCTTTCTTTCTTTCTTTTTTGGTTTTTGAATCTGAGCCATGGCTTGTAGTTTTGGGATCTCTTTCTCAATGGTGTGTTGGTTGATGTCCAAGGTAAGGGAGCGGAGGACCTGCGGAGCGAGTGTCTCTGCTAATTGCGTGCATGTTAGCCGCAAATGTTTGAGAGCTTTTAGGTCCAGCTGAATACAACGAGTGATTTAATAATATTTCTGGATGTTCAGCAGCAGCAGGAGGCCACAATGCTGGATTTGAATGACGCTCACCTCTTCACTGAGAGCCTGGATAAGTTCAGGTGCGAGAGACAATAGCCTGCACTTTGACTTCGAGGAGGGCATGGTGGTGATGCGAAAGCCTGGGGATGGCGCTCATGAATATCATAATCACGAGGCTGTGCATGGATCGATGTCGTCGTGACTCGATTGAGAGACAAGCAGGGTCGTCAAGGATGCAGTTAATTTGGCAGAGCAGATGACGGTGATGGTGGTTTGAGCTTGGTTGAAACGCCATTGTGTTCCGTTCCAACACAATGTTCAACAATTCGGGCAATAGCAAGTAACGTGACATTTGACGCGTCGCGTCAGTCTGAATTTAATATGGGGATACTAACAATTTGACATTTGTCGGCGAATCAAAGACGAACCCGTGGACACATACATTAATTTACCCTGCTCTTTTCTCCCGACCATAACTTCGCTGAGTACGACCAACATCGGAAGCCGCTGACACGAGTCCGGGGCGATATACCTCTTCACCATTTCTATTATCCGCGTATTCGTCCAGCGATAGTGGCTCATGGAGCCGTTGCCGCAGCGCGCATTTCGCAAGGTTTCGAGGTTGGAACAGTAGATGTGTAGCGTCTCTAGACGAGGCATATGCAAGATGGCTCGGTCAATGAGGCGTTTCTAGATAATTCAAGGTTTCAAGGAAATAAGTTTAGGGCGCAAATGTTAGTTGTAGTCGGATCAAAGCACACGTACAACAGTATTTTCTGAGTCATCGCTATCATCACCCCAGGGTATTTTACCAGAAATTATACCCATCCCGAAAGTCTTGAGATTGGCACACATAGCTAACGTCCCGAGGTTATTCATGTCAAAGGACCAGTCACCCTCATACGAAGACTTGATCGTCAGCTCCTCCAACGTCTTCGCATGTTTAACCAACGGGCCTTGTTTGGAGAAGAATCTTTTTGCCATCGGGTTCGAATACGACGGGTCACGGTGCCACGAATCAGGGTTAAGAGTTAATGACTTCAATCCTGTCTCCAGACCAGGACCAGCCATGGTTGGATACGCCTCCAAGTAATCCAAAAAACCCTCCCCAACATCATCATGTTCGATCTCCTCCAACCAAATCTCCTCAGTAGCAAGAATCCGCCAAAATTCATCCACAGAACTCCCTACCTCCCTTTGCTGTGGACCATCATTCAAGTTATTACGACGGCCATCGTCATACGGATCGATAACTGAGTGTAAGCGGATAGATTGGAGGTTCCTGAGATGCGGTAGGGTGATGTGATCAAGACGGACTAGACAAGAGTTCAGACCGAGATGACGGAGTCGGAGAGATGGAGGCGCATCAGCCTTAGAAGTCGACGTGGTAGTAGACATGGAGGGCCAATATCTGAACACCTGATGCAAGCTATATGTTGGATCCACCGCCATCGAAAACGATAGCAAAGGGAACAAATGGATTGACGTCAGCTTTGGGCTCTTCGCAACCATCCGCGCGAACGCGTCAAGAATCTGAGAGGATTCGCGTGAGGATTTGACGTTTTTCAGGGTGATAGAGTGCAGGTTCCCGAGTGATGCTAAGGCGTTCAGCGGGAGAGAAATTTTACAGTACTCGAGGTCGAGGTTGAGCGTACGCAGGTTCGGGAGTGTCTTCAGAGCATCCCAGACCGTCATTTGGCTCCATTCGTTATCGTTGGTGAGAGGAGCCCAGCTGCATCAAGTAATCATATAGTCAGGACAAAATAACAAGATCGAAACGTGAAAGGGAAATCACCTAACTCTCTGTACACCTCTCATCCTGGTTATGGCCCTACCCAGATACTTCTTCACCTCCTCATCCGCTGTCCAAACCTCGGGTGGAATAACAGGTTCTGGCCCATTCCGGACGGATCTGCCGTTGTTATAACTCCATGTGCAGTGGTAGGAAGGGTCAAAGGTGGGGGAGAGACCGCGAATCGTGAGTTGTCGCGTTGAGAGGAGGTGTTTTCTGATGTTCAGACAGAAGCCCTCGATATTATCGTTGTTGTCGTCGACATCGCTTCCCATAGCCTTCAACTTTGGAATCTCCTTCGCGATGGTATCCTGATTGATATCCAGTGTGAGCGAGCAAAGGAGCTGCGGCGCAAGACTTTCGCTGAGATGTTTGCATGTGAGGCGGAGGGATTTGAATGCTCTGATATCCAACTAAGCAGAAATGTATCTAATCAAGTTTGAGAATAGACGGCTGATCAGCGACTCACCTGAATGCTGATAGCTTGCATAAGCTCAGGTGCAAGTGATAATAAACCACCGCTGCTGGAGTTCAAGTTAGACATGGTACTGGTGCAAGGGGCGCCCTCAATATGTTGTAAGATCTTTATAGTGTGTACATCGAAGCAGGCGTTGCGAGGCGGTGCACGGATCTGTCAGGGCCATCGTCATGAGCGGTCCAGAGGGACGTACTTGTCGAGGTGTCTGTTTGGTGGTTTGGAAACATGACTTGAAACGTCTTCCAGGTCACGTGTTTCGGTTCCATCGCCCTCCCCGTTGTCTTTCATTGTCAAGTTTCTACAGGTCTGCCAATGATATGATGCCATGACAGACCCCAGATGCCGTTTTATAGATTGAATTTCCAGGATAAGATCATTGTTATACTTAACTCTCCTACCGTTTGTTCTACTACTACTACTGTATACTAGATAAAAAGTTGCCAAGCTCATGTAAGTGCATCACGAATACTCACTCAGAATACTCCCTTGAAATACTGTTGATCCTGAGAATATTATAAATGCATGGCTCTTCAGATCTTGAGGGTAGAGCCCAGTAAATAGCGAGGAGCAGAAGTGCACATTTCCAGTATATTCAAATCTCATGTTTAGGAGCCTTCTCTTGAGCCACAGTCCGAGTGCATCGTACGACGCAGTCGTTGGAAGCACAGGCATTCAAATATTCAAGGTCTTCTATATAAATTGCTCGGAAAGAATTCGAAGGAATTCCCAATTCTCAAAATCCCGGATCTCACTTGTCCTCAACGATCCAGAATCATGACGGCCAGCTAGTCGAGAGTGCATTATTTACTCCAGTCAGTGTACAGTTGCCAATCTCCATACCATCATGAAACTCGCGACCAGCGTCATTATTGTCACCCGTCTGCACATTCTCACCGCCTTCGCGCTCCCTTCCTCCTCATCAGTAAAGCCTGGCCTTGCCATAGAGTGCTTCGTAGTACTCTATAGCTCTGTAGCAGTGTAGTGAAGGCGCCGATATGTTCGGCACGCTGCTGAAACGGCATAGTACGGCATAGCAACGGCTGCTCACTATGGGTTGCTACAGAGCACCCTTCCCTTGCTATGGAAGACCATGTAGCAGCCCGGTCTTGCTCTGTGATGCTTTAGATGACGCCCAGTTTTAATTAAACATTCTTTGCCCTTGATATACGAATAATTATACTATATGCCGGTCAAAGGAGATATAAAATGGCAATATTTATTGAACTAAGTTAAACATGAGGTAGAGATGGGATAAAAGAGGTAACAAAGGTACGTCGGCGTTTGCAAAGCACACTCCCACCGCTTACCACACCGGAAACCGAGAACGGATGTCAATAGCACAAACCATTCTATCGTCGACTCAGCAACGAAGAGACTGGATCTTCCGTCAATTCCCCGCAGGTGTACCCCAGGTGCATTGGACATATCTGACATCCACTCATGTTGACCCCAAGCTCAAGCTGCAGCCACGACGGCCGATGCGACTATGGTATCATTGGAAAATTGCGCCTATTCTTGCAGCGACCTTTCGACCGCCGAGAACTCAGGGCCAAGCCTAGAACTAGAACTGAGTGTGAGGTTCATTGAATGAGGGAGGGTTCTTACTTATGCGCAGAAAAACCTCGCTTGTAGGCGCCAACGTGGCATGATCGACAGATGGTGCCGACTGGTTGAGGTTCCAAATGACAACCTACGACAACCGA
>Ga0247742_10003061_pt1 | contig 10761 bp, 16 predicted proteins | sample UWRJL208509C2_FD_180944 | JGI IMG/M metagenome (GOLD analysis project Ga0247742, IMG submission 180944) | Plant litter microbial communities from Arlington Agricultural Research Station in Wisconsin, United States - UWRJ-L208-509C-2 | ecosystem: Environmental > Terrestrial > Plant litter >... | reverse complement strand
ACAACGACACCGGATTTTTGCTGCGTCCATCTTGATGCGAATATCAGTATTTCTAGTTTGTCTGCAATGGCAGAGAATCTAGTACGCACTCAGCCATAGCATCGGACCATCCCTCGCCCATTCCCCCACCTTCAGTGCTTTGCAGGCAGCGGCCAGTACCTCCGCCTGTCATGCGGTTGGTGACCCCATGAGTCATTTCGTGGACGACGATGTCATTTTCAAGAGATCCATCTCGATTGGGCTGAAGCACGACAAAGCGGCTGTCAGTAAAACCCGAGAAGCAAAAATTGAAGCTTACGGTGGTATAATCCCAAGTATACATTCTTGCAGAACCTGACTGGCCGCTGAACGAGGTTGCGCGTTAGCAATGTACCACAGGAGAAGAGATGATAAACGTACTCGGCAGGTGTAGCGAAGTTCGCATTATTCTTCCCTGACGAGTCCTGGACACTAATCCTGACTCTGTCACCGCCAGCGCCGCCCTTCCCGAAGTTGTCATTTTGGAAGTTGAACGCCGCCTCCGTGAATCCATACCGGTACGTGAGGTCATGAACACTGTTGATGATGTAGAACGCGTTGGTTCGGGCAGCATCAAGGTTGTTGGCCGTAGCAGGTGGAGAGGAGGTGTCATAAGTGTAGTTGAACACTAGATCTGGACCAGATTGGATAGTTACGCCAGCTTCGGAAGATTTGTAGGCGACGACATTGTTTCCACTATTTAATAGAGGCTGCGTTCAGAAAAACATGGATAGAACTTTGAAGGAAGAACTTGTCTTACGAAGTGGTGTTGGTTGTGGTCGTGCCAAAAGTATGCCATCCTGAAGGAGAGGCAAGGGGGTCTTGAGGGTCGACGAGGGTTTCTATACCTTGCGGAATCGACTCCTTGAAGAAAGGAAGAACAGTGTACTTGGAAATGTTTTCAGTCGGACGATATGCGTCACGAGGATAACAACATACCGTGGCATCAGCAACATAATCAGTTGCGGAGAGAATCTCGCCGGAATGGGCATCGACGTAAACCTCATGCCAGCTATTGACGTCTTCGTTCTGGACTTGAATCGTATGCACTAGGGCGACAGAGCCGTCGGGCTGCGCAAGATATTCAAGACCAATTGGGAAGTTGTTGTATTTGCTGTGGAATGCTGATTCAACTTTGGCGATAAGGGATTTGGCACCAATGCTTGGGCTGGAGGCCGCAATTTTGCCTTAGAATTGACGTTAGGAAGCTGGAGGACTTGGAATACGAATGGGGAGGCAAGCATACTCGGCTTGATAAATGAAGAACCAAACGAGACAACCTTGTCGTTCTTCCAGGCAACATTTGCTGCAGCATTGACAAAAGGGATGCCATTCTTTAGGAATACCAGCGGAGTCGGTAGTAGCTCATGGACGCAATTAGAAGAGAAGACATACATGATATTGCTTCACGTAGGCATATTTCTCGTTTCGGTCCGTGTATCCGCTCTTGTAACCAACGGAACTGGCATCGACGCCGAGACGAGACTGAACGAAACTACGAGCGGTTGAGTTGAGATCCTGCGGAGCCCGTGCATCTAGCTTGATGTTAGGCTCCAATCCATGTTCGAAGGTCTATCGTGTGGTGATTCAATAAAGGCAGGTGTATCAATAAAGGGAGGGGTCCTCACCTCAAATGTTGATGCTGGGTGGTATGTCTCCAAAGTCAATTCCCGACTAATGTGACGGACTCGGTGGGTAGTGTGTCTGGGAACTTCGCGCTGCTGGAGAGCCGAGACCACCGACGGGTACGCGATAGCAATGAGGACGGTAGAAAGGAAGTTCCTGGGAGCAACCATGATGAACTTGTGGGTTGCGAAGGGGCGATTTATCGAAGACTCGAATCGCTGGCGATGTCGCCTCGTTAATGGTACATTTTATATCTTCCCGATTCATGTTAATCGCAGGGTGAGCATGAGTGCGGCTTATTGAGGCCAGCTACTGTGCGATAACATTGCATGGAGCACGAGACACCACCATGGCGAAGATCGCTTCCTGTGGGTGATAAGTCTCTAAAGAAGGCCAATTTAGTCACGAAGGAACCAGGAGCTATTCAGAAGCGCACTCACATGTGTGGTTGATCTTTGAAAGTGTACGCGGCAGTGTACGGCCGGTTCAGAATGAGAGATAGAAGGTGAAAGTGCACAGGTTAGGAACGCAGAGTCGTATGCTGCTAATGATTTATACACCCGACTGGAGACAAGAGAGCCAAAAGCAGACAACGCATTTGTTTGCTTGAGAAAGTAGGGAGTTGAGGTCAAAGTGGATCAACTTCTTGAGATAGCAACAGGTGGCGTTAGTCTGAAGTGTAAAGTTAGCTCTGCAGCTAATATCGACTCCCTGACCGAGCCTGGGAGCCAAACTCGGGCTGCCAATACATACGGTCGACAGGTTCTATGCCGTCAAACATGCGGGAGACGATGCACGATGCCCAGGCAACAGCCATGGTGGTCATGTGGACCATTCCAGGAGATCAACCGCGAATGTTCCGTCTACAGTAAGATTGCCTCTCCAGCATACATAACTCTCTTGCATGTTGCCTCCAAACAGTAAAGGAATTTCCATGCGAAATACTCGACGACCTCCAGCTTCCGTGCGGCACCACAAAGAGCGGAGGGGATGGGGCCGATGAGCACAAGCATGAGAGAGAAGATGGTCGAATGTATATCAAGAAGTTTAAGGATAGTCTGAATTGATCAGAGGAGATTCGACGTTTCTGGTCAAGCTATGCCAGTGGCTGGGGAGGAGGTTGAAGTTGGGTTGAAAGCATGACAGCAAATTCACCTCGTGGGAGTCGGAGTTGGCAGACCTCTGAAGTCTGTTCTCGGGCCGGCGGGTTCAGTGAATTAGATACCGAGCGTACCATCCTAATCATGCTACGACCAAGGCATTGATCTGGAGTCTGGACTAGACTCGAGCCAGTCTACTTGGGAGGAGAAAAAAAAATAATGAGTCGGAATTGACTCCCAAGTAGACTGGTCCAACTTAACCGTGATCGAGTACACCAGACATTCAAACCCCGATAACCCTAATGGGGACGCACTCACGCTGTAGTGATCAGACGCGTCGCGTCTCGTTTATTCGTTTGTTGATATCCACTCCTCCTGTGCTCAATGCAAACGCCTGCCAAACGGAAGCGAAATGATGAGAACCAGTCTCCGTTTTCATTTGTCAATTATGCAGGACCTCCAACGGCCAAACGCGCACGAGCTCCACGGCGCACTGTTCTCACAGACATCACACCCGATATTCGTGCTGCTGCCGAGAACGTGTATGCCGAGAAGGCAAAGGAACGAGCTGGTGGCGAAGCTGAGAAGAAGAGGTTGTTTGAGGTTGAAAGACAGGCAGGTGATACACGTCGACTTGAGGCTTCGATTCAGCACATGAAGGATCAAGGTTACGACACTTTGTTTTCATTCATGTCAAGCCTATTACAAACCAAGGACCGGAATCTGTCATCTCAAGTCTCTAGGCTTCTCTCTGACCACGGAAGCGAGCTCGTATCAATGATGGAGACTCGTAATCCACATCTCCTGGACAAGCGCATGACGGAGAAGTTTCGAGCTCTACTTACAACAGAGGCACGTGCACTTACGCAGCTTCTCCAGCCTGAGCGCCGAGGCAACATCTCTGTCGCTCTTACCAGCTTCTCGCTCTCAACAATTCTCGAGGATGCAAACTCCGTTGCACCGAATCTCGTGGAGTGTCTTTCAGTACTGGTTGAGTCAGAATCTCGTGTAGAAGGGAAAGGGAGAAAGAAGAAAGAAGTGGTATGTCAATATCCAGTTTTCAGCACCCACTGATCTTAACTTGTGTATTCAAAAGGTTCTTTCAACTATTCTCTGCATGATTGCACAGACAAGGAATGAGAAAGCAAGTGAATTCCAGCTTGTCACTTGCATCTACCTGCTTGCGTGTGGTGCCTCTCGGTCTCTCTTTGATGTTCTCAATCATGCTGGATTCTCTCTCTCGTACTCCTCAGCCATGGGTAAGGTCAAGGAGCTTGGCCAAGAGAAGCTTCGAAAGATGCAGGAGCTTGTACGCACCAGGAATGTCATGGTTATCTGGGACAACATCAACATCGCATTCCGAGTGAACGAGCAGCGTCAGGCCTCTAAGGATCACTTCGACAATGGAACGACGGGCACCATGGTCACCACCTACGATGTTCCTTTTGGATCTATTCCACTTTCTGTACTTCCACCTCGAAAAAAGCGGCGCATCATCCACAACTTCAAACCCGAATCCGACCTCCTTCCATCTGTCAAAGAGATTACCGAGCTCGAGCGCTGTTTTGAGTGGCACATCGAAAACATCTTCCTCAATGCTTACCCAGAAGTACGGAGGTGCTTTGAGAAGGTTGACCTTTCACCTCCGAACATCATCCCCATCCCAGTTCACAAGACAGAGCAGTATCCGCTACCTGCTGCTCTCATTGACAAGTCTACAATTGATGGCACCCTGGACGTCATTGACCATATATTCTTCCGGACGCTCAAGCTCACGGAAGATGATATCAAGAATCATGGTCCATTTTTGGCTGCTGGAGATCAGTTATCAAACTCGCTGACTGATACAGTATGTTCCTTTAGTTGTCAATATCCACATCTCTGATACTTGGCACTTAGGTATCGTCATTGCGGAGGTTTTCCAAGAATCTGGTTGACAACCCAAGCAAGTTCCTCAAGCCTCAGATTGGTTTATTCCATGCAAAAGTAGCTGGCTGCCGGTGCACGGCAAATGAGCACTGGGGTTCTCCCAACAGCAAGTCGCCTTGGTCTCTTTGGAGAATCAATACCATGCTTGGGCGAAAGGCAATTAAGGCTGGCTGGAAGAATAAGCAGCTACCTCCATTTCGACCCGTAAACGAGCTCATGCTGCAACTTGCGTTACCTGCCAACATTCTCGATGGATTTCGCATTTACTGCCCAGGTGGCGACCCCAAGAAGTGGGCTTCAAATATAAAGGGACATGGCGAGCTTCGTTCAGTTTCTAAAAAGATACTTGAAGACCTCTGCTCAGCCCAACGTGTGGCTCAGCTGCGACAGCTGGCTAAACGTGATGTACCCCTCGAGAATATCATTCTCTTCAACCGTGATGCACTCATCCTCTGTGCGCTTACCGCTGCCATCAAGCGAGGTGATGTTGGCACTGTTATCAATGCCCTGGCCCATTGGATGCTCACCTTTCGTGGATCCGGAAAGATGCCCAAGTATGCGGACGCCGTTTTTCACACCCTCATGGATATCAAGACTATGGACTCACAACTGCGGTGAGTGTGGATTGACTAGAGGGATTCTTGTACTGACGTATCATGCCTAGCCATGCTTTCCTAATGAACTGGCTCGCCAATCTCTCTGGCAAGCTCAATGCGTTCAAAGAGATGGATCTTCTCCAAGAACACCAGAACTTCTGGCTAAAGGTGAGCCTCACATCTCTCGATTGCATGAATATGGATGAAGCTATTGAGCCGTAGATTATATATGCTGCCAAAGGCTCCAATCGGAGCTGGGAATGGCTAGCAATGGTCTCTGTCTCAATATTTGCCCTCCGAGACGTCATTCGACAAGTACAGCTCAACTTCCAAACCCCCTACAACGGCAAATCACATACGAGTCCATCTATCAACGCCGACATTGCAATCGTCACTGCCTACCTTGAAGAGCAGCAAATCCAGACATACACCCCAACAAGATTAAATAACGAGTTTGCAACCCCTGTCCGCGATCTCATGGCTGAGGGTGCCGCATATGCTAACACTGCAAACCCCTTCCGTAACTTTCGACAAGATACCCGGAAAGCAAGATATGTCAATACCTGTACACCAGCTGCAACTGAGCCCACACCCACCCCAGCAGACACCGTTGATGATGAGTGTGACAGTGATGGTGGAGACTTCGGGGATGATATGGAACTAGATCTGGGAGACTTAGCACTTGATGAAGAAGAGTTCCCTCCTGATATAGATCCGGAAGATTTTGTAGAATTGATTACTGATGCGATACGAGCCCTCTAATATAGTACACCATGTATCAACCACGCCTGCGACTCCGAGACCCTCGAGGACGGCCACGAGGACGACCTCGAGGGCGCCCCCTACCTCTCCCTCCTTGTATTGATGAACTTCCCTCAGCTGCCGACAACATTCCGTTACCTCTACCTCTGCTCCCTCGTCCTGGTTGGTTTGCCCGGGTGCTACGGGCTGACGAACCCCGTCTTGGCAGTGTAGGAGCTGCATAAAACTGAGCTGGAGGTATTGCTGATGTGGATGCAACAGGTGGCGATTCCTCATCACTGGTGTCTTGCTCATCATAGTCATCATAAATGGAGGAAAGTTTCTCGAGTAGCATTGTGCCATATTGGGTGATCTTGCGAGTATTGTCGAATGCCAAGAACCAGCGGATATTGCGCTGAATGTCAAGGTCTGAATGAATCCTGTTACCACAGCTGATAACTCGGTCAATAACATCATCACCGAGGAGAGAGGATCCAGAAAGAATGTGAACAGAGGTACCACCATAGTAGGCGTCCATCAAAGGGCCCTCTCGCCAGGACTCCAATGAGGTGCGAAGCAGGGCGGCCAGACTCTGTGGTAGAGTCTTCTTGCGGCCACGAGTGAGTCCTGGACGTTTTTCCAATATGACCCGTTCAACGGGAAAGAGATCTGGTGAGCAAACATCACAACATCGAGTTGTTGTTCGTGGGCGATAGGTGGTGGTATTGTCATTCAATTGTTCTATGCAGAGCCATGTTGAGGAAGGTAAGTTGTCATGAGGCGATAACTGACTCACTCTTGGCCCGATTAGCAAAAAATTCATTCCAAATCTCTCGGCGGCAGCGCAGACCAGCAATGAACAAGCTGAGATACCGAGCCTCACGCACGTTTATTTCCTTCTTAACGCGTCGACGCCTAGGAGTCTTTGTAGTTGAAGTTGATTGAGCCACTTCTAGATCAGCACCGGCCTCTTCAATGCCAATGTCACGGGATACTCGAACTCCAAGCTCATCAACGGCCAGAAGTTCATTACCTGCTCCTACCGCAACGCCCTCCGCCTCAAGCAGTACCTGCTCTTCTTGCTCCTCCTCCTCCTCCTCCTCCTCCTCGTCCTGGTTTGCAGCCTCAGCATGCTCGGCAGCAGCGTCAACAGCATTGCTGACGTTCGCTTCGGAGATACCTTTGGTAATAGCAGTCTGCGAGACAATGAGAATAGCCTCAGCATCCACGGAGAAGTCTCGACCAGCCCGACCAGCGCGTTGGACCAAAGCACAGAACGAAGGTGGCATGCCCCACAAGACAACCCGCACAATATTTCGCATGTCACAGCCCTGAAAATCCGTCAACAATCACATAGCACCAACTAGACATAAACATACCATTCCAACCGCATCCGTGCATACAATGATGCGAACCTCACCCCGACGGAGGCGTTCCTCAATGTCCCGCTTATCGCTTGCACTAATCTTTGCGTGGTAATAGACAATGAAATCCTCTGGGTTGGAAAGACCTTCATCCTCTGCCCACCGGTGCAGCTGGTCGGAAATGTCTTCAGTCGTCAGGCGCTCGTTGCAGTAGATGGCTGTGACTGGGATGTCTGCAGCGGAGCGTACACCCTTCGGCAGAAGAAATCGGAGGTCGCCTTTTGAATCTTCTGAATGCTCCATTGCACGGACAGAAAGTGCGACATTCGGACGATCATTACTGAGTGAGACTGTGGCCGCATTGTTGGATAAATCAAGTTGCTTTCGGATGTCCTCAAGGATGTGATTTGGGAAGGTGGCCAATGCTGCTGCCACAGTAACATGAGGCGGCAGTTTGGCGCGCAGGTTTCCAAGGCTGGCATAGTCGGGTCGAAAACTCCCACCCCAAAGGCTGATGCAATGCGCCTCGTCGATACAAACAGCACGTAGGTGTCGAGTGAACTCGGTTTTTGAGAGGACACCTGAGCGGAATCCGGGCGAGTTCACAATTTCTGGCGAAACAATGACCTGTTGGAATTCTCCAGCAACAATTCGCTGGATTATAGGATATCAGATTGAAAGCTCATAGATAAGGGTAATGGGTTACTCACTTCATACAACTTATCACGCCCAACATTAACAATTGTCTCACTGCATACAGCAGCAGTGGGAAGAGCAGCCGTCTGGGACTGAAACGAGGATGAGTACCACATATAGAAGAAGAAAGTAGAACATGACGCACCTGGTCAATCATCAACGCCGAAAGGGGTGAAACAATTATGTTGATATCTCTCGAGTCCAGTAACAGTGGAAGACTAAAGACGAGTGTCTTCCCATTCCCCGTTCCCACATCCAACACCAAGTCCTCGCCTTGCAACAATGCCGAGGCTGCTTCAAGCTGCCAGTCAAATGGCCTTCGTCCAAGCTTCTCCTCAGCAAGGTCCGCCAGATGGATGAGGTTGATTTCTTCAGCCTTGTATTTGCGAACGCGGACAGTGCTTTCGATGTTTCGAGAGATACCAGAACGACGACTCGAAGATGCCATAGCCGCTGAATGTTTGCCATTTTCCCGCACATTTCGAAGGAATAAGTACTGATAGATTTCTGAGATGTCTTAGATATCCAGAGACCTCAAAAGGAGGCACGACGAGCGGGATGAGCGGGAGTGACGACAATGACATGATGTCTTTCGGGTGAGTGTGAGGCGGGCCGGTCAACCTCTTTAGGGAAATCGGAGCTTAAAATCCTGGTGTACTCGATCACGGTTAAGTTCGACCAGCCGTTATGGTAGCCAATTCCTCCCTTTTATTTTTTTCTCTACCAGAACGGCTGGATTCGAGCCTAAGTCTGGACAGGTGAAAAAATAAATAAGAGTTGCATAAAGTTACACATGCCCGATATTTAAAAAGACAATCTAACAGCCAGATGGAACCGTTGTATCGTCGTTGTAGCTAGCGGCATTGACACCAAGTCCACGGCTCGCAAACGCTTTCCAGATAATACATTTATTGGCTCCTCCATACCTGTTGACGTCAGCCTGGATCCATGCATCGCGAGCAGACAAAACTGGGTTGAAGACATATTTAGTAACACGATTTACGCTTCAACATTGGACACTTACACGTGGGGTTACAAGGCTGGAGACGGAGGGCATCGAGGAAGAGGTGGAGGTAAACGATGTTTCCCTCGGTACCGTCAGGATTGGTGCGAGCAGTTGCTGACCAGCCATGGGCACCAACAAGGGCAGCATACACTTGATGGAGCATGTTAGCCCAGACCTCACCGATGTCTGTGTGTTATGTGTGAGAAGCTTATGAACGACGAATGAAGTAGATAGCACGCACTGTGAACCTCATTAAGAGTCTTAATGGAGGAGTAACGGAGTGGGTTCGTAGTGCTGCGTAAAATTCAGCAAAGCCACAGACAGAAACGAAGAGATGCACGTACGCGCTGGTTGAGTACGGGTGTGTACGAATGCCCTTGGCATTGTTGATCACGTATTGACCCATCACATAGTCGACCACAGTTGCGGACTTCGTCTCAGTCCATCTAACACAATATTGAGAATCATGGAAGAAGGTAGATAGACAATGGAGACGTACTCAGCCATCGCGTCTGACCAACCCTCGCCCATGCCTCCGGCTTCGGTCGTCTGCAAGCATCTACCAGTGCCTCCACCAGTCATTCGGTTGGTGACACCGTGTGTCATCTCATGAACGACAATGTCGTTCTCAAGAGAGCCATCACGGTTAGGCTAAAAATCATCTATTAGCACAAGGTTTCCGACAACAACCTGGTAGCTTACCGTGGTGTAATCCCAAATGTACATACGAGCCTGACCGGATTGACCGCTGGATGCGATTTGACCCATTAGTAGCGTCGAGGGGGTTGGTGGTCAGATGGGTGGACTTACTCAGCAGGTGTGGCAAAGTTAGCATTGTCCACTCCTCCAGAGTCTTGGACCGATATTTTTACGCGGTCATTGCCAGCCCCGCCTTTGCTGAAGTTGTCATTTTGGAAGTTGAACGCAGCCTCGGTGAATCCGTAGCGGTAAGTAAAGTCATGGACAGTGTTGATGACATAGAAAGCATTTGTACGAGCCGAGTTGACATTGGCGGTGGTTGAAGGCGCGGATGATGTGTCGTAGGGGTAGTTGAATACCAGACCGGTACCACTTTGGGTAGTTACACTGGATTCAGTGCCCTTGTAAGATACAACGTTGTTTCCTCTATAAAGTCGTCAGAATAGGATGAAAAACTGATGGTATATCTCATGATCCTTACGAAGTGGTGGTCGTAGTAGTCGTCCCATACTGGTGCCAACCAGATGGCGAGGCAAGGAGGTCCTGGGGGTCAACAGGGGTTTGCTGTCCTTCAGGTAGGGTTTCCTTTTGGATAGGGAGGACAGTGTACTAAAAGACGACATTTTTTCAATAAAAATCGCCACAACCGTGAAAGGACACGTACAGAAGCCTCGGCGACGTAGTTGGTGGCAGAGAGAATCTCGCCAGAGTGAGCATCGATGTACACCTCGTACCAGCTGTTGACTTCCTCGTTCTGGATCTGAACGGAATGGACAAGAGCAGCAGAACCGTCGGGGCGAGCCAAGTATTCGATGCTAGTCGGGAAACCATTGTATTTTCCGCTGAAAGCAGCCTCGGCCTTGGGAATCACGGACTTGACGCTGACTGTCGGGCGAGAAGGTGCAATATTGTCTACACAAGTTTAGTCAAAGCTTTGTTATAGAGAACCACAAAGACTTACTAGGCTTCACGAATGAAGAACCGAA